>Ga0193960_1000539_pt1 | contig 15603 bp, 12 predicted proteins | sample FB_3_MG_FD_140338 | JGI IMG/M metagenome (GOLD analysis project Ga0193960, IMG submission 140338) | Microbial mat bacterial communities from the Broadkill River, Lewes, Delaware, United States - FB_3_MG | ecosystem: Environmental > Aquatic > Freshwater > River > Microbial mats | place: USA... | reverse complement strand
CCTGGACATCACATGTACTGTCAGTTATCTAAGGAAAAAATAGATAAAATAATTGAAGAACATATAATAGGTGGAAACCCTGTTGAAGAGTATTTAATACCGCAACAGTTTTGGGGTGAACCTGTAAAATTAGAGAACTAAAAGAGGAATTAAATATATGACATTTGATATGCTATATAGTAAAATTCATAGAGCAACTGTTACAGATGCGAATTTGAACTATGTTGGATCAATTACTATTGATGAGGAATTAATGGCTGCTTCTCATTTAAGAGTTGGTCAAAAAGTAGAGATTGTAAATGTAAATAATGGTGAAAGATTCGCAACTTATGTTATCAAAGGTAAAGCTGGTAGCAAAGATATGTGTTTAAATGGAGCTGCTGCTAGAAAAGTGGAAATAGGTGATAAGATTATAGTTATTGCTTATGCTTCATACAACGAATCTGAATTAGAAAATTATAAACCAACTGTTGTAATTGTAGATGATGAAAACAATATTGATATGATTACAAATGAACTTGTAGGTAGTGATCATGTTTGATGGAATAGATTTAAAAAATCTTGATTTAAACGATATGATGAAGCAAGTTCAGAATATGGCAGATAATGCTAAAGAAGAAAATGCAAACAATGTTTTCACATCAAAAGCTGGTGGAGGAATGATTGAAATATCAATAAATGGTAATTCTGAAGTTATTGATTTAAAAATTGATGACTCTTTACTTGATGATAAAGACTCATTACAAATTTTATTAATTTCTGCAATGAATGACGTTATTAAACAATCAGATGAAAACAAAAAAATGATGGCTATGAATATGATGGGTGGAATGAACCCATTTGGCCAAAAGTAGAAAATGAAAGAAATACTAAATCAATTTGAAGATTACTTACTTAGTAATCTTCCAAAATCAAATTCAATTCACCCTTATTTCGAAGATGCTTTAGGGGAGATGTTAAAAGCTGGTGGAAAAAGATTTCGTCCTATGCTTTTACTTTCTGTTGTAAAATCAAAAAAAAGCTTATTATTGTCAAACTCTATGCCTGTAGCTCTTGGTTTAGAAATGCTTCATACCTATTCACTTGTGCATGATGATTTGCCAGCAATGGATAATGCTGATTTAAGAAGAGGTTTTCAAACACTTCATAAGAAGTATGATGAAGTTACAGCTATTTTAGTTGGAGATGCTTTAAATACAGAAGCTTTTAATCAAATCTCAAATGCACCACTTCATAATGATGTAAAAATAGAACTTATTAAAACTCTGAGTTCTGATGGTGGAATTAACGGAATGATTATTGGTCAAGGAATTGATTGCTATTTTGAAAACCAAAAACTAGAATTAAAAGACTTAGAATTTTTACATATTCATAAAACTGCAAAACTAATTGCTGGAAGTTTAAAAATGGGTGCGATTATAAGTGAATATGATTTAGCTACTCAGGAAAAACTTTATTCTTTTGGAATTGATTTAGGTTTATTATTTCAAATTCAAGATGATATTATCGATGAAACTTGCACAGAAGAAGAAGCTGGAAAAACAACTCATAATGATGAAGCTAAGAACTCATTTGTAAACTTATTAGGCTTAGATGGAGCTATTAAAGCTGCAAATGAACTATCTTTAAAATGTGAGGAAACACTAAATACACTAGATTCCAATCTAAAGAATTCTTTAGAAGAACTACTTTTAAAGTATATAAATCGACATAAATAAGAGTTTTCCAAACTCTTAGTCAATTTAACTCAATCTTACTTGACAATTAAACAAAAATTATATAAAATTTAGCACTTAAAAATTAAGAGTGCTAATCTAGCATGTATTAAAAAAATTAATAAAACTAAATAAAGGAAATACTATGAATTTTAAACCATTAGGTAAAAGAGTTTTAGTACAAAGAACTGAAGTAGAAGAAAAAACTGCAAGTGGAATTATTCTTGTAGATTCTGCAAAAGAAAAACCAAATACAGCTGTAGTTCAAGCTATTGGTTCAGAAGTAACTGAATTAAATGTAGGTGACACAATTATATTTGAACAATTTAGAGGAACAGAGTTTTCTTTAGAGGGTGAAGATTATTTAGTATTAGATATTGAAAATATTATAGGAGTTATGTAAGATGGCAAAAGAAGTATTATTTAGCGATGCGGCTAGAAATTCATTATACGCAGGTGTAGAAAAATTAGCTGACGCTGTAAAAGTTACAATGGGTCCTAGAGGAAGAAATGTATTATTACAAAAATCTTTCGGTGCTCCAACAATTACTAAAGATGGTGTTTCTGTTGCAAGAGAAATCGAATTAGCTGATACTTTAGAAAACATGGGTGCACAATTAGTTAAAGAAGTTGCTTCTAAAACTGCTGATGAAGCAGGTGATGGTACTACAACTGCAACTGTTTTAGCACACTCTGTTTATAAAGAGGGTTTAAGAAACGTAACTGCTGGAGCTAATCCTATTATCTTAAAAAGAGGTATGGATAAAGCATCTGATGCAATTTTAGAGAACTTAAAAGCTGCTTCTAAAGAAGTTGCAAATAAAACTGAAATTGAGCAAGTAGCTACTATTTCTGCTAACTCTGATCAAGCTATTGGTTCAATGATTGCAGAAGCTATGGATAAAGTTGGAAAAGATGGTGTTATTACTGTTGAAGAAGCTAAGGGTATTTCTGATGAGTTAGACGTAGTTGAAGGTATGCAATTTGATAGAGGTTACTTATCACCTTACTTTGTAACAAATACTGAAAAAATGACTACAGAAATGGAAAACCCTTTCATTTTATTATATGACAAAAAAATCTCTAACTTAAAAGAGATGTTACCAATCTTAGAATCTGTTAATCAAGCAGGTAGACCACTTTTAATTATTGCTGAAGATGTTGATGGTGAAGCATTAGCAACATTAGTTGTAAATAGATTAAGAGGATCATTAAACATTGCTGCTGTTAAAGCTCCAGGTTTTGGTGATAGAAGAAAAGCAATGTTAGAAGATATTGCTGTATTAACTAATGGTACTGTTATTTCTGAAGAAATGGGTATGAAACTTGAAACTGCTGAATTTACTTGTTTAGGTACAGCTGCTAGAGTTGTTATTGATAAAGATAACACTACTATCGTTGATGGAACTGGTACTGCTGATGCTGTAAAAGGTAGAACAAACCAAATCAAAGCTGAGATGGAAAATACAACTTCTGAGTATGATAAAGAAAAATTACAAGAAAGACTTGCAAAACTTTCTGGTGGTGTTGCTGTTATCAAAGTTGGTGCTGCTTCTGAAACTGAAATGAAAGAGAAAAAAGATAGAGTTGATGATGCATTATCTGCAACAAGAGCTGCTGTTGAAGAAGGTATTGTTATTGGTGGTGGAGCTGCATTAATTAGAGCTGCTGCTAAAGTATCTTTAGAATTAGATGGTGATGAGCAAATTGGTGCTGATATTATTTTAAGAGCTATTAAAGCGCCTATGAAACAAATTGCATTAAATGCTGGTTTTGATGCTGGTGTTGTTGTAAATGAAGTAGAAAAATCAGAAAATGAAAACTTAGGTTTCAATGCTGCTAATGGTGAATATGTTGATATGTTCGAAGCTGGTATTGTTGACCCTGCAAAAGTTGAAAGAGTTGCAATGCAAAATGCTGTATCTGTTGCTTCTTTATTATTAACAACTGAAGCTACTGTAACTGATATTAAATCAGATTCTCCAGCTGCTCCTGCTATGCCTGATATGGGTGGAATGGGTGGTATGCCTGGAATGGGAATGTAAGTAAAGGTTTGAGAAAGAGACCTGCGTCTCTTTAGTCCTTTACTCAGACTTGATGGTCGAAATGAAATCAAGCCATCATGTCCGAAAAAAAAGCGTTAAAAAGAGTGAATAGTTTCACTCTTTTAGCTTTCGCAGACAAAGTGGTCGAAGCGTAGCTAAGCCACGAAGTCCGAGGTAGCAAAGGGAAGTTTATTTAAAAGCTTTTACTTAAAATAAAAAGGTCTCATTTTATTATGAGGTCTTTTTTTATCTCTAATAGTTTAAAATCTAATCTATTTTTATTTACAATATTTCTCATATTTATATGAAGTGAGTAACTTAGTTTATCATATCTAAAAGATGAATATTATCATCTTGTATTATGTATTCAATTTTGTGAGTATTTAAAAGCTCTACTATATCTATAAATTCCCTTGCATTACTTCTTCTATTTTTACTTATAATCATGTGCTTATTCTTATCATAACTATAATATAAAAATTGTTCCATAATATCTGAGAGTATTTCTAATACCTCATTTGAATCCGTTGAGTACTTACAAAGAAGTTCGTCATAGTTTTGAACATAGTTTATTAAATCATTTGCTTTTATTGGTTTTAAAAGTAGTTTTCGATTGTATTTTTTTGCACAAGATATACATGATAATTCTCCACTGTAAGTGACAGTTTTACTAAGAACTAATATCTTTTGTTTATTATTAAGTGCTGTTATATTATGGAAAATACGTTCTCCAATTTCTTGGGTAACATCTACTATTGTTAAGTCATAAGTATTTTTGTCAAATAGACTAAAAAAGATATCTTCATTTTTTGTTTTATTAAAAGATACATTTCCTAAGTAAGATTCAATGATATCAAAAATATCATTTTCATAAATTTCTAAATCAAAAACCAATATATTCATAGGTAAATTATGGCTAAAAAAAATTAAGAAATAATTAAAGTGTCTAAAAAAATAATTTAGTATGGTGAGCAAGAAAAAGAAAAATTGCAATTATTCCTTTTCTCTTTCTTTTATTTGATATTTAATACATAAAACAAATAAATTTTATGTATTAAAAGAATTCTTATTTATTTAATAAGTGTCTAGTTATACGTCTTTAAATTTATTTCTGATTTCAGAAATTTCATCAATACTATCAAAGAAAATATCAATAAGTACAGGATCAAAGTGTTGACCTTTTTCTTCTTTTAATAAATTAAAGATTTTTTCATCATCCCAAGCTTCTTTATATACCCTTGCACTACCTAAAGCATCAAATACATCTGCAATAGCTGTAATCCTTGCATATATGTGAATATCCTCAGCTTTTAGTCCTTTTGGATAACCTTTACCATTGTATTTTTCATGATGTTCTCTTGATACAATAGCAGCAGTTTGAAGAATAGGTTTTGAAGAGTGTTTAAGCATTTCATACCCCACAGAAGTATGTGTTTTCATAATCTCAAACTCTTCAAAAGTAAGCTTTCCTGGTTTATTTAAAATATTATCAGGAATACCAACTTTTCCTATATCATGCATTGGAGATGCTAGTTTTAATGTACTTGCTTCTTCTTCACTTAAACCGTATTTTATAGCTAGAATATATGAATATTCTGCAACTCTTTTTACATGGTTTCCTGTCTCTTTACTTCTAGTTTCAGCAATTTCACCCATTGTGCAAATAATTTCTTTTTGAGTATTAATAATCTCATCATTTAATGATTCAATTTGCTGAATTCCTTCATATATTGAGTGGGACATATCTTTTATAGCAAAAGATATTTCTCCTAATTCATCTGGTCTATTAATTGTCTGTGTTTTATTATAGTTACCTGATTTTACGATTTCTATATTTTCAATAATTGTTTTAGTATCTTTTTTTAATATCTTACCAAATACTATTGCTAGAAAAATTGCTGATAAAATCATCAATCCACCAATATACATAACCTCTAAAGTTACGTGTGTACCGATTGTTCCTTCAGAGTTATATCTTCCAATAATTAGTAATAGTGTTGCAATTGGTGCTAAAGTAAAGATTAGAAATGTTTCTATAATTCTTCTTGAAATTTTTTCACTAAAGAATGTATATTCAGACTCTATTGACAGCTTTTTATATCTCATTTCAAATACTATATATTCAAGTTGTGAAAGTATTGCTGCACCTAATGTAATATAACTTGAAAATATTTTCAAGTGACTTGATATAGGAAAATTTGGGTATAAAATACTATGTAAAATAAAAGCTGAAACTCCAGCCATTCCCCATGAAATCATACTTAAATAATATGCATGCCTAGGAAGCGATCTACCATTTTTTGGTTTTTTGAAATAGTAATATAACCCTTCTCTATATATAATATGTAATAGGAATATTATAAAAAGGTTCTGTAATAATTGACCTGGTAATAAACCATCAATAAATTCACAAATATTAGTACAAAATGTTTGTAGGAATACTAAAGAAGATAAAGATGAGATGTATAATATAAGTCTAGTTTTTAAATCTAAAAGATTTTGAATATTTAATGTTTCTTTCATAAATATGTTTGTAAAAATATAAAAGTAATTTTTTACAATCTCCTTAAAAATTGAATAAGTCTTGATTATATCATAAGTTTAGTGCTGATTAAATTTAATTATTATCTTGAATTAATAAAAATAACGAAGAATAATATCTATTTTAACTAATTTGTAACAAAGTTGAGTTAAAATATCAAAAAAACATAATGGTCGAAAATGAAAAATAAATTAATTGAAATTATTAAAGAAGCTGGTGAGATTTTAAAAGATGGGTATTTCTCAAAAAAAGATGTTACTTTTAAAGCATCAAAAGATTTAGTTACAAAATATGATGTAGCAGTTGAAAATTTTTTAAAAGAAAAATTTGCACTAGAGTTTAAAGATTTTAATGTAATTGCAGAAGAGTCAGATAATAGTAATCTTGAATTTTCAAATTCTATTATTGTAGATCCAATTGATGGAACTACAAACTTTGTAAATAAAGTACCTCATACTTGTATTTCTGTCGGGGTTTATAAAGATAAAAAACCTTTTATAGGAATTGTGTATAATCCTATTTTAGATGAATTATATACAGCAGTTGTAGGTGAGGGTGCATATTTAAATGGTGAGAGGCTTCAAGTAAGTGATGAAAACACTTTTCAAAAAGCTTTATTATCAACTGGTTTTCCTTATTCAAATGCAACAAATAAAGATGATTTAAATGATGTTATAGAAAAAATAGCTTATATTTTACCTAGATGTCAAGATATTAGAAGACTTGGTTCTGCTGCAATTGATTTATGTTTTGTAGCAAGAGGAACTTATGAAGGCTATTATGAAATGAATTTAAAAGCTTGGGATGTAAGTGCTGGGTTAATTATTTTACAAGAAGCAGGTGGAAAAGTTTCAACACTTGATGGAAGTGATTATACTTTATTTGAAGATAAATATATTGTTGCTTCAAATGGATTAATTCATGATGAATTAATCTCTAATCTAAATTCTTAAAATATTTATCTTGAAGATGCACTAGTGATTCTAAATGCATCTTCATATATTTATCCTCACTTTGTTTTAAGTACTTGTAAAAAACTACACCATTTAGCTCAATTGTTGGAGTAAAGTCTTCTTTATTATTAAATTCTTCAAATAATCTAAAGGTATCAATATACTTATCTTGATAATTATGTAATGTAGAATAATCAAAACTCTTATTTATTTGTTGATTTTGTATTATTGGTGTTGAATTTACTTGTGTATCTACTGCTGGACATAATACATCAATATAAATCATTTCATCAATATTCGCACTTAAGGGATATGTTCTACAAATAGAAGGTCTATTTTCATATATTGTGCACTTGTGATTTTTTAAGTACTTACAAAAGGTATCTCCATTAGTTAATATAACTACTGGTTTTATATATCCTAATTCTCCAAAGATAAATAAAATTGGAAAGTTTTTATATATTCTTTCAAAATCTTCTAGTATAACTTGAGAAAAAAGTGTTCCTTGTTTTCCATTACAGCATTTTGCTTCACATATTTCACATGATGAAAATGAATAAGTTTTATCTATTGTTGCTTCAAATTGTTTCATTATACTTTTTATCATAAATCATATTATGTAAAAATAAAAGTTAAAGAAAATAATGAAACGTAATTGAAACGTATCTTCAATTATAATTTCCATATATAAAATATAACAATATAAAAAAGGATTAATTTATGAAAAAATTAGTAGTTATTACAGGGGCAAGTTCTGGTATTGGAAAAGAAACAGCAAGAACTATGAGTGCAGCGGGACATCCTTTATTATTAATAGCAAGAAGAGTTGAGAAGTTAGAAGAATTAGAATTACCAAATACAATTTGTGCAAAAGTGGATATTACAGATTTTCAAGCATTAAGAGATGCAATAAAACAAGCTGAAGAAGTATATGGAAAAACTGATTTATTAGTGAATAATGCTGGACTTATGTTATTAGGTTCTATTGATACTCAAGATATTAGTGAGTGGCAAAAAATGTATGACTTAAATGTTATGGCTTTATTAAATGGAATGCAAGCAGTATTACCAGATATGAAAGAAAGACATGGGGGAACTATTGTAAATATTTCTTCAGTTGCAGGTAAAAAAACATTCCCAGCACACGCAGCATATTGTGGAACAAAATTTGCAGTTCATGCAATTAGTGAAAATGTTAGAGAAGAAGTTGCAGCTAATAATGTTAGAGTTATTACAATGGCTCCAGGAGCAGTTGAAACTGAATTATTATCTCATACTACTTCTGATGAAATTAAAAAAGGTTATGAAGAATGGAAAGAATCTATGGATGGAGTAATATCACCTTCTGATATTGCAAGATCAATTGATTTTGTTTATTCTCAACCACAAAATGTTTGTATTAGAGAGCTTGTAATTACAGCAACTAGACAAGAACCATAAGCTTTGATATACTATTTTTATGAATTATAAAATAGTTTCAAAGAATAGTGAAATAATACAAAAAGCAAATCATGCTTTTAATATCTTGGATATGAAAGAATCAATTCATATTCAAGAGGTTGACTTATGGCTAGTTGATGTGAAAACTATTGATAAACAAGCCCTTCTTTCTTATATAAATCGTTTTGATTATTCTAATATTATCTTTGTTGTGAATGATAATGATGATATAAAACTTTGTTTAGATAACTCATTTTCAAATTATATACAAAAGAACTTTTCAATTGAAGAGTTAATATCTTGGTGTAAATATTTTCAAAAAGCCAAAAAAAAAGACCTTCTAGAATTAGAAAATGATATAAACATAAATTTCTTGAAAAAAACAATCTCTTTTGAAAAACAAAATATCTTACTAACACAAAAAGAAATAGCACTATTAAAAGAGTTATCTTCAGGGGAATTTGTAAATACAAAACTTTTAACAAATGCACTATCTTTAAATACCCAAACAAGTGTAAGAACTATAATAAATAGAATAAGAAAAAAAACACCAAAAGAGTTTATTTATCAAAAAAGAGATTATGGTTATAAATTAAATTTAAAAACAAATTATGAAATAGATTTGAGTATAGATTCAAATATTAAAGAGCTAGAAGAGCAAAATTTATTAATGCAAGAGATAATAGATAGTTCTCCTATATTTATAGTGACATTTATTCATAAACAACTGCATTGTATAAACAAATCTTTTAGAAATTTTTTAGGTAATGACATAATTAAAGAGTTATGGGATGAAGAAAAAGGTGATTTCTTTCAACTTATTAAGCATAATTCAAATGAAAAAGAAGAATTAAAACATAAATTATTTTCAATTGGTGAAAAAAAAGTACACTTGTATAATTTCAATAGAGATAAGTTAGATTCTTTTATTGTAAAAACCTTTTATTTTGAAAATATTGATAAACATTTATTTATATTTTTAATGACAAAATAATTATCCCTAATTAATTAGTCAAATTTATTTAACTTTTAATTTATTTCTATATTATAGAAGTTATAGACGAATAAAGGTACTTGATGCTTAACCTCAAAAAAACATATCACATAAATAATTTTCTTTCATTAGAATATAATGATTCTCTAAATAAATATATTATCATTTCAAACAATAATAAATTTCAAGATGTTTTAAGGAAAGAAAAAGATTTTCTAAAATTAGTGTATGGGGATGAAATTATTTCAAAAGACACTGTATTAGAAGATGATAAAAAAGCATTGATTTTAAATTTTAAAAATAATAAAAAACTAAAAAAATTAAGTGATATATCAAGCTTAGATATAAAAAAACATATAAATATATTTATAAATATTTGTTTAAAAATACAAAAAATTCATAATGAAAATATTTTACATGGTAATTTAAACTTAGAATCTCTTTTTATAGATGAAGAATATAATCCTTATATTTTTAATTATCAAACATCAATAAATTTTTTGGAAAATGATATTAGTTTATCTTCTGTATATTTTAAAGACTTACATATAAAAGAGAAATCACCAGAGCAAATTGGAAGAATAAACAATCAAGTTGATTTACGAAGTGATTTGTATGCATTAGGTTTAATTTTTTATCAAATATTACAAAAAGAACATCCCTTTGAATCAGAAAATCAATTAGAAGTATTACATTTTACATTAACTAAAAACATAAGAACAATAGATGATATTCCTTCTAGTTTATCAAATATAATTAAAAAGCTTTTAGAAAAGGAAGTAAGTCTTAGATATCAAAGTATTGAAGGTTTAATTTTTGATTTAAAACAGATTCAAAATAATTTAGAGTTAGAACTTAAAATTGCACAAAGGGATATTTCTTCTAAATTACAACTTCCTTACAAAGTATACGGTAGAGAAAATGAGTCTTCTTACCTAATAAAAAAGTATCAAAATATCTTAGCGGGTGAAAAAGAAGTTCTCTTTATATCTGGTTATTCAGGTATTGGAAAATCTTCTTTGATAAATAAATTAAAAATAGAAACTTTTAATTCAAGTGCTATGTTTATTTCAAGTAAATATGATCAATACAATAACTCCTTACCTTATTATGGTATTAGTATTGCTTTTAGGTCTTTAGTAAAACAATTATTAACAAAATCAAATAAAAATTTAGAAGATTTAAAAAATAAATTACTAAAAAGTCTACAAGGAAATGGAAAAATATTAATAGATATTATTCCTGAACTTGAAAATATTATTGGAAAACAAAAAGAAGTAGAGCCTTTACCTTCTAGTGAAAGCGAAAACAGATTTACTCAGGTATTTATTAATTTTTTAAAGAGCGTAAACTCTAAAGAAATGCCAATTGTTCTAGTTATAGATGACTTACAATGGATGGATTTATCAACTTTAAAACTTTTAGAACAATTTATTAATAATGAAGATTTAAAATATATTTTTATACTTGCTGCTTTTAGAGATAATGAATTAAAAGAAAATCTTGCCTTAAAAAATATTATTGATAAAAATAAAAATATAGAAATTTTTCATTTAAAACCTTTGAAGAAAGATTCCTTAGAGCAATTTATCAAAGATACTTTATTTTTGGAAAAAGAAGAAGTATCAGATTTAGTAAATGAAGTATATGTTAAAACAAATGCTAATCCATTCTTTTTTAGACAATTTATAAAAAGGCTTTATGATGATAAGCTAATTTCTTTTGATAAGAAAAAGTTAAAATGGCAATATGATATTTCAAAAATAAAAGCAGAAAATATTACAGATAATGTTGCAAAATTTATGTTAAAAAATATTTCTTCATTAGATATGAATATTCTATATCCTTTACAAATCGCATCATGCTTAGGGGCTACATTTGAATTAAGAGTGTTAGCAGACATATTAGATAAACCAGTAGAGAATATTATTCTTCAAATAAAAACAGCATTTAATAAAGGTTTCTTAATACCTTTAGATGTAAATATCTATAATTTAAATGATTTATTAAATAATAAAAATATAAAAGTTAAGTTTCTACATGATCAAGTACAGCAAGCTGTTTATTTAACAATTGATTCAAAAAAAATACAAGAATATCATTTTAAAATTGCGAAGGTTTTATATAATAATACAAATATAGATAAAAACCTATTTGAAATCATTTCTCATTTTAACTTTTCTAGAAGTTTAATTATTGAAGAAGATGAAAAAAGAAAACTAATATCTTTAAACAAGAAAGCCTGCTCTTTTGCTAGAAAATCAACTGCATGTTATAGTGCATTAAAATATTTACAAATATCAAAAGAAGTATTAGAAGATATATATACAAAAAAGGATTATTCTGAATATGTAAATATACTAATTGAATATGTTGAGTTATTGTATTTAACTTCAAATTTCGAAATAGCTAAACTAGAAGTTGAAAACTTATTTAATCTTATTAATAATACAAATGATGAGATTAAGTTAAGAAGAATTCTTACTGTTCAATATACAAGAATAGGAATGTTAAAAGAGGCAATTGAAGAAGGTTTAATTTCATTGCATTTATTAGGTCATGATATAAAAAAAGATTTAACTTTTGAAGATATACAAAAAGAAATAGGTTTTATTCAAAATGAACTTATTGAAACACCTTTTAAAAAATTAGTAAATAAAAAACAAGTTCAAGATAAAAAAATTATTCAAATAATGGATATTTTAATGGAAATGCAGCCATGTTCTTATAACTCAGGTTCATTAATCTTTCCACTTACGATTTTAAGATTATTTGCTTTAACTATTAAACATGGTAATTCACCTTTATCTTATTATACTTATATGATGTATGCTTTGATGAATACTAAGGTTTTAAAAGACTATGATACTGCTTTTGAAGCAGCTAAATATGCCAAACAAATTGAAGATAACTCTAATAAATCTATTTTAAGTGGTAGATTTAATATGATGTTATCAAATTTTATTATGCCATGGAATAATCAACTTAAAGAATCTCAAAAATTAAGAGTTCAGTCTTACTCTTTATGTTTAGAATATGGAGATTATTATTGGGGTATACATTCTTATATTTTTGGTTTTTATGCAAATATGTTAAGTTATTCAAATCTAGATGATTTATTAATTGATACTAAAAATATTGAAAATGTATCAAAGAATATAAATCAAATATCACAAGTACATATTTGTCAAATGCAAATGAATTTAATAAATATCCTAAAAGGGGATTTAAAAAATAAAAAAGATTTAAATCATATAAATGGTTTTGAAGAAGAGGCTCTTTTAGAGTATGACAAACAAAACTATATGTGTGGTAAATATAATTTTATTATTGCGAGGTTAGTTCAAGGATATTTCTTTGAGAATTATGAGGAAGCATTAAGTGTTTCTTTAAATGATGATTTGGATGAGAATTGGATTGATGAAGGTATTTTTCATGAAGCTTTTTATAAAGTTTTTAATGTTTTATGTATTTTAGCTTTAGATTTAAACAAAGAATTAAAAGAGTCTTTAAGAGATAAATATTATAAATATATTGATGAAACTCTAGAGTTGATTAAAATATGGCAAAAAAATTCTCCGGATGTATTTTCTTGTATTAAAGTTCTAATTGATGCTGAAAAAGCTAGCTTATCAAATGATTTAAATAATGCAATGATTTTCTATGAAGAAGCAATATCTTTAGCAAATACGAGTGAAATTCTACTTTTTAAAGCAATTTGTAATGAAAGATACTCATACTTTTGGAAAAGAAGAGATAATAGTAAAATATCTGATTTATATTTAGGTGATGCTATTGAGTATTATAAAGCATATAAGGCAAAAGCAAAAGTTGAATTATTAGAACAGAAATTAAGTACTAGTAAACAAAAAAATAAAAATAGATCAATTGATTTAGACATAATCGTAAAAAGTTCAAATATTATCTCAAAAGAGGTAAAGTTAGAAAAATTAACTAAGAATATATTAGATTTAGTTTTTAAATTATCAGGTGCACAAAATGCTTATATGTTTTTATGTCAAGATGATGAAATAGATTTAGCTGCAAAAATTAATGTGGATGAATTTAATTACTTCTTAAATGAAAGTGCTCCTCTTATAGAACTTCCTTTAAGTGTATTACTTTATGTGAAAAGAACAAAAGAAGTATTATTAGTAAATGATTTGTTAAATTATGATCTAGCTTTTGATGATAAGTATTTATTAAAATATAAAATCAAGTCTTTATTATGTATCCCTTTAATCTTAAATGATGAGGTAAAAGCAATAATATATTTAGATAATTATTCTTTGAAAAATGTATTTACTTTAGAAAATGTTGAAGTTTTATCTCTTTTGTCTTCTCAAATGGTTATTTCAATTGAAAACTCACTATTTTATGAAAAGTTAGAAAATACAGTGAAGCATAGAACAAAAGATTTGAAAGATACATTATCTTTATTTGATATGGGGCAAATTTTATTTTTTAAATGGGAAAATGCAGATAATTGGCCTGTTTCTTATCTTTCTAATAATGTAGTAACAATTTTAGGTTATGAAAAAGTAGATTTTATAGAGGGTAAACTTAAGTATTCAGACTTGATTCATCCTGATGATTTTAATACAGTACTTGCAGAAGTTACAACCGCAAGTGAAAAAAAACTTGATACATTTAGTCACAAACCTTATAGACTAAAACATAAAGATGGAAGTTACTTATGGTTATATGACTCTACAAAAATTATATATAACGATAAAAAAGAAATTATTTACTATCTTGGGTATATTGTTGATATTAGTGAAGAAAAAAGAAGAGAAGAGTACTTACTTCAACAAACAAAAATGATAGCATTAGGTGAAATGATTGGGAATATTGCACATCAATGGCGACAACCACTAAGTATAATCTCTACATCAATAACTTCTTTGAAATTAAAGGAAGAATTAAAATTATTACAAAATGATGACATTGGTAATACAAGTGATATTATTATGAATACTGTAGTAGAACTATCTGAAACTATAGATAATTTTAGTGATTTTTTAAGTGTAGAAATACCTATGTTAGAAGAACATAATTTATTTGAAATATTTGAAAAATCTATTACTATGGTAAATCATTTTTTAATAAATTATGATATATGTGTTGAAAAAAATATACCATTAGATATTAATGTTAAATGTACAGAGAATCAACTGATTCAAGTTTTTATAAATATTCTAACAAATGCTAAAGATGCCCTATTATTCACTGGTGATGAAGATAAACTCTTAAAAATAAGCGCCTTTAAAGAACTTAATAGTGTAAGCATTATTATAGAAGATAATGCTGGTGGAATTAAAAAAGAAATGATTGATAAAATATTTGAACCATATGTAACAACTAAGCATCAAAGTCAAGGTACTGGGCTTGGATTATATTTGACTCATCAAATAATAACAAATGAATTATCAGGTGAAATTACTGCAAAAAACGGTGAATTAATTCATAAAAATAAAAAATATAAATCTGCAATTTTCACGATTGAATTAAACGATTAATAATAATAAAATTATTTATAGGGCTAAATCAAAGCAATATTTTAGTAATTTTTAAATATAATCTTATCTTAAAATTTCACTATAAGGTGTTTCAAAATGTGCGGAATTGTTGGTTATATTGGTAAAAATGATACTACAAAGATTTTACTTGATGGTTTAAAAGAACTTGAATATAGAGGTTATGATTCAGCTGGTATTGCAGTTTTACAAGATGACAAAATTGATGTTTTCAAAGCTTTAGGAAAATTACATAATTTAGAAGAGAAAGTAGGTTCATCTGCTTTAAATACTTATGAATTAGGTATTGGACATACAAGATGGGCAACTCACGGACAACCAACAGAATTAAATGCACATCCTCATTTAGGGGAATATTCATATGTAGTACATAATGG
>Ga0193960_1000536_pt1 | contig 15678 bp, 15 predicted proteins | sample FB_3_MG_FD_140338 | JGI IMG/M metagenome (GOLD analysis project Ga0193960, IMG submission 140338) | Microbial mat bacterial communities from the Broadkill River, Lewes, Delaware, United States - FB_3_MG | ecosystem: Environmental > Aquatic > Freshwater > River > Microbial mats | place: USA... | reverse complement strand
TTTTGTGACCACTCATCCCAGTTATAAATATGTATATCAGTACCACAGATGGCCGTCTTATTGATTTTAATTAAAATATCATTATGCCCAAGCTCGGGTTTATCTGTTTCTTGTAACCAAATACCCACTTCAGGCTTTAATTTAACTAAAGATTTCATAATATTTTCTCTATAAATAGCGCAAACTTAGGCTGAAATAATGCCCATTTCTTTACCAATACGTGTGAACGCATCAATGGCTTTGTCCAATTGCTCTTTAGTATGAGCTGCAGAAATTTGCGTACGAATACGTGCTTGGCCTTTAGGTACTACAGGGAAAGAGAAACCGATAACATAAATGCCTTCAGCTAGTAATCTATCAGCCATGTCGCTAGCCACTTGGGCATCACCTAGCATAACTGGCACAATAGCGTGATCTGCACCAGCACAAGTAAAGCCTGCTGCTTCCATATTTTTTCTAAAGTAAGCGGCATTATCTTTTAGTGTGGCACGTAGTTGATCACCATCAGCTAATAGTTCAAGCACTTTTAATGAGGCGTTAACGATTGCCGGAGCTAATGAATTTGAAAATAAATAAGGACGTGAACGTTGACGTAACCATTCAACCACCTCTTTTTTACCTGAGGTATATCCACCAGATGCACCGCCCATCGCTTTACCGAGTGTACCAGTGATAATATCAACACGATCCATCACCTCACAATACTCATGACTTCCTCGACCTTGTTCACCAACAAAACCCACAGCATGTGAATCATCGACCATGACCATAGCATTATATTTATCAGCAAGATCACATACACCTTTAAGGTTAGCAATAACGCCATCCATTGAAAAAACACCATCGGTGGCAATTAATTTAAAGCGTGCACCTGCTTCATCAGCTTCTTTCAAGCATTGCTCTAATGCTGCCATATCGTTGTTAGCATAACGAAAACGCTTAGCTTTACATAAACGAACACCATCAATAATTGACGCGTGGTTTAATGCATCACTAATAATGGCATCTTCAGGCCCTAAAATGGTTTCAAATAAACCGGCATTAGCATCAAAACACGAAGAGTAAAGAATAGTGTCTTCCATACCCAAGAATTGACTGATGCCTTGCTCTAATGCTTTATGAATATCTTGCGTACCACAAATAAAGCGAACCGACGCCATACCAAAGCCATGCTCATCTAAACCCGCCTTTGCTGCCGAGATAAGCTCAGGGTGATTGGCTAAACCTAAGTAGTTATTGGCACAAAAGTTAACCACTTGCTCGCCTGTTGTTACGGCAATTTTTGCTTGTTGTGCTGTGGTGATAATACGCTCGGCTTTATATAAACCATCTGCTTTAACTTGATCTATTTGCTCAGTTAAATGTGAAAAAAAGCCTTGTTTAGATACAGAACCAGTCATGTGAATTCCTTAAAATTAGTGTGATTCAATAAGCATATTATCAACGTAGACCCTATAACAATAAAAGTGACACTACTTGTTGATTTAACCTTTTTTATAGTTAAATTGACATATTTACCTGTCAAAGTGTACATTGATAGCTAGATTATGAGTATAACCATGAAAATGGAGTATAGTTTGCTAACTGAAAAAGATGAAGAATTGCTGTCAATATTACAAGTTAATGCCAGAGCCAGTGTTTCTGATATTGCTAGAGCAACAGGCGTTTCAAGAACCGCGATTCAAAACCGTTTAAATAAACTTGAAAACAACAATGTTATTAAAGCCTACAGTGTAGTACTTGATAGTGCCTATACTAGCGGCCTTATTTCTTCTAACGTTTCATTAAAAGTAAAACCGAACTTACGACAGCCTATATGCGTGGCATTAAGAAAAGTGCCTCAGATCAGTCATATCCACTCAATCAGTGGAGAATATGACCTACTGGTAACCATTCAAGCCAGCACTTTAGAAAAGCTAAGTGAGGTACTCAATATTGTCTGTTCTACAGAAGGCGTTGAAAGAACCAATTCTGCCATTATTTTAGATACTATTTTTGTACGATAATACCCTCATTTAAGGTCAATAATAGTTTAATGCAATATCGATTTAAGCCATAACGCTATATCACTTACTAAGTATTCATTAGCATTTATTAAATACCGGTTAGTTTTATCGCCTTTAAAAGTTTGCATCTTGGTGCGTTTAGCTCCATTCCAGTCAAATAACTCTTTTGTAGTTGAATAACTGGCTTGATGATGAGTAGAGCCAATAAAATAGGTGGGGATATCAATTAAATTCTTATAACGCTCTTTATCGCCATAAGTCATTTCAGGTGTAATTAGCACTAAGGCACTAATATGAATTTTTTCCGCTAGTGATACTGCATAGGCACTCGAGCAACCACTAGTAACTACCGCTATACCTTTGTTTTTATCCATTTTATTGCGCAAATATTTATATCCCGCGAGTAAATCATCAGCCCAATAAGTTGTCAGTAAAGCCACATCGTTTTGATAAGTCACAATATCTTTAGCATTCTTCTTAATTTCAAGCTCAGAAAATCCCTGTGCAACACTTTCTCCATAACCTCGTAAATCTAGAGATAAAGTATGTAAACTTTGTAAAGCAATGGTTTCACTTAGCGAGTTATAACGGCTACGATTGGACTGACAATCATGTAATACAATAACGCCACCCGTTGATTGTCTTTTTACCTGCGCTTTGGTTTGTTCATTTACGACTTTCTTAGTGGTGAGATAATCACCAACCAACAAGAAATCATGATCTTTATTCGCCTGAATTCGAGCAGTACTCACATATGGTAACTTTTCAGTTTTACTTCCTAAGCTATTTACATGAAGTAATGGCGTTTCTTGCAAGGAAGGAGTTTGCTGAGCATAGCTACTATTCATTATCATTAGTGCTGTACAGGTTATCGCAAACATACGTGCTGGCATGCGTTTTAAAAGATTCATGGCGCTTTGCTGATCATTCATAATGCTGATGCTTAAATTAAATGGAAATTTGTTTATGTTAATTTTAACTTATTAGTATAATCTACCGACATTACCATAATAGAGCAATGTATGTTCTCCTTGTTATTTTATCGTTTACTTTTCTTATTGTTACTGCCGATATTAATCATTGCTTTGTTGATTCGATCTCGTCGCAACCCTGACTATAGAAAACGTCTTGCTGAGCGCTTGGGTATAACACCCAATCATTTCAAAACAGGTGGTATAGTGTTACACGCAGCCAGCGTTGGCGAAGTTATCGCGTTAAAATCTTTTATTGAACAATTGCTTGCTACTTACCCTACTTTACCAATTACCGTCACCACCTTTACGCCAACAGGCTCTGCCCAAGTCCAAAAACTCTTTGGCAATACAGTGCAACATTGCTACTTACCTATTGATGTTATGCCTTGTAGTTATTTATTTTTAACCCGATTAAAACCGCAATTAATGATCTTTATGGAAACAGAATTGTGGCCAAATATCATCGCACAGTGTCAACAAAGCCAAATAAAATTATTATTAATTAATGGCCGTTTATCCAATAAATCAGTCGCAAGCTACAGCAAAATTAAGGCCTTAATAACGCCAACCATTAATCGCTTTGACCATATATTGTGTCAAAGCCAGGAAAATAGGGATAATTTTATCCAATTAGGTTGCCATGAACAGCGTGCATTAGTCAGTGGTAACTTAAAATTTGATATCAGCATTAATAATGAGCTTGAAGCAAAACAAGCAGAGCTCGCTAAGTCATGTACTTTTGAGTCAAACAAGCCACGTTCAGTTTGGTTAGTGGCTAGCACTCACCCTGGTGATGAAACATTAGCATTATCTGCGTTTAAACAGATTAAACAACACGATCAAAATACATTACTCATTTTAGTACCTAGGCATCCTGAACGATTTAATGACGTTGCTCACTTATGTCTTGCGCAAAATTTTACTCTAGCGAAACGCAGTGACAACACCCCTGTTAATCTGCAAGATATTTGGTTAATTGACACTTTAGGTGAGCTAATGGCCGCTTTTGGCTTAGCTGATGTTGTCACTATGGGGGGCAGCTTTAGTGATGTAGGCGGTCATAACCCACTTGAACCAGCATTATTTAAAAAGCCTGTTGTGGTCGGCAGTAATATGAGTAACTTTAACGAAGTGCTCGCACAATTAAAAAATCACCAAGGTATTGTTCAATTAAGTGAGCAAGCGTTAAGTGAAAATTTGGCAAGTACCAGTGCAGAATTAGCCGAATGCGTGTCATCACTATTGCTAGATGAAAAACGAAGACAGCAACTCGGTGACAATGCCCACCTTGTCGTATTGGAAAATCAAGGCGCAAGCCAACTTTCTCTAGATTATGTGCAAGCACTCATGGCAAGATAATATCTTGTTTGAAAATAACCCATAAAGCTGCGCCAATCACTTATTTATAGTTAACATCATGATAAACGAATTAAATCAGCACAATTATTTTTGTCGCTATGTCAGCGATAAAGTCAGTAACTTTTCAGCTGACATGTTATCGGCTGATTATTGGCAAGCCAAAGATGCCATCACAGGAAGCGCACAAGGTCGTGGCACCACATGGTTTATTCAATATCAAAGCGATAAATCAAGCTCACCTGTTCAACAATGGGTGCTGCGTCACTATTATCGCGGTGGCCTTATTGGTAAAGTCATAAACGACAGTTATTTTTTTACCGGTATTGAAAACACTCGCGCTGCGAAAGAATTTGCCTTGCTTCATCACCTGCAATCACTTAATTTACCAGCCCCCTTGCCTATTGCCTTTGGTATTAAACGTAGTGGTTTATTTTATCAGGCAGATTTACTCTCTAGTCGTATTGAAAATGCGCAAGATCTCGTTGCCATCTTGTCTGAACAGCCCCTTAATGGAGAAGTTTGGCAACGCATTGGCGCGACAATAAAACGTTTTCACCATCATAATATCTATCACCATGATTTAAATGCCCACAACATTTTACTTGATGATAAACAACAAGTTTTCATCATCGACTTCGATCAAGGTGAAGTTAGAAATCAAAGTAATAACACTTGGCAACAAGGAAATATTGCTCGCTTAAAACGCTCTTTTGTCAAAGAACTGAATAAACTCGACAATTTCCACTTCAATGAAGAAAGTTGGCAACAGTTATTATCGGGTTATAACCAAAAGGAATCGCATTAAATGGATATCATCATTCGACATTCTGAGCATAGCGACATTGCAGAAATCAAAGCAATTTATCAGCAGAAAAGCTGCTACGCTGGCACCTTACAATTACCATTTCCTAGTGTAGATAAATGGCAAAAGCGTTTTGAGCAAGCTGATAATAACTTTTACAGCCTAGTTGCCGAAGTCGATGGTGAAATTGTTGGGCAAATAGGCCTAGATCACTTCAGTAACCCTAGAAGAAGACATGTCGCTAATCTAGGTATGGCTGTTTCTGAGAACAACCAAGGACAAGGTGTAGGTGATAAGCTACTTAGTGCCATGTTAGATTTAGCCAACAATTGGCTTGCCATTACCCGTATTGAACTTGAAGTCTATACCGATAACCCAGCAGCGATTAAACTCTACCAGTCAAAAGGGTTTGAAATCGAAGGCACGGCAAAAGCTTACGCCTTTCGAAATGGCAAATACGTTGATAGTCACTTGATGGCTAAAGTATCTTCGTAGGAGCAAAGATGAAAATTATTACCGCGATTATTGTTAGCTTAATACTATTATCTAATTTTGCCTATGCAGAAAAACGTAAAACCCGTGACATTAGCCACCTGATCAGTAAAGAAGAATTTTTATCCTATAAAGATGTTGCCGACTTTATCGATAAATCACCTAAAGTCACCGTAATGAAACCACCATCAAAAGATGATATTGATGAACAAGGCAGACCTTTTACCACGTCTTTAACAGGTTCTGATTGTGATCGTGATGGTAAAATGGATGATAACCCAACTTGTAATGCGGTGTTTTATAAGCTGTGGTTAAAGTATGCGCGTTAAGTGATTACCCACTTACCACAATATTTTCAATTTTTATAAGTATTGCTTTCTTAGCGTCGTTGGCAGCTCTTCAAAGTATTTCATAAACTGCCGAGTAAAATAGCTATTATCAGCAAAACCTGTTTCATGAGCAATTTGTGCAATGGGTAATTGCGTTTCAATTAACAATCGCCTAGCATTTTCTAACCTGATCTGATTGATAAACTGCTTAGGTGTTAATCCTAGGTGTTTTTTAAAGCGTCGCTCTAACGCACTAATAGATAAATGGCTTAGCTGAGCAATTTCTTTAACCGTCAAATTCCGATGATAATTTTCACGAATAAAGTCAACAGGCCTTTTTACTGCCTCCATACTCGACGTTGATGCTTGTGTTTTGTTCAAATGTTTTGATAAGCCAAACGTACCAATAACGGTATTTTCATTATTAGTTAACACATGTTTTGAGGTAATAAACCAAGCTATGTCACCACTCAGTAAAGTATTTATTTCAAGACGATTATTAACTGAAGCTCCTTTCATCACCTTTTGGTCATCAACGACAAACTGTTTTGCGATATGTTTTGGAGAAAAATCATAATCAGTTTTGCCCATTACCTGCTCTAACGTTTTAACTCCTAAATGCGATAAAAAGTATTGATTACCATAAATAAATTCACTTTTACTATTTTTTATCCAGCACAACATATCAGGCATAAAATCAAACATAATCATCAATTGTTCAATACTAATTTGATCTAAGAGTTTTTTTTCCATTTTAGAAAATTTTTCAACAGTCATATTTAGTAAGTTCCTATTTGCGCTGAATTTATACCCTAGACAGTTATATAAAATCATGTTTTATGGGAGTCACAACTTAACAAGTAAGAACCACAAAAGAAAGAAGCGCCGAATTTATACCATTTTCATCTGAATTAATCCTACCTTGTTTAAGCTAAATAATCTTATGCTTTCACATCATTTAATAACTTTATGTGACACATTCGATGGCAATCACAAAACTTAAAATGGGCATGGTTGGTGGCGGCCAAGGTGCTTTCATTGGTGCGGTACACCGAATAGCAGCCCAGCTTGATAACCAAATAGAGCTTGTTTGCGGTGCTTTCAATCAAAACCCTGACGATGCTATCGCTTCTGGTTTATCTTTTGGTTTGCCAAAAAGTCGATGTTATGGCTCGTATAAAGAAATGTTTATTGAAGAGCAAAAGCTTCCTGACACCGAGCGCATGGATTTAGTCGCTATCGTTACTCCTAATCACCTACATTACGATATTGCCAAACTCGCCATTGAACATGGATTTCACGTTATATCAGATAAGCCTGCAACGCTAAATTTAAACCAAGCCATCGCATTAAGCGAAACGATAGCAAAGCATAATAGCCTATACGCGCTAACACATACTTATTCTGGTTACCCTATGGTTAAAGAAGCTAAGCACCGTATTAAACAACACGAACTTGGTGAAATTAGAAAAGTTGTCGTTAATTATCCGCAAGGTTGGCTTTCTCAACCCACTGACGAAACTAATAAGCAGGCCGCTTGGCGTTTAAACCCAGAAATGGCTGGCATTAGTTGCTGCATTGCAGATATTGGTGTTCATGGCGCGCATTTAGCTGAGTACATAAGTGGTTTAACAATTTCACATGTTTGCGCTGACTTAACTACTACCGTTGCAGGCCGGTATTTAGATGATGATGGCACAGTAATGCTACGCTTTAGTAATGGTGCAAAAGGCGTATTATTAGCCAGTCAAATCGCCACAGGAGAAGAAAATAATTTAACGATATCTCTTTATGGTGAAAAAGCCAGTTTGCATTGGTCACAAGAATCCCCCAACAGCTTAATTAAAAAATACCCCAATCAATCCAGTGAAATTATACGTACTGGAGTTGGCAACTTATGTGCAATAACCCAAAGCAATACGCGTTTACCTGCAGGTCACCCAGAAGGTTATATCGAAGCCTTTGCTAATATTTATCTCAACTTTGCCCAACAAATTCACGCATTAAAGCATCAACTTGTGCCACCAACGTCTGCACTAGATGTTCCAGATATCGAGGATGCTATCCGAGGTATGACATTTATTGAACGTGTAGTGCAAGCCAGTGAATCAGATAAAAAATGGCACAAAATATAATGAGTAAACCAATGAACAAAATTCAAGGTCCTGCCATATTCTTAGCTCAATTTATGAGTGATGAAGCGCCCTTTAACAATTTAAGCAACCTCTGCAAATGGGCAGCAAGTTTAGGTTATAAGGCTATACAGTTACCGACTAATGACCCTGAAATTTTCCATTTAGAAAAAGCAGCACGTAGTCAACATTACTGTGATGAGATCATAGCGATTGCTGCTGAGCATAATATTGTAATTTCAGAACTGTCTACACACATTCAAGGACAACTTGTTGCCCTACACCCAGCGTATACAGAAATGTTTTCAGCCTTTATCCCTGAACATTTGCAAAATGATCATCAAGCCATTACCCTATGGGCAACAAACCAATTATTATTCGCTGCCCAAGCCAGTATGCGCTTAGGGTTAAAAGCACACGCTACTTTCTCTGGCGCCTTAATGTGGCATACGGTCTACCCATGGCCACAGCGGCCAGCAGGTTTAATCGATTTGGGTTTTGAAGAGTTAGCCAATCGCTGGCTGCCAATACTCGATGCCTTTGATGATGCCGATGTAGATGTTTGCTTTGAGTTGCACCCAGGTGAAGACTTACACGATGGCGCAAGCTTTGAACAATTCTTAATTCATACCAACAACCATCCACGTGCCAATATTCTGTATGATCCGAGTCACTTTGTTCTACAGCAGTTAGATTACTTAGCATTTATCGATATTTATCATGAGCGTATAAAAGCCTTTCATGTTAAAGATGCGGAGTTCAACCCTACTGGCCGAAGTGGTGTCTATGGTGGCTATGCTCCTTGGCAAGATCGTGCTGGTCGTTTTCGCTCATTAGGTGACGGGCAAATTGATTTCTCGGCAATATTTAGCAAGTTAACCCAATATGGTTACAACGGCTGGGCAGTACTTGAATGGGAGTGCTGTATAAAACACCCTGAAGATGGTGCCAAAGAAGGCGCAAGTTTTATTAAAAAGCACATCATTAGGCCAACAGATAAAGCCTTTGACGACTTTGCTGGCGGCCATAGTAATGCAGACTTAAACAGAAAAATTCTTGGTTTAACATCAGAGGTAACTGACGATGGATAATACAACTCAACGCAGAGCATTGTTTATCGCTTCCTGCTTTGCCCTGCTTGTTACTGCAATGACCTTTGCCATTCGTGCAGGCATTTTATCGCAATTGGGGCAAGATTTTGCACTAACTGACAGTCAATTAGGCTGGGTTAATGCAATGGCATTCTTAGGCTTTCCAGTGGCAACCTTGTTAGGAGGCTTACTCTACAATACCCTTGGCGCAAAGAAATTATTAATTATTGCCTTTAGTTTTCATCTGCTTGGTTTGATTTTAACGATTACTGCTACCGGTTTTCTCGGCTTACTTATTTCAACCTTTTTTATCGGATTTGCTAATGGTGCGGTTGAAGCGGGTTGTAACCCACTCATTACCTCACTTTATCCTAAACAAAAAACCACCATGTTGAATCGTTTTCATGTGTGGTTCCCAGGCGGCATTGTGGTCGGCGCACTTTGTTCACAATTTATGACTGGACTTGGCTTTAATTGGCAAAGCCAAGTTGCCATCATGATTTTACCGACCTTAATTTACGGTGTTATGGTATTTAAAGTTTCCTTCCCTGAAAAAGCAGAAGAAGTTGCTAATACTAAGCCTCTTTCAACCCTAGAGAATTGCAAAGCCTTAATGTCACCGTTATTCATTTTTATGCTTATTTGTATGACATTGACCGCAACAACGGAGCTTGCAACACAGCAATGGATAGAGAGAATTCTTGGTGCATCGGGTGTTTCTCCTATGCTAATTATGGCAATGATTACCGGCGTTATGGCTATAGGCCGATACTTTGCCGGCCCTATTGTTAAGCGATTGAATCCATTGGGTGTATTATTAACCTCTGCCATATTGGCTTTTGTCGGAATTTCACTAATGAGCAAGGCAACAGGAGCTCACGTGTACTTAGCGGCATTATGCTTTGCCTTTGGTGTAACCTATTTCTGGCCAACCATGTTAGGGTTTGTCGCAGAAAAAATGCCTGAAACAGGTGCACTGGGCTTATCGCTTATGGGCGGGGCTGGTATGTTTGCTGTAAGTATTTGGAACCCCATTATTGGCCACTGGATAGATCAAGCAAAAGCTAATGCTGCAACAGCAACTACACCGCAAAACATTGACCTAATCGCAGGTCAGTCAGTGTTATCGAGCTTGAGCATATTCCCGTTAGTTTTAGTAGCTGCTTTTGGATTATTATGGATAAAGACATATAAGAGATCGAGTGCACCAGCTTCACAGGCTGAGTCTACTAGCTAATTTAACGCATACTCTATAAAGACATTATGAATATTGATAAGCAAAAGCGTAAAACGCCACTAACACAAACTCAGCCTGACCGAATAACGGATCAGGCTAAACGGCAATTCATAACAGGACTAGGCAAATGTTTTGGTATGGGCTTAGTGACGGCAATATCGACAAATCTTATCAGTACTAATGCGCTGGCTTTTGCACTTAACTACCAAGCCAAGCCCTTAACAGCATTAAGCAAAGGAAAACTGTTTTCCCTTAATGAAATGAAGCTACTCGCTGATATTTGTGCGTTAACTATTCCGGCAACTGAAACGCCAAGTGCTGCCGATATTGATACCCACGGTTTTATCGATAATCAATTATGCTATTGCGCAAGTAAAGCAGAGCAGCATCAAGTCATTGCCACTTTAGCTATGATTGAACTAGCAGCTCAAAGTCATTATCAGCAAGGTTTTATACAACTTAGCGAAAAAGATAAGCTGCAATTATTAACCACAATAGAACAAGGCACATTGCCATATTCGTCAAAAAATAGAGCCGATATAAAACAACTAAAAGCATTAATCTGTTTTGGTTACTACACCTCAGAAATAGGTGCTTCACATGAATTAATTTATCAAAAAATTCCCGGAGGATTTAAGGGCTCAATTAGCTATAAAAAAGGACAAGCAGGTTATGGCTCTTTGGCTTATTACTAACGCTTTTGAGATAAGTGTCAACGTGCAGAGTAAGATGTTATGACAAAGTATGTAAAAGAGAGCCAGCAAGTTTATGATGCTATCGTTATTGGCTCTGGCATCACTGGGGGCTGGGCCGCTAAAGAGTTTTGTCAGCGAGGGTTAAAAACACTCATGATTGAACGGGGGCGTATCGTCGAGCATAGAAAAGATTATATTGGTGAAGGCAAAGCCCCTTGGGAATTACCTCTTCGCTCAAAAGTGCCACTGAGTCTCATTGAAGAACAGCACTCAGTACAAAAGAAGTGTTATGCCTTTAATGATGCGACTAAGCACTTTTTTGGCAATGATCGCGACTTACCTTTTCAAACAGCCAAAGGGACAGACTTCTGGTGGATCAGAGCGAATCAACTTGGTGGGAAATCTTTGCTGTGGCATCGTTACTCATATCGACTCAGTGATTATGATTTCAACGCGAATAAACTTGATGGCTATGGCACAGATTGGCCCTTACGTTATAACGACCTCAAAGACTGGTATAGCCTAGTTGAAAAGCATGTAGGTATTTGCGGACAAAAAGAAAATTTACCGCAATTACCCGACAGTGAGTTTTTACCACCATTTGATATGACCAAGCCTGAGCAGTTTGTTAAAAGCAAAATTGAAGCTGCATTCCCTGACAGGCGTGTTATTCATGGCAGACAAGCTCATTTAACTAAACCAAGCAAAATACACCTTGAACAAGGCCGAGGCCAGTGCATGGCTAGAAATGAGTGTCAAAAAGGTTGCTCTTTTGGCGCTTATTTTTCTACCCAAAGTTCAACATTACCCGCCGCAAGTGATACTGGTAATTTATCTATAGCGCCCAATAGTGTGGTGCATAGCTTAATTTATGATGAAAAAACTAATCGGGTAAAAGGGGTAAGAGTCGTTGATAATGATGATTTGTCTGAACGTGAATATTTTGCAAAAGTCATCTTTGTTTGTGCCTCAACTTTAGGCTCGACGCAAATATTACTTAACTCCACCTCAGCTAAATTCCCCCATGGCATTGCCAACAGCTCAGGCGTTTTGGGGCACTATTTGATGGATCACAATTATAACGCTTGGGCCAATGCCGATATTGAAGGCTTTGATAACGAGTTCTACTCTGGTCGTCGTCCTGGAGGCATTTATATTCCTAATTTTTATTTCCAGCCTGATAAGAAACGTCCTTTCCTTCGTGGCTATGGCATGTCTGCTGGAGCTTATCGTGAAGCTTGGGATGACTTACAAGCAAGTGATGGCTTTGGTGTTGATTTCAAAAATAAACTCAAACAACCAGGTAAATGGAAGTTTTATTTAGGTGCTCAAGGAGAAATGCTACCGCGCTTTGAAAATCAGGTGAAATTACATCCAACCTTGAAAGACAAATGGGGTATTCCTCAACTAGAGATTAACTGCACTTTTTCCGAAAATGAAACACTCATGATGCAAGATGCTGCTGAACAAGGCGCTCACATGCTAAAAACCATTGGCTTAACAAATGTAAAAAGTGGCGTTCGCAATAAGCCTCCAGGCTCGGGCATTCATGAACTGGGTACAGCTCGAATGGGCAGAGATCCAAAAACCTCTGTTCTCAATAGTTTTAATCAAAGCCACGATGTGCCCAATTTATTTGTTACTGACGGTGCTAGCTTTTGTTCTTCCGCAGTACAAAATCCCAGCCTAACATTCATGGCGTTAACCGTTCGCGCGGTTAATTATGCTGTGCAAGAGTTAAATGCCAAACGCCTATAACCTATTCATAAAAATAACATTATCAAAGGTAACTATAATGCAAAGAAAACTAATTCAACTCGTTTCAGCAATAGGTATGAGTTGCTTACTATTAAGCGCTTGCCAAGAAAGTTTTACAAAAAACAACGCTGAGCAAGCTGCAACTAAGAGTCAAATAACCATGCAAGATATTCCAAAAATGAGTGTGCAATTATGGTCAGTTAATGAAGACCTTGCCAAAGACTTTAAGGGCACGATGACCGAAATAGCAAGCATGGGCTTTACCGCGGTTGAGTTTGCTGGAGATTTTGGTCCATACGAAGATGATCCTAAAGGTTTAGTACAATTTTTAGATTCTTTAAACCTTAAAGTCAGTGGTGCTCACGTACCAATGCGTAAATTAACGGCTGATAAATTTGATAAAACTGTCGATTTTTATCAAGCCATTGGTACACCGATGATCTTAGTACCTAGTGATAAACGTGCCGAAAAAGCAGATACTATTAACGCATTCGTGACCGAGCTAAATATTGTCGCAAAAAAAATGCGCGCTCGTGGCATAGGCTTTGGCTTTCATAACCATGACCGCGAGTTAGTACCATATAAAGACTCTACCTTTTGGGATTATATTGCCGAAAACACGCAACAAGACTTTATTTTGCAGTTGGATGTTGGCTGGGTGCAATATGCGCAGAAAGATCCAGTAATGTACGTTCAACGCTACCCTAATAGAACAGTAACGACTCATTACAAAGCGAAATATACTGATGATGTGAAAAATAAAAAGCCATTAATTGGCCAGGATATTACCGACTGGAAAGCGGTATTAAAAGCGAATATTGCAGTGGGTGGAACACAATGGCTTGTAGTCGAACAAGAAGAATATCCAGATGGTTTAACCCCGCTTGAAGCGGTACGCATTTCTAAACAAGGATTAGATGAGATTATTAACGAGCTAATCACTCAGTAACTCAAGATTCCTTAAATAATATAGACAAAATGGGCGACTTAACCTTAGTTAAGTCGCCCATTTTATTATTCTTCAAAAACGATATCAGTATCTTGTTTACTGTCTGTATTTGTCTCATTCGCCCAAGCTTTATCTCGAATATTTTTTTGCATCACTACAACTGAGAATACACTTAACGTATAGGCCATCGCGTAGAAGCCCTTCTCACTTAATAACAGCTCGGCATTATATAAACCTACTACCAATAAACTGATGGATATTGCGGAAGATGCCCAACAAATTCGTGAATAGATCTTTGATGTTTTAATCCCTTCGCGCTCATCTCGTACCGCTTTTTGCACAGAAACCATTGAGAATAAACCAAACAATAGAACGATTAGGTAATAGCCTTTTTCATTCAGCGCCATATCTGCATTATATAAACCAATTCCGTAAGCAAAACTTCCGATGATAAGTGCTGCTACTGAGGCTAATGTGTATGATTTTGTTGGAATAGTTGCTTGAACTGCTGTTTTAGTCGTTTCATTTGCTGCTGTCATGATTGATTCCTTTTAAGTGTTTCTTGTTGTTGACGAGAAACACTATGAAACAAAGATGACATAAAATAAACTTTGTTGTTTCAAGTTGATTCAAACACAGCCAAAGGTATCTTTTTACTATACTTTCAACTGTGTTTGACTGGTTAACTATTGCCGTTTACTCAATAGCAGTAATAAAATCTATTAACGATGTCAGCATTGCTTGGTAATGCGGATTATAGGTTAAGCGTTGTATCATTTTGCCGTTAACAAGGTTTGCTTCTGTCAGCTCACCTTTTACTACCCCTTCATTGGTTTTACAGGCACTAAAAAGAGCAATATCTTTAATATAATGTTCACAATTACGATATTGCCCAAGCACACCATAGTGCGGGTTGTCTGGTGAATTTGTCGTGGCGGTATGTGCAATATCTACAATATTTTCGCATAAAGGATTAGTTTCACATGTAGGGTTAATCACGCTAATGCCTCGCTGTATTGTCTCAGGAATGCTGTCTTTATCCCCATAAAAAACAAAGCGGCTAGGATCACTTTTTGCGCTTATTTTTCCTTGCTGCCATTCATCCACTAACACAAAGGTTTGTTTTGTCTCTATAGTTTGATCGTGCTCACTAGCTACAACAAATAACGGAATATCATGCATGTTTCGCTTACTTGAAGCATTTTCTCCAACAATGCGGCTCATCAAACTATGCACCTGTGCAGCAGCGTTATAAGGAAACGATTCATACTTGGCAAAATCAGCATCCATTGACAAATCAATCCAATCAACAAACGGAATGTAGTCAACATATTGCGCTAACCAAGCCAGATCACTTTTTGCTTTTGATGCAGGAGACCACATAAATAAACCAGCTATTTTTTTATCGACCGTTTGTTGATGCATTAAATAATCAAAAATAAGTGCTCCTCCCGTAGAAAACCCGCCTAGGTAAACTTGCTCAAAATCTTGCACAGTACGCTCAATGCCATATTTTGCTGCTTGTTGCCAATCTTTGTAGTTAACATCTTGCAGCTCTGCAGGCGCAGTACCATGACCAGGTAAGAGTAAGGTTCTCACGGTAAAGCCTTGCTGATAAAAGAACTGCGCTAAATCATGATAAGAATAGGGAGAATCGGTTAAGCCATGGATTAATAACACCGCTTTTTTTGTGTCAGGCTGTGCTAACTCAAAAGGGGCAACCAGCTTGCCAATAGTCGGCTCTTTTGACCAATTATTTACTGTCGCTAGTTGATTAAAGGTTTTGCTATAAATTGGACATGGTAATTCAGCCCTAGGATTCTGTGCAGCAATGAGCTGGTGGCTATATTGAAT
>Ga0193960_1000534_pt1 | contig 15720 bp, 18 predicted proteins | sample FB_3_MG_FD_140338 | JGI IMG/M metagenome (GOLD analysis project Ga0193960, IMG submission 140338) | Microbial mat bacterial communities from the Broadkill River, Lewes, Delaware, United States - FB_3_MG | ecosystem: Environmental > Aquatic > Freshwater > River > Microbial mats | place: USA... | reverse complement strand
TAGACTTATGGATCTTATTAGACAAGGTAAAATCAATATAACAAAAGTTGATGCATTAGTGTTAGATGAAGCAGATAGTATGCTGGACATGGGTTTTGTAGCTGATATACAAGATATTTTAGTAAAATTAACTTCTTTAGATCAAGTTATACTTTGTTCTGCAACATTAGGACCAAATGTAAAAAAACTCTCTTCTGAAATCATGAATAATCCAAAAGTAATAGAGATAAAAACTACAGATAGAGTTAATGACAAAATTGAACAAATTGCTTACCCTGTAACTCTTGATAAAAAACTAGAGATGCTCTCGTTTTTAATCGGTTCAAAAAATATGAAACAGGTATTAGTATTTTGTAAAACAAAAGCAAGTGCAGAAGAGATTGTAGCAAATTTAAAATTAGATGGATTAAAAGCAGCTTCAATTCATGGTGATAAAACACATGGTGCAAGAAAAAAAGCAATAACACAATTTAAAGAGAATGAGATGCGTGTATTAGTTGCAACTGATGTAGCTGCACGTGGCTTAGATATAGTTGATTTATATTATGTGATTAACTTTGATTTACCATTTATGCCTATAGATTATGTCCATAGAATAGGAAGAACTGCACGTGCAGGAAAAAATGGAATTGCTATTTCACTACTTGATGAGTATGATGTAGCAACTATAAGAGAAGTTGAAAAATATATAGGGCAAAAAATACCAAAGTTAGATTTAGAAGGCTTTGAAGTGGGTAGTAGAATTAAAATGATAGCTACAAAAAAAATAGTAGAAACTAAAGATGATAAAAAGAGAAAAAAAATCGGTGGTGCTTTTGGAAATAAGAAAAAACAAAAAGATGATAAAAAAGCTGCTAAACAAAGAGGAAAAAGAATTATAGGTCAAAATAGAAAATAATTTTTATATAAAAAATAATAAGAAGAAAGAGAATGAAAAAAGAGAATAATGTATTAAATTTATTTAAAACGAGCTTATTGGTTCTTTTTATATGTTTAATAACTGCTTGTAGTATACCATATTCTCAAAATAGTAAATCAACAAGTCTTACAAAAGAACAGCAAAAAAACAAATGTCAAGAGTATTCAAAGATTATGAATTATGCTTTGTCTTATGTAGAAGAGGAGTTTCAAAAAGGCTATTTTGATTTCAATAATATAACTGGTGCTAAAGCACAATTATATTTGATACAAAACAAATCAGAAAGTGCTTTTGCCCAAAATATTATAAAAGCAAATACTTCTTATAATGTAAATTATGAACTAGCAAAACAAACTAAGTGTAAATTACACAAGTTCATAATTTCACCTATAGAAAGAGTAAAAGTAAAAATTCAAGTTTTGGAAAATACTCAAAATAACAATAAGAGTAAGAATGTATCTTCATAGTAGATTGTTTTTTGTATCTTGTTTATTTACAACTCTTGTAGCTAATAATACACAACAAGTAGATATCTTACTTGAGAAAGTGCAACAAGCAAAAAATAAAGAGGAGAAAAAAGTTTTCCTTGAACAGCTCAAAAATAAATTAGCTAAAGCTAATAAAAAAGCATCTGAAGAATCAAATGCAATAATCGAAGCAAAAAAGAAACTTCCTCAAAAAATATATGATGAAACGAAATTAAAATAAATGAATATTTTACTTTTAGAAGACGACACAATATTAGCTCAAACTATGGTTCAACTTTTAGAGCAAGAGAGCTATAGTGTGACATTAGTAGAAGATGGGGAAGAGGTTCTTGAGGTTACCTATGAAAATAGGTTTGATTTGTATCTTTTTGATATCAATGTTCCTTCTTTAAATGGAATGGAGACATTGAAGCTTTTACGTGAATCAGATGATAATACACCAACTTTTTTTATAACAGCAGTACGAGATATCTCCACCATTTTAGAGGGATTTGAATGTGGTTGTAATGACTATATCAAAAAACCTTTTGATTTTGATGAGTTGATAGCACGAATAAAAGCTACGCTTAAAAGAGGAAACCCAACACTTCAATACAATGATATAGTATTTGATTTACTTGAAAATCGAGTATTAAAAGAAAATGAAGAGATCTCTTTAGGTATTGTTGAAAAAGAGGTTTTTGCACTATTGATTAAAAATCTTAACGTAACTGTAAATAAATCTACATTTTTTGATGTAATGAATAAACCCAGTGATACTGCATTACGTGTATTAATTAGTAAATTAAAAAAGCTTTTAGAGTTAGATATTACAAATATCAAAGGGATAGGATATAAACTTGAAAAACTATGAAAAAAAGTCGTTTTTAACAACACTTTTGCTTTTTTTTATACCTCTTTTTATACTCTCGAGTATTGTTTTATATATGTATCATCAAGAACAACTAAAAAATTTAGAAAAAGATCTTTTATATCAAATGCAAGAATATACTTATGATTTTAAGGGAAATACTTTTTCATTAGATATAGTTTTAGATGATACAGATAAAGAAGTTTTTAAAATATATCACTCATCTGAGGGAATTTATGCTTATTTTAAAGTAGCTACACCTTCAAAAGGACCTTATTTATTAAAAGTACTGTTTGAACAATCAAAATATGACAAAATTTATAGTCAAATTATTCAAAAACACCTTAGAGTTGGTATTGTTATTTTCTTTTTACTTTTAGCTTTATCCATCGGTTTTGCTTTTTATGCATTAAGGCCAATGAGGGAAGCTTTAGTTCTTTTAGAAAAGTTTTTAAAAGATATTATTCATGATTTAAATACTCCAGCAACTTCTATTTTATTAAATGCAAAGCTACTTCGAAAACGCGGAGATTATGAAGAGATTGAAAGAATCGAACTTTGTGCAAAAGGTATAGCTTCATTATATAAAAATTTGGAGTTTATGAATCCAAAAGAGATAGTAAATAAAGAAAATATCAATGTGGATATTGTAATTTCCGAGAAAATAGAGATATTAAAAAAAATATATCCAAATATAATATTTCAAACTGACTTCTCAAATATTAGTATAGAAAGTAATCGTAATGGTATCGATAGAATCATTGATAATTTATTAACAAATGCTTGTAAATACAACAAAAGAAATGGAACAGTTTTTATAACAACAGAACATAATAAGGTCATTGTTGAAGATACGGGAATAGGGATAAAAAATATCTCGAAGGTTTTTCAAAGATATTATAAAGAAAATGAGCAAGGTTTAGGAATAGGACTTAATATAGTAAAACAGTTATGTGATATTTTAAAAATTACTATTGAGATAAAGAGCATAGTAAATAAAGGTACTAAAGTGGAGTTAGTGTTCTAAAAATAAAGATGGAGGTAAAATATTTTATCTTTATTTAGATAAAATATTTTACATGAATTGTGTAATTGTGTTAAATATGGTGTAATATGGCTAAGTTTATTTTTTTGTTTGTTTTAATTTTTCATCAATGATTGATTGTGCTTTCACTAAATCATTAGCATCAAGTGATTCCATTTCTTTATTAAGATCATACATTAATTGTTTTTTAACATTATTATCAGTACTAGCGTTTATTTGATCTGTTAAATTAGTAATTTTCTTAAAGTCTGCTGCATATAGACTTGTGAATCCAGCAATAAGTAATATTGCAATAGTTTTTGTTAGTTTCATATTTTCTCCTTTCGTAAGATATGTGAAAGTATAATAAGAAAGTGTTAGTTCAGTGTTAGTTCAAGATGATGATAAGTTTACAGGCAAGATTTTTTGAGATGCTTTTTTTTAAACAAAGAATAATACAAATTTAGATAGAATCGCAAAAATAAATAATTCTAAAAGGAGTTATCGTGAACAAAAGAGTTCTTGTGAAATTTTCAGGTGAAGCATTAGCTGGTGAAAATGGGTATGGTATTGATACAAAAATTTTAGACTATATTGCCAATGAGATAAAACAATTAGTTGATAATAATGTGGAAGTTGGAATTGTAATCGGTGGAGGTAATATTGTAAGAGGTGTTACTGCTGCTGCTGATGGAGTTATCAAAAGAACTAGTGGTGATTATATGGGTATGTTAGCTACTGTTGTAAATGGTATCGCGATGCAAGAAGCTTTAGAGCACATAGGGGTAAGTGCAAGATTACAAACAGCGATTAAAATGGAACAAATAGCAGAGTCATTTATCGTAAGACGAGCTAAACGACATCTTGAAAAAGGAAGAGTTGTTATTTTCAGTGCAGGTACGGGAAATCCATTTTTTACAACAGATACAGCTGCAACCTTAAGAGCTAGTGAAATTGAAGCATCAATCTTAATCAAGGCAACAAAAGTTGATGGAGTTTACGATAAAGATCCTGAAAAGTATCCTGATGCAGTAAAACTTGATGTTATCAGTTTTGATGAAGCTTTAAAAGATCATATTAAAGTTATGGATGATACAGCAATTGCTTTAGCTAAAGATAATCAACTTCCAATAGTTGTAGCAAATATGAATAAAAAAGGTAACTTACTTAACATTGTAAACGGCGATTACAGCCAGTGTTCTGTAGTAAAATAAAATAGGAGAAATATAATGAGATTAGAAGAGATATTAGCGCAAGCATTAGAAAAAGTAAACAATGATAGATATGTTTTAAGTGTAGCTGTAGGTCAAAGAGCAGATGAGTTAAGTAAAGGTGCAAAACCACTATTAGATAGTGAACAAACAAAAAATATGAAATACACAGATATTGCAATTAAAGAGATAGCATCTGGAATTTTAGTAATCGATGGAATTGAATAAATTCTTACAAAATATAAAGTCTATCAAAACCGTTGAGGGTTCGATAGATTTTCTTAAATCAAATTTTGATTTTACTCCCAGTGTTGAAAAAGCACTCAACTACTCTATAAACTCACATAAAAATCAATTTCGTAAAAGTGGAGAACCTTATGTAGTTCATCCTATTTTAGTAGCAACAATAACAGCATATTATAGTAATGATGAGCATATGGTAGTTGCTGCTTTACTTCATGATGTAGTTGAAGATACTGAGATTACAATAGCTGAAGTTGATGATGAATTTGGATTAGATGTTGCTTGTATCGTTGATGGTTTGACAAAAATTGTAGAGATACGAGAACATGAATTAACAGATACAACTGATAAGAAAAAACTTTTATCTTCAGCTTTAACTTTTAGAAAAATGCTTATTGCTTCTATCAAGGATGTACGTATTATGGTAGTGAAGTTATGTGATCGATTACATAATATGCTTACCTTGAGTGCCTTAACTATAGAAAAACAAAAAAAAATTTCTGAGGAAACATTAGTTGTTTACGCACCTATTGCACATAGATTAGGTATTTCTACTATTAAAAACTTACTTGAAGATTTATCTTTCTCTTTTTTATTTCCAGAAGAGTATAAAAAAATAGATAACCATATCAAAGCATATCAGCAAAAAACACAATTAAATTTAAATAAATTTTTATCAGATACAAAAAAACTTTTAGACAAAAATGGATACACAGATGGTGAAGTTCAAATTTATAGTAGACTTAAACATTATTATTCAATATATTTAAAGATGCAAAGAAAAGGTGTGAGTATTGATGAGGTACTTGATCTTTATGCAATTAGAATATTGGTTAAAGAACCAATTGACTGTTATAATATTTTGGGTATTATCCATATAAATTATAAACCTTTAGTTGCAAGATTTAAAGATTATGTTTCTGTACCTAAGGAAAATGGCTATCAAACTATACACACTACAATTTTTTGTAACTCAAAAATTTATGAAGTGCAAGTTCGAAGTTTCGATATGCATGATATTGCTGAATTTGGGGTTGCTGCACATTGGAAATATAAGAATGGTGGAAATAGTAGTAAAGGACCAAATCTAGATTGGTTGCATTCTTTAGCTTCAAATGAAGCAAATGTAGAAGAATTTTACAATGATGCAAAACAAGATTTATATAGTGAAGATATTGTAGTATATTCACCAAAAGGAGAAATTTTCACACTTCCAAGAGGTGCTACTGCTTTTGATTTTGCATATAATATACACACTGACGTAGGAAATAAGGCTACACATTCAATCATTAATAAAGTAAAAAAACCATTATTAACACAATTAAAAAGTGGTGATATCATATCTATAGAAACAGGTGAACACATTATACCCAGATGCAGTTGGCAAGATATGGTACAAACTACAAGAGCAATAAAATCAATAAAAGCAATATGTCATAGCAGATTGAATAATATTGATAGATTATCAAGTCAAAATATTATAAATACAATTTTCTCACGATATAAGGATTCAATTATAAATGAGATTGAAGAATTACAATTAACAAGTTTACAAAAGGTTGTTTACAATCTTGATTTGTTAAAACAAGTGAAGAAAAAAATTTTAGATTATATACGAAAAAAAGATGGTTTAATAGCTAGATTTAAAATAAAAACGTTAAACTTGAAAAGAATCCAATTTGATAACGTATTGGTATATTCAAATTTTAGCATAAATTCAGTATCATTTGACCACTGTTGTCATCCAAAATTTGGAGATGATATTGTTGCTTTAAAAGATTCAAAAGATGTAGTGATACATCATAAAATGTGTGAATCTGCATATAAAAAGATTAAAAAACAGCAACAAATGATTTATTGTGATTGGGTGAAGGATAAATTTTATAAATATAAGATGGTAGTAAGTATTCCTAGTACAAGAGGTGAAATGGCAAAGCTATTAACACACCTTTCAGTTGATCATGAAGCTACAATTTTATTTATTGAGTATGGGAAAGACAAATATTCAACTACACAATACTGTAGTATAGATTTCGAAATTAAAAATGATAATAAACAAGAAGTAAGAGAGTTAATAGAACAAAAAGTGAAGATAGTAGAATTTTATATGAATATAGATGCCTACAAATAGGAAAATTATGGAAATTAAAATACAAGAAGCACTAGCAGAGATACAAAGAGGATCTGCAGAAATTATAGATGATGTTAGATTAGAAAAATTAATAAGAAACTATTTTGAAAACAATGAGCAATATTATGTAAAAGCAGGATTTGATCCAACAGCACCTGATTTACATTTAGGACATACTGTACTATTACAAAAACTAGCAATTTTTCAAAAATATGGAGCAAGAATACAATTTTTAATTGGTGATTTTACGGCTATGATAGGTGATCCTACTGGAAAAAGTGCAACAAGAAAAGTACTAACAAAAGATGATGTATTAAAAAATATTGAAAGTTATACGACACAAGCATTTAAAATTTTAGATCAAGAAAAAACTGATGTAGTTTATAATGATGACTGGCTTCAATCATTAGGTGCTTCAGGTATCTTGCAGTTAGCTTCAAATTTAACAGTAGCAAGAATGTTGGAAAGAGATGATTTTTCTAAAAGATATACTTCTAATACTCCAATTGCAGTGAGTGAATTTATCTATCCTCTTCTTCAGGGTTATGATAGTGTACATTTAAAATCAGATGTTGAAATTGGTGGAACTGATCAAAAGTTTAATCTTCTGATGGGAAGACAACTGCAAAAAGCATACAATATTAAAAAGCAGCAAGTTGTAATGATGATGCCTATTTTGGAAGGTTTAGATGGTGTACAAAAAATGTCTAAATCTTTAGGTAACTATATAGGTGTGACAGATGAAGCAAATGATATGTTTGGAAAAGTTTTAAGTATCTCTGATGAACTTATGTGGAGATATTTTGAACTTTTATCATCAAAAACGCTTCAAGAGATAGAAGAGATGAAGTTAGGAGTTGAAAGTAAAACACTTCATCCTAAAAAAGTAAAAGAGCTTTTAGCAATTGAGATTGTAGATAGATATCATGGCATAGGAAAAGGTATTGATGCAGCAGCGGAGTTTGCTAAAATATTTGCAAAAAAAGATATTCCAACAGATATGAAAGAATATACCTTAGAAAAAGGGATTGGTATTTTGCAAGCAATGGTTGATTGTGATTTAGTTCCAACAACATCTCAGGCACGAAGAGATATGAAGGGTGGAGCAGTGAAAATTAATCAAGAAAAAATTGATGATGAAACATATTGCTTAGAAATTGGCGAATTTATTTTACAAAAAGGTAAAAAAAATTTCGTACGTGTAATAGTAAAATAATAAAAGGGTATTATAGATGAAAATAGGTAAATATAATATAGAAAAGCCAATCATTCAAGGTGGTATGGGTGTAGGTATTAGTTGGGATCAACTTGCTGGTAGTGTATCACGAGAAGGTGGATTAGGGGTAATAAGTGGTGTTGGTACTGGTTATTATCAAAATAAAGAGTTTTCATTAAAAAATATACAAAACAAACCTCATTCTGAAAAAAACTTTTACTCTAAAGATGCTTTAACTGAAATTGTTAAAAATGCAAGAAAGCTTTGTGGTGACAAACCCTTGGCTTGTAATGTATTATATGCTTCAAATGATTATGGTAGAATTGTTCATGATGCTTGTGAGGCTGGTGTTGATATTATCATCACAGGGGCTGGAATTCCTACGAATATGCCAGAATTTACACAAGATTTTCCAGATGTTGCATTGATCCCTATTGTAAGTTCAGCACGTGCTTTAAAGCTTATTTGTAAAAAATGGAAAAGATATAATAAATTACCTGATGCAGTAATTGTTGAAGGTCCATTAAGTGGTGGACATCAAGGATTTAAATATGATGATTGTTTTAAAGAAGAATTTCAATTAGAAAATATTGTACCTCCAGTTATAGAAGAAGCAAAAAACTGGGGCAATATGCCAATTATTGCAGCTGGTGGAATTTGGGATAAAAAAGATATTGATAAATTTTTAGAGATGGGTTGTACTGGAGTACAGATGGCAACTAGATTTATCGCTACACATGAATGTGATGCTGATAAGTCAATGAAAGAAGTTTTAATTAAAGCAGAAGATAAAGATATTCAATTATTAAAATCTCCCGTAGGACTTCCTGCACGTGGTGTAATGACGCAGTTACAAACATCTATAAAAGAGGGTACAGCACCTAAAGTTGCATGTATAAGTAACTGTGTTGGTCCTTGTAATAGAGGTGAAGAAGCAAAACTTGTAGGGTATTGTATTGCAGATAGGTTAAGTGCAGCATACCTAGGAGATACTGAAACAGGATTGTTTTTTACTGGAACAAATGGATATAAAATAAAAGAGATAATAAGTGTGAAAGAGTTGATGGATAAACTAACTAACGGCGAATAAATTTGAAACAATTTATTAAAATCTTTTTAATTTTTTTTATATTATCACAATCAGCTTTTGCTTTAGGTACTAAATACTATCAAGAGAAGTTTAATACAACAAAAAAACTTTACCTTGGTGCCATTATGTCCAGTGACAAACAAAAAGAGGTCGAGTATTTAAAGAAACTGGTTCGATATGGTGAAAAGCTGAATGTAAATACATTGAAATATAAAAAAGAATTAAATAGACTAGATAAAGATATCATTTTGACTAATAGAGTTCGAAGTGTACTTCAAAAAAAATATTCTATAACCTCAGTTGAAACAACTGGTAACAGTATAATAATTAATTTTGATAAAACTATTAGTAGTTCCTATATAGATTTTAATGAAAGAAAAGAGGGTAGTTTAAATATTGATGAGTTTCTTATTAAGGGAAATTTTAAAGATGCTGCACCTACAAAGCTTTCTATCCAAGGTGTTAAAAGAATTGCCATTTATCAAAAACGTAATAATTTACTTACTATATTACTTAAAAATAAAACAAATTTAAAAACAATTTATATAATAAATAAAAAACAAATTATAATCAAAGTTTTAAACTTGAAAGCAGATAGCGTATCAAAGCAATCTCAAAATAAAAAAGCTAAACCTCCCCAAAAGAAAACTATTAAAGAAAAAGTACAAGTTATGAAGCCAAGTATTTTATATGCTAAGAAAAAGATAATTGTAATAGATGCAGGTCATGGTGGACGTGATGGTGGTGCTAGTTATAAAAGGAAAAGATTTGAAAAAGATATTGTTTTAAGTATTAGTAAATATTTAAAAAGTGAGTTAGAAAAAAAAGGGTTTAAAGTTTACCTTACGCGATCTAGAGACAAATATGTTAAACTATCACATAGAACAAAATATGCAAATAAAAAAAATGCAGATATGTTTCTTTCTATACATGCAAATGCAGCAAGAAAAAATAGAGCAAAAAAAGCACATGGAGTAGAAACATATTTTTTATCACCTGCAAGAAGTGCTAGAGCTAAAAGAGTTGCAGCATTAGAAAATAAAGGTGACATGACAGGAATGGGATGGAGTAGTAAAGATTCCTTATTAACAATTTTAAATAGAGCAAAAATAACTGCAGCTAATAAAATGGCGATAGACATACAAAAAAATATGCTTTTTACTTTACGCCAAAAATATGGTAAAAATTCCATTAGAGATGGAGGGGTTAGAGAGGGACCATTTTGGGTATTAGTTGGGGCACAAATGCCCTCAGTTTTAGTAGAAATAGGATATATTTCACATCCTAAAGAGGGATATAGAATTAGTACAAAAAGGTATCAAAAGTTGACAGCATCAGGAATAGCAAAAGGTGTAGAGAGCTATTTTCTTAAAAACTAAACTTCTTTTAAGAAATTAAAGTTTATTTAACCGCATTTTAATAAAAATTCACTATAATACGCAACCAAAATTAAAACAAGGAAACACAATGTTACAAGGTATACTTAGAGATAGTATCGTAAAACAATCAACAAAACAACTAAGACGAGATGGTTATCTAATTGCTAACATTTATGGAAAAGGTTGCGAAAATATTAATGCAGCTTTCAAATTAAATGACTATATTAGATTTTTAAAAGCTAAAGAAACAGTAGCTTTCGATGTAGAAGTAGCAGGAAACACATATAAAGTAGTAGTACAAGAGTACCAAAAACACCCAATCACTTCAACATTAGTTCACGTTGATTTAATGATTGCACAACCAGGTGTAAGATCAACATATTATGTACCAGTGACTACTGAAGGTACACCAAAAGGTCTTAAAAATAAAGGTCTTTTAGCATTCCACAGAAATAGAGTTGCAGTTAAATGTACAATTGAAAACTTACCAGAAAGTTTTCACTTTAATGTAACAGATTTAGATACAGGTGATAACTACCTTGTAAGAGATATTAAATTACCAGAAGGTGTTGAATGTTTCTTAGACCCAAGAGTACCAGTTGTTGGTGTAATTAAAGCTAAATAGTAAAAGTTTTAGGAATATGTACTTAATCTCTGGACTTGGTAATCCAGGTGATAAATATAAAAATACTAGACACAATATAGGTTTTTTAGTTATCGATAAGATAACTAAAAACTTATCTACTACAAATATAAACAATTCAAATTTTCAAGCAATTGTTCAAAAAAATCTTTCAAATTTATACGTAAAACCACAAACATTTATGAATCTTTCTGGTGAATCAATACTTAGTATCGTAGAGTATTATAATATTCCAAATGAAAATATTATAGTAGTACACGATGATTTAGATTTACCTTTTGGTACAGTTAAGTTTAAAGTTGGCGGCGGACATGGCGGTCACAATGGCTTGCGATCAATTGATAGCCATGTAGGAAAAGATTATATACGTGTAAGAGTAGGTATTGGAAAACCTGAAAATAAAGCTGATGTAGCAAATTATGTATTGTCAGATTTCTCTAAAGAGGAATTTTCTTTATTAAATGATATAATGTTGCATATCATAAAGTCTATTGATGCATTAAGAACGTTGCCACTTGAAGAGGTCAAATCTACATTTACAATAAAAGCTAAAATTTGAAAATTATAACTAAATATTTACTCGCAAAATTTATAAAATACTTCTTCATTATTTTAATATCACTTGAAGTTTTTTTTGTGGGTATTGATTTTTTACAATATTTTACAAGACTACCACAATCTGCTAACCTTCAGTTATTATATGTGCTTTATAATGTTTTTTATACTCTAACAATTACGTTACCGCTCTCACTTGTTTTTGGTTGGATTGTTACATTAACATTTTTGATTAGAGATAATGCACTGGTGAGTTTTTATTCTTTAGGCGTATCGAAAAGAGCAATATTATTGCCAATATTATTAATTTCAGTGTTTTTAACATCTATTTTAATAGCTTTTCAAAGTACCCCTTTAGCATATGCAAGTGAAGAGCGAAATAAACTTTTAAAAAACAATTATTTTGTTAATGAACAATACAATATTTTTTTAAAATATAATGAATATTTTGTTTATTTTAGAAAACTTTCTCCTATAGAAAAAAAAGCAACAGATATACATATTTTTAAAGTTAAAAATGGAGATATAATAGAAATTATAGTTGGTAAAAAAGCATTTTATCAAAATAATAAATGGTATGTAATAGATACAAAGATTACAAAAAAACCAGAAAATATTGATTGGAATACTTCAAAATTAGATGTTACTTATGAAAAGTTTCTATATACATTAGAAGGGTTTGAACCAACTATCATTAGTAATGTATATAAAGGAAGGGCACAATATTCTGTAGTTGATGCAGTTAGAGCGATATTGTTATTAGATGATCAAGAATTCAATACAAATAAAATAAAAGCCATTTTATACTCTCAAGTAGTGATGCCTTTTTTTGTTTTACCTTTAATAGTTATTATTTTTATATTTACGACACCTAGTAGTCGTTTTTTTAACAGTGCATTATTCGTATCCGTAACTATCTTTTCAACACTTTCCGTATGGGGTGTTTTATTTTTATTACAAAAACTTGCATTAGGAAGTATTGTTTTAGCTGAAATTGCTATAATACTTCCAATTGTAGTGTTTTTTATAGTATCCTATATTTTGTATTATAAAAAAATAGTTTAACTTTAGAGGAGTTTGCATTGGAAAAAATAAGAGCTTTTGGAATATGTTTATATAAATATAATAAAGATTCTCTACAGCTCCTTTTGTGCAAATCTATAATTAGTAAAAATAGATGGGGTTTTTTAAAAGGGGTAGCTCTTAAAGGTGAAACTTCAGAAGAAACTGCAATAAGAGAATTTTCTGAGGAATCAGGAATAAAAGTAGAAAAAAAGTATTTAGAAGAATTTTTTATACAAAAAAATGAGTTAAAAAATATTGGTATATATTTAGTAAACTCAAACAATATTCCAAATTTAGAAGAATTTTTTAAAGATGATATATTAAAAAAAATATATCTTTCTAGCGAAAATAGTGAAGTGAAGTTTTTTGATATTAAGAGCTTACCTATGATAAAGAAAAAACAATTATTTTTGAGTAAAGATATAGTAAAGTTTTTACAATAAAAACTTTACAATGATAACTATTCTTTTAGAAAACTTATTGAAATCGTTTGATTATTGCCATATTTGTATGAGAGTTTCAATACTTTCTCTTTTGTGTCCTTAAAACTTACAATATTGTATTCTGCCCAATGATTTACAAAAGCAATATTTTTAGAAAGTAGATCTTCTTTTTTTAAAGGAGTAGATGAAAAACTCTTCATATTATTCATTGAAAGTTTGTATTGTGATGAATTATTATCTACGAAGAATGTTCCTATAAGAAAATTTTGCTTATCATTGTTCCATTGTTCTCTATTAGCAGAGTTTAGATAAGTGATATTAAAAATAGCTTTGACATTCCCTTTATCAATAACTTTAATAACCTTTGAGTATTGTAAATTTTGACCATAAATTGGATCTTTATCAAATACGGATGTTGCTGATTGTGAACACCCTAAAAATATTATAGATAAAGTAAAAATTAAAATCTTGTTTTTTATATTTTTCATAAGTAGGATTGTACACTAATTTTGATAATATATCACCTATATATTCAATAATAATTGAATAAATTTAATGGTGAGTAATGATACAGATAAATGATATAAAACCTATAGTTGAGATACCAGATTTTAGTATATACGTTTATTACTGCATTTTTTTCTTTGTTTTTCTTCTTATTACAATGTTTTTCTTTTTACTTTATAAACTATTTAAGAAAAAACCAATAACACAAGAGTATCAATATTTTGAAAGCCTTAAAAATGTAGATTTTAAGAATACAAAAAAAACAGCATATACAATTTCTAAGTTTGGCAGGTTATTAGCAAAGGATGAACGTCAAATTCGATTAATAGAAGAACTAGATGAGGCGTTAGAAAAATATAAATACAAAAAAGAGGTAGCTTCAGAAATTGCTGTAGAGATACAAGTAAAGTTTAAAATTTTTATGGAGAGTTTACATGTTAAATAATCTATTAAGTTTAAATCTTGAATATCCATATGTCATTTTATTGATTTTTTTATTTCTGCTGTGTAGTATCTATTGTAAAGCTAAAATGGATTCTTATTATGTTCCTCATTTACATATCTTTACTAGATCCAATGGTTTAAATGCTACACTAATCTCGTTATTAAAATGGTGTAGTATTATTTGTGCTATAGTTGCTTTAAGTTCACCCGTAAAAGAGTTAAATATAATAAATAATAAAAAAGACGGGATAGATATGATTTTATCACTTGATACAAGTGGTTCTATGAGAGAGCAAGGTTTTAATCCCACAAATCAAAATCAAAATAGATGGCAAGTTGTTCAAGAAATAGTAAGTGATTTTATTTTTAAACGAACAAATGACAATATTGGAATAGTAGTATTTGGAACATCAGTGATGACTGCGTCCCCTTTAAGTTATGATAAAAAAGCACAAAAAAATATTATAAAAAATTTAGATATTGGAATAGTAGGTGATAAAACAGCACTTATAAATAGTATTGCTACATCCATAAATATTTTAAAACAAAAAGAGACAAAAAGTAAGATTATTATTGCAATAACTGATGGTGATGATACAGCAAGTAATATACCTGTTTCGATAGTGACAAAAATGGCAAAAAAATATGATATAAAAATATATACCATTGCAATAGGACGTTCAAATACTTATATACTGAAAACACTCTCAAATAATACAAATGGTAAAACATTTGTTGCATATACAAAAGATGATTTAAAAAAGATATATGAGACTATAGATCGTCTTGAAACAAGTAAAATTGAACAAAATAAGGTCGTTCTTAAAGAGTATTATTTCTTTTATCCTCTCATGCTGAGTTTTTTGTCTTTACTCTTTTTTGTCTATTTGAAAAATAAAAAAGGAAATATATAGATGGAGTTTTTACACCCTAATGTGTTTTATATCTTGATGATACCTTTGGTTATGCTTTTTATACTACTTACAACATCTAAAAGTGGCATAGATAAATATTTTTCTCAAGAGATACTTGAAAAAATATCAGTAAAAAGTGGAATTATTGATAAAAAAGGGAGAAATTTTTTATATTTTATCGTTTTATTACTATTTATTGTTGCTTTGGCTCGTCCAGTTATAGATAAAAAAGAGCAAAATATAAAACAAAATCTTATCCCAATAGTTATCGCCTTAGATGTTTCAAAATCAATGCTTGCAACGGATATCTTTCCAAATAGAATCTCTTTAGGAAAAAAGAAATTAGAGGGAATTATCAAATATGCTAAAAATACAACAATCGGGGTAGTTCTATTTGCAAAAGATTCATTTATTTTATCTCCAGTAACAGAAGATTTTATCTCTTTACAATATATCGTAAACAATCTAGATACAAATGTTAATTTTGCAAATGGTTCAAATATTTTTTCACTCCTTGAAGCCACAAAATATATGTTGGAAGATTTTAAAGTAAAAAACTTAATTATCTTAAGTGATGGTGGAAATGATAGTGAATATG
>Ga0193960_1000532_pt1 | contig 15820 bp, 6 predicted proteins | sample FB_3_MG_FD_140338 | JGI IMG/M metagenome (GOLD analysis project Ga0193960, IMG submission 140338) | Microbial mat bacterial communities from the Broadkill River, Lewes, Delaware, United States - FB_3_MG | ecosystem: Environmental > Aquatic > Freshwater > River > Microbial mats | place: USA... | reverse complement strand
GGTGGTCACCGGGGAGGGTGAGATCCTGTTGCGGGGGCTCGATCTGGAGGCCGTCACGGCGGATGATTTCCTGTTTTAACCTGATCAACATTCAAATATTCAACATAATATTGCTTATTAGATGTATTTGTGTCGCCGCAAAGCAGAAGTGTCGCTCTCCTTACATAGGGTCGCGCGGATGCGTGGACATGGGATGGGTCATGCGGAGCGGGTGCTGAACCGCGTGGCGTTTTGGGCGCAGAAAGGCCGTAAAGCCCATTTTTCTTGCAGGGGCCAGCCCTTCGATATGTGAGGTCTCCAGGCTGCTCAGCCCCGCTTCCACCCGCCTCTGTGGTGAGAGTCCAGCTGTGGCCGATAGGCGAGAAGTGTGAAGCGCCTTTTCAGGCCCATGATGACGTTTGGAGACCGTTAAAGTTGTCTGTTTTTTTTTATTCTCCCCTCACGCTTCCTTTACCCTCCTGTGGCCTGATTTTGGCAAAGGTCGGACTCCGTATTGATAGTCTGTGTCTGTATGTTTCCGGGTCTGCTGGCCTGGGGCGGCGGACCCGAAATATGTGGCGTGTGACATGGCTTAGTGGATCCAGCAGCCCTGGACCTGATCGAAACAAGCGAATGCGCGGGTAAGTTATGACAGCAGAAAACCTGGAACAGAATACGGCCACCCCCAAGCGCAGAAGGCTGCCCTTCTCCAGTATTGGTGCCAAGATAACCCTGATCCTGCTGGCGCTGGGGGCGGCTACGGCCTGGGGCGGTTTTCTGGTCTCGATGGTTTTTGGCGATGTCGGCAGCCAGATGCAGCAGTTGTCGGGTGAAAAACTGCCGCATCTTGATATGAGCCGAAAGCTGGGGGAATCCGCCAGCAAGAGTAAAAATGCCATGACCCGGATTTTGCTCTCGACCAATGAGGCTGAGCTGGAGCAGGCCGAAGAGACCGTTGAGCAGGCCGCTGCGGATCTGAGTGCCAGTATTGCCAGATTGCCGGGGCAAGAGCAGGAGGGCTTTAAGGTCGAGGCGGCAGATGCGGCGGAGACCTTAAAAAGCCTGGTGGCGGCGCGGCGCAGCGCCTTTCGCAATCAGGCCTGGATCGAAGCTCAGACCGCCGAATTGCAGGGCCATAGTGAGGCGATGCAGGGCAAATTACGGGTGATTGCCGATGAGGCCTACGCCAATCTGATGAACGGCGGCGGGGAGACCATCACCCAGGTGGATGAGGTGCTGACCGATCTGGTGGAGCAACAGTTTGGCGGGTTGCAGACCCTGCTGGAGGCCCGCGGCGATATCAATCTGTTGTCAGGCGCGGCCTTGGCCTTGGGCCATGTGCGCGATGTCAAAACCCGCAAGGCGCTGGAGGCCATGGCCACCGAGGCGCTGGCCCATCTGGACCCCATTTTGAATCGGCTGGAAGAGATCGGTCTGGATGCCTTTGGAGCCAAGCGTGTCCGTGCCGGGGTTGAGGTCTTCCGGGGCACCCTGAATGCCAGCCGCAAGGAGCAGAAAGAAAACCGCCAGATCGTGATGAAGGCGCGTCAGACCAGCTCAGCGCCGCTGTCGCGGGCCCTGGACAAGATGATCTTTACCCTGTCGATCGCGGCCAGTCAGGCCAGTGACAACAACAAACAGGCGATCCAGGGCTTGCTGGACAATCAAGTGGGGGTTCTGCAGGAGCTTTTGCTGGTGACCGGCGCGATCAGCAGCTTCCAGCTGGCGGCTTTGGATGTGGTGGCTGCGGCGGATATTGCGGCGGCAGAGGCCACCATTGCGCCCGTACAGCAGGCCGCTGAGGCCTTGACGGCGTTTTTGGATTTTGGCGATGGCGTTCTGGCGGATGAGTTGAATGGCATGATTGCCCTGGCGGATCCAACCCAGGGGCTGGCGGCCTTTAAGGTTGGGTCTTTGAAAGCGGATGAAGCCGCGGCACAGGCCTCGGATCACACCGCAGAGGTGGTGTTGAGCATTGCCCATCACGCCGCTGATCTTGGCGCTGTCAGCCAGGTTGAGATTGCCGAGATGGCCAGCGGCATTACCGCCCGTATGGGGCAGGCCCAGCAGCGCATGCAGATGCTGATGCTGGGCTTTGCCGGGGTGCTGGTGCTGGCGCTGGTGCTAACCCGGGTCTTGATTACCCGGCCTCTGGCCAAGATCAGTGAAACCACCGAACATCTGGCGGCGGGCGATCTCAGCCCGGTCTCTGGGTTTGAACGCGCCAGCGATGAGATCTACCGGATTGCCCGGGCCCTGTCGGTGTTCCGCGATGGGCTGGTGGAAAAGGCCGAAAACGAAGAAACGGCACAGGCCGAGCGGCAGAAACATCAGGCGGAGCAGACCGCGGCCGTCACCGCCATCGGCGCAGGGCTGGCGCAGCTGTCGCAGGGGGATTTGACCTGTCGCATCCAGGCGCAGATGAGCCCGGGCTATGCCAAGCTGCGCGATGATTTCAACGCCGCCCTCGAAGGCCTGGAACATTCGGTCAGCAGCCTTGGCCTGAGCGGTAAATCCATTGCCAGCGGCACCTCGGAGATTTCGGCGGCCTCGCGGGATCTGTCGGAGCGTTCGGAACGCACCGCCCAGACCCTGGCCAGCACTGCGGCGGCGGTCAACCAGCTTTCGGTTTCGATCTCCCAAACGGCCACGGCCTCGGGGGAGGCCTCTGCCTCGGTGGAGGTTGCGCGGCAGAATGCAGAGGAAAGCCGGGAGGTGGTGCAGCAGACCGTTGCCGCCATGGAGAATATCAAAAACAGCTCTGACAAGATTGCCAAGATCATTGGGATGATTGAAAACATTGCCAAACAGACCAACCTCCTGGCGTTGAACGCGGGGGTAGAGGCGGCCCGGGCCGGCGAGGTGGGCAAGGGCTTTGCCGTGGTGGCTTCGGAGGTGCGCAGCCTGGCGCATCGCTCTAAGGAGGCGGCGACAGAGATTTCCACATTGGTGGCCGAAAGCGGCCAGAACGTCGACATGGGGACGGATCTGGTGGCCCGCACGGGTGAAGTGATTGGTGAGATTTCCAGCTCTGTGACCAGTGCTGCAGCCTTGATGCAGGAGATTTCTCAGGCGTCATCGGAGCAGTCCGGCAATCTGAAAGACATCAATGCTTCGATGGGGAATCTGGACGATGCCACCGCCAAAAACGCCGCTCTGTTTGAGGAGGTCACCTCCTCCAGTATTGGCCTGTCGCAGGAAGCCCAGGCGATGGATGAGGCGCTGGGGGGCTTTCGCACTGGCAGCGGCGCGGTGGGTGCGGAAGTGGGTTCAGAGCCGGCGCATCTGGGCGGTTCCGGCCTAGGAGATGCGGGCCTAGAGAGCTGGGATCAAGATGAAAGCTGGGATCAGGACCGCTGGGAGCAGGCCGGATGACCAGCCAGGGGAACAGGCTGGGCTGATCTCCAGCTCAGCCGAGCCCAGGCCAGGATCAGGACCTGGCGTGACGCAGGAAGCGAAAGACGAACATCAGGATCAGCATCAGAAAGAACAGGCCAAAGAAATCGCCAATCAGATAGGCGATGTAATCTTTTGGGGCGCTGCCAAAGGCGTAGTTTGTCAACACTGAGGTGAGGATTGAAATCACCAGCCCGACCCCGATAAGGCACAGCCAGCAGGGGGCCCGGTCCGCGGCTGGGCGCAGATCGCGCCCCAAGAGTCGCAGCAGGGTGAAACAGGCAGCCGGTACCAGAACCGCAACAGCGATGGCGGCCAGGCGACTGGGCGCAAAGGCGCCCCAGCCCGCCACATAGACAAACACCAGCACAACCCCGGGCAGTAGCGTCAGCACAGAGCGCCAGCCCAGCAACCACGCCGCCAGCACCCGCACCCCATGGGGCAGGAACAGGAGGCTGGCGCGGCTGGCGAAATCGGGAAACAGCAGGTTCTGCGCGGGCATTAAGATTTCAAAAGTTGCAAAAAAGGCGCCGATATAGGCCAAAGAAACGATGGCGGCCTCTTTGCTCAAGTTGAGTAACGCCACTGTTTTTGGTTGTACCACTGCTGCCCTCGCGTATTGCTACTTAAGGGTTATCTCGCTGGGATCTTAACAATATAATAACCACGAACAGAGTTTTTACACTGTTCTAGGTATCCCTTGCTTTGCAGGGACTTCAGCGCCCGAAAAAAGGTCGGTCGTGAGACATTGGCCAGCAGGGCGTGATCCTGCAACACGGTGGTCTTAACCGCTCCCGTCACGTGATTATCAGCCCTGTGATCGCTGGCCGCATAATAAATATCACGCTCAACAGTCGAGAGATCCTGCAGCCCCATGGACTGTTCCATATTCAAAAGCAGCTTTCTCAGCTCAGTCAGTTTTGAAATTTCAGGCATGCGGTTTTCAAAATCTCTGATCATATATGAATGTGAACCATTTTGCTGACTATCGCATAAAAGTAAACATTTTTCCCAATCTGGAGTGTCATGTTGACACTTGATCCGGTTCGCTTAAACTCACTTTTAGTCCGACAGCTATGAAAAACCGTGAGTGGTGGCGAGTCGACAAGTTCCTTTTATGACCTAACCTTTTACTGGCGCGGGGCCTTTGGGTCCCGCGTCTGTGTCTTTGGCATGCCGGTTTTTGGCAGACCGTTTTGTCTGGGCTTGCTCTTGCGGGCAACAGTCGGGCAGCGAAGAGACTGGCAGTGAAAAGTCAGGCAGCGGTCCCAAGAAAAACCTCCTTCTCGCGGGGCAAAGAGCGCGGGCTATAAGCTGGGTATAGCCTGTGCCAGCAATAAGCCTCGCTGCTGGGTAAAAAACTGGACCCGATCGCGATCTATGTGCATCCTGACCGGGGGGCTGCCGCGCTGGCTTGGTTTGGCCCCGGTATTCTCGTTTTTAAATCGTATTTTCAAGTAATGAGTTGGGGGGAATGGCTGTGCCACTAGACATGGACTCCGTAAAGGAGCTGAAGCAGAAGATTAAACTGGCCCGCAACAAGGAGCTGAGCTTTGCGCTGGCTCTGGGTAAAAAACCGGAAGACTGCGCCTTGATTATGCACAAGGAGCGGGGCGGTGATAAACTGCTGTTGCAGGTCAAAAAGATCGAGGGCGTGCAGCCGCAGAAATCCTGTTATGGCAGCCTGACGGTGGATGGCCAGCTGGTCAAACTGGCCTGCCGGACCGACCCGCCGGCCGGGTTGGTGAAAAACTTCCGCATCTTCTTTCGCAGCAATGGCATTCAGATGAAACTGGCGGTCCAGGCCCCCGGTGAGACGGAGTTCAAACTGGATGCTGAGGATGCGGCAGAGGTCGAGAGTGCCCCTGCGGGCCAGGCGGCAGCGGGATCCGGCGGGGCGCAGGATGAACCCGCGGCACAGGGTCAGGCTGCAGATCAGGCCGAAGATCAGACCGAAAATCAGCCAGAACCCGTTCAATCCCGGCTGAGCGAGGCGGAGACCCAGGCCCTGCAAGCGCGGATTGATGCGGTGAAGGACGCGCTTGGCGGTCTTGAGGGCGCCATTCTGGACAAAATAGCCGAAGGCCACCGGCGCGCGCAGATGTTGCTGGTCAAGGGCAATGGGGACAGGGCAATGGCGACCAAGCTGGCCAAACTTCTGGACCAGCTGGAAGCCGCGTTGCAGCAGATTGCCAAAACCACCGCGCAAAAATCCGCGCCACAGGCTGCAACAGAGGCCGCAACAGAGCCCAGCCAGGATTTTGCAGCCGCTGCGGATCCGGCTCAGGGGCGCTGGCAGGCGACCTCTGCCAAGCTGGAGCCCCATGTGCGCCGGGTGCTGGCAGCGGGTCACGGCGATACCGCCCGCATTCAGACGATCTGGTCCTATGCCCAGGATAAGGCGACTGCAGGAGATTTCACCGTCGCGCTCAAGGCCATTGGCCAGCTTGCAGGCCTGTTGTCGCAGGCCGCCGAGGCCGCCAAAGCGGCTCAGGCCGCTGCCACGCCTGAGCAGGTCGCGCAGGAGGAGCGCACCCGGCTCAAGCTGGCCTGGGAGCAGGTGGTGGCGCGCTATGCACCGGTTGTCACCTCCTTGGAGGCGGCGCAGGCGCCCCAGGCGACACAGATCCGGGCGGCCTGGGATATGGCCCTACAGGCGGCTCAGGCCGGGGATTTTGACAAGGCCAATTTGATCATGAGCCGGCTGCGGTCGCTGCTGGATGCGGCTCCAAAACCATCGCCGTCTTCCGCCCGCCAGACACCGGATATGGCGCCAGGTAATACGGGGGCAGATCCCGCACCAGAAACAGGGCCAGCTGGGGGCGCCCCCACTGATGCGCCACCTGAGACAGAGCCTGCGGCAGAGACTGGCACAGAGACTGGCACAGAGGCCGCGACCGCCCCTGAGCCTGCATCGGAGTCGCCGGCCGACCCCCCTGCTGTTGCAGCGACCGCACCAACCGAGGCGCCACAGGGGGCCGAGGCAGAACCGGGTCCAGAAACTGCAGCGGAGCCAAAGAAAGCCGCCAGTCCCGAAGTGGCAGCGCCCCTGGCTGACAGCACTGATGACCCGGTGAAAAAACAGGCCCTGCAAAACATCGACAAGACGCGGGCGGTTTTGCTGCGGGTGGAGGGGCTGATTGCCGCCTTTGGCGCGCCGCATCCCGACGATTGGGACAGGGCTGTGCAGCAGGCCGATGGGCTGCTCTCCCCGGCGGCAGAGGCTGCGGCTGCGGATATTGAAAAGGCAGCCAAACAGGCGGGTACCCTGCTGGTGGATCTGGAACCCAAGGTGAAACAGCTCAGCCTCGACAAACAGACCTGGCAGCAGCAACATCCGCTGTTTGCCGCCCGGCTGGAACCGATCAAGGCCCATGCGCTCAAAGCCATCGATCCGGTCAAGAGCAAGCTCAAGGCGCTGGAGGATGAAATTGTCGCTGCCGAGGCCGATGCCGCCCAGTTTGAGTTCAAAAAGGCGGCCAGCGGTATTGTCTCCTTCCTGGCCCGCGGCGATGCGCTGGAGGCCCTGGCAGATGACTTTGCCCATTACCGGGCGATCCAGCAGGCGCGGGCGACCCGGGTGCTGCCGGTGCGCGGCAAGACCTCGCCCAGGGCGCCGGTGCAGGCGGCGATTGATGCGGTGCTGGCTGCCTATGATGACGGGGTGGACAAGGCCGGCAAGGAAGAGTTTGAGGCGGCGGTGCAGCTGATGAACCAGGTGCCCGCGCTGCATGACAAGATGGAGCTGATGCTGGATCGGGCCAAGAAGCTGGATGGCGATCCGGCGGCGGCTGGCTGGATCCAAAAACAGGGTCTATTGCAGGCGATGCAGACCTATCTCACCTATTTCAACTCCTATCCGGCCAATGTGAAGGCGCTGCTGAGCACCGGTATTGCGCGCTGCCAGGCGGCGCTGACGGCCAATCAGCCGGGGGTGCAGCCTGATCTGGTCAAAGCGGCAGAAGCTCTGGAACTGGCCGAGCGTGAGGCCGGTGATCTGCGCAAGCGTGGCGACAATGCCAAGGGTTATGTCGCCCTGCGGGGGGTCTTTGATGCCAAGCTTGGGGATTTTAAGGCCCATGCCGGCAAGGCGGGCATTGATGATGTGATCACCCGGATGGAGGCGGATTCCGCCAGTGCCGCGACGGCGGCAGGCCAGCGCAAATTCGACGGTGCCACCCGTATTCTGGCGGCCAGCCAGGGGGAGTGGCCCGCCTATAAACTGCGCGCGGATGACTATCTGGCCTATAAGCCAAAGCGCGACGCGCTGGAGGCCCGGCTGGAAGCGCTGCGCAAGGAGCCCCAGGCCACCGCTGCGGTGGATGAACTGGCCTCTTGTGATCTCTATCTGCGCCAGGCCGCGACCCAGGCGGCCGCGCGCGATTACAAAAGCGCTCTGGGGAGCGTCACCGCAGGCGATGCGGCGGCCGATGTGGCCCAGACCCTGATGACAATGCGCGCTGAGATGGCGGCGTTGAAAAAGGATGAGGTGCTGGCGGCGGTGGATAAGGATGTGGTTGCCGCCTTTCAGAACTACGCGGCCCTGGAAAAATATGTCGAGGGCAAGGATGACGGCAGCTTTGCCGCCCTGCGCGCTGCTGCCGCCGCCGAGGCCCAAAAGGGCCGGGATGCCTCCCTTGGGGCCAGTCCTGATCTGGACGCGGTGCGCGCCCATCTGGGGGCGGCGATCACCCAACTCGAAGCGGTGCTGGAGCGGGTGGCCTGCAAGGCGAGCTTTACCAGCCAACGCGCCGCCATCAAGCCTGTTGTGGAGACGGAATTGAAAGATGGCAGTGCCGCCAATGACACTTGCCTGGACAGTGATCTGCTGGCGCTCACGGCGCTGCTGACGGCAGCGGATGATGCGGTCAAGGCACCGGGATTGGATTTTGGCACCGGTCTGGCAAAGGTCAATGAAGCCCAGACGGCGGTGGCCGCCGCGCGCCAGAAACTGGCGCTTTATGCCGAGGCCAAGGCGCTCAAGGCGCTGCTGGGACCGATCCAGACCAATCTGACCCAGTCACGGGATGCGGCGCTGACCTTCACCAACCCAATTGATGCCAAGGAAAGCCTGCAGATCGAGATCGACAAGGTGATTGGATTTGGCAGCAGCTTTGACACCGACTGGGCCGCAGGCAAACATGCGGCCAGCCTGGCCAAGCTGAAGGCGGATGTGAAACGGGCCCAGGCCTATGAGGCCAGCCGCGCCGATTATGTCACCGCCATCAAACGTCGCCAGCAGTGGATTTATGACGATGAGGTCAATATCGCAGGCGACCCGTTGCTGCAGAAAGAGCGGGACGAGATCGCCGCTGCCAAGGCAAAGATCGCCACCTTGCTGCAGCAGCGGGCCTTTAAAGCTGCCGCCAAGGTGACCAATGACGATTCCTTTGCCATTGATCGCGGCAAGGCCCTTCTGCTGGCCCGCACCGCCTATGAAGCCAAGCGCCAGGCCGCAGAGGCCAAGGTGAGTGAGGCCGAGGCGGAGACCGCCAAGGTGGCGTCAAATGTCGCGCTGAGCGCTCAGGCGGTGGCCCTGCGTCAGCGCTACAGCGCGGCCCATGGCACGACGGCGGTGCCGACCCGTGCCTTTGAGACCGCCTCCGGTGCAATGGACAAACTGGCGGCGGATTGTCAGCCGGTGATCGATGCCGCCAAGACCTATCTGCTGTTTGAGACTGCCCGCGCCGAGGCCGAAACCAGGATCGCGGCGGTGAAGACACCTGAAAACGAGAGGCTGATCGCGCCGATGATTGCCCGGCTTGACGGCAAATATGCCAATGCGCTGGAGCTGGCGGGCAAAGGCAATCTGGGCCAGGCCCAGGCCCTGGTGGATGTGCTGCCGCAGGACTGCGTTGAGGCCCTGGCGGCAGCCAAGAACAACGCCGCCCTGGGCGAGATCGGCGACAGTCTGGACGGGCTCGACGGTGAGGATGGCGCCGCGGTGACCGCGGCTGTTGCCAAACTGCGCGGGGTCTTTGACGCCCTCAGCGGCGAAGACGCGGCCAAATATGCCAAGGGGCTGGCAGCGGTGAAGGCTCAGGTCGAGGCGCTGGAAGCTCAGGTCAAAACAGACCCTAAAGCAGCAAAAGCGGCGATTCCGGCCGCGCTCACATCCTGCGAAGCCCTGCAACTGGAGGTGAGCCACCACCAGCAGCTGAGCGAGCTGGCCAACCGGGTGAGCACGCGCATCACCGCCAAGACCGCGCCCTTTGTCAAATATAGCATCATTCAGGAGGATGCCGCGGCGTTGACGGCGGAGGTTACGGCGGCGCTTGAAACCGCGCGCACTGGCGGGGATCTGGCTGCGGCCAGCGCGGCGATCGAGACGGTGATGGACAAGCACCACGCGCTGCTGCAGATGGCGGCGCGCCATGACCAGCTGGTACAGGACTGTGATGCGCTGGAGGCGCAACACAAGGCGCTCATGGGCAGCGCCCATCGCTATGCCATCCGCACGGATCTGGAACGGCTGGCCGGCTATGTGGTGCAGGCGCGCCAGGCCGCCGATGGGCGCGACCACGACAGTGGCGAGGACCATGTCAAAACCGCGCAGGCCTTGGCTTTGGATGCCAGCGTCAAGGATAAGATGGCCGCCAATCAACCGCCGGATCCGGCCAATATCAAGGCCATTCTCGACCGCCCGGATGGCGATGCGCAGCTTGATGAGATGATCAAGGGCCTGGATGCTGCGGCACAGCGCCGGGTGCTCAAGGTGGCCTTTGAGGCGAAATACGGCTGCCAGCTCAATATCTATGCCAATGCCGGCGGTGGTGCCAGCGCCCGGCATGCGGCGGGTAATATCCAGGCTGCCGACACCAAGAAGGGCCCCAATCTACGCCGTTTCTATGAGGTGATGTCGGTGCTGCCGCCCAAGGATACTCGGGACAACACCTCCATGAAGATCTTTGGCTATGAGGATGTGAAGACGCAGAAGGGCTCGGTCTATTCGGGGGGACCCAAGGAGGTGGTGATGCGCGAGGGCAATGCCAACCTGAGCGGTGTCTATGGCTTTGGCCGGCCCCATGAGGTGGGGGTGGTTGATGCCGACTGTGAGCCGGCAGATCAGGAGCAGGTGGATTTCTTCTCCTGGAACACCCTGCATGAGGCCGGCCATGCGGTGGATGATCAGCGCAGCTTTATGACCGGGGTGGCAGGCAATGCCGCCTATGGCGATTGGCAGGAACATGGCGGCAATGTCACCCCAGTGGCCCAGGCAATCGCCGGGCATTATGGGTTTGCGGAGGCCACCGCCTATGTGGCGCAGTATATCAGTGATCCTGGGGGCACCCTGGCGCCACCCGAGTGCCCGGATGCAATCGATCCAGAGGTCTGGGAGCAGCGCCGCAGGCAGGTCTGCGCCCATGTGGATATGGCCCGGGCCGGCAATAATCCCTGGGCCAGTGCGGCGATTGCCAGCAAGCTCAATATCGGCGGCCGGGTCTATCATGAAAGCTATGACACCGGCAGCTGGAACAGCTATGCCTTTGCCGCGCGCAAACAGGCCATCACCGGTTACCAGTTCCGCGCACCGGGGGAATGGTTCTCAGAGCTTTATGCCGCTTATCACAGCAAGAAACTGAAAGATCAGCATCCGGCCGTCACCTGGCTGAAGACGCTGGTGTGAGGGGAAATTAACGATGTCGCTTTTTGTTCCAATGAACCTGACCTGCCCGAACTGCGCCGAGGTTTTCACCTATGAGGCGGTGGGCAGCGTCAATGCCGACCGCCGCTCTGATCTGCGCGATGAGATTCTGGAGGGGACATTCCAGACCGTGCGCTGTAGCGCCTGCGCCCATGAATTCCGCCTGGAGCCGGATTTCAACTATCTGGATGTGGGGCGGGGGCAGTGGATTGCCGCCCTGCCCGCCCGCAGGCTGCGCGACCATCTGGAGATCGCGGCCTCGACGCAGGCGGTGTTTGATCTGAGCTATGGGGCGCAGGCCCCTGCTGCGGCGCAGAGCGTTGGTCAGGGGTTACAGCAGCGCCTGGTCTTTGGCTGGCCGGCCCTGCGTGAAAAGCTGGTGCTGCAGGAGATCGGTTTTGACGATGTGATCTGGGAGGTGGCGAAGCTGGACCTGTTGCGCAGCCTGCCCGATGCCCCCCTGGCCGAGGGGGTGGATCTGCGTCTTCTGGCCCTGAACGAGGATATGCTGGAGCTGGCCTGGATCGAGGCCGAAAGCGAAGAGCATCTGAATGATTTTCAGGTTGCGCGCGCGCTTTATGACGCTATCGCTGCAACGCCTGCCCCCTGGGCGGCGGTGCAGGCGCTCTTGGGGGCCAGCATGTTTGTCGATATTCAAAAGCTGTTTATGGGGGCAGGCGAAGACGCCGCCTGATCGACCGGGCCAGAGCGCTGCTGGGGGCCCCTGTTTGGATCGGCCAGCGCCGCCGCAGTCCGGGCCTAGCCCTGTTTGTTTAGCGGCTGACCTGGGAACAGCCGCGCAGTGGCGGCGCGCTCTGTCAGGGGCGGGCCGTCAAAATAGCCCTGCAGGTAGTCCACATGACAGGCCTGGAGCAGCTGGCGATGCTCTTCGGTTTCGGCGCCCTCGCCGGTGACCCGCATGCCGAGGGCATGGCCCAATTCGGAAATGGCGCTGACAATGGCGCGGGTTTCCTCAGATTCTGGCAGCTTAGAGACAAAGGCGGCATCCACCTTGATCTTGTCCACCGGGAATTTCTGCAAATAGCTGAGCGAGGAATACCCCATGCCAAAATCGTCCAGCGCCACGGTCACGCCCAGCTCCTGCAGGGCCTGGATCTCGCGCAGGGCAGATTGGCCGCTGGCCAGCACCACGGTTTCGGTGATCTCGGCCTCAATGGCCTCGGCGGGGCAATTGGTTTCATAGAGGCAGTCATTGACGAACTCATCCACCTGGGTGCCAAACAGCTTTGGCGACAGGTTGACCGCAACCCGCCCCTGAAAACCAGCCTCGTGCCAGCGTGCGGCGGCCCTAAAGGCCTGGGTCATCATTTGATAGGTGAGCTCGCGGATCAGGCCGCAGTCCTCGGCAATGGGAATGAACTCGGCGGGGGAGATGGTGCCCAGCTGGCGGTGATGCCAGCGCGCCAGGGTTTCAAAGCCGATGACCTCGCCGTTGCTCAGATCGGTCTGCACCTGAAACACCGGCCGCAGATCGCCCTGGGCCAGCGCCTGGCGCAGCTCGCTTTCCAGCAGGCTCTTGCGTTTGATTTCGGTTTCCAGATCCTCATGGAAGACCTCAACCATACCGCGCCCGCCGCGTTTGGCCTCATAGAGCGCCAGATCTGCCCGGCGGATCCCCTCTGAGGGCTGGGCCTGCGGCCCAGAGAGCGTCGCGATCCCCGCGGACATGCCGCTATGCAGCACCTGGCCTGCAACCTGCTGGGGTTGAGACATCTCTGCCACCAGGCGATTGGCGATATGGGTCATCCGTGCCAGACTGTCGGAGCCTTTGACCAGAATGGCAAATTCATCGCCGCCCAGCCGGGCTGCCATGACATAGGTGCTGGCGCAGGATTCAAACTTATGCGCCACCACCCGCAGCAGGTCATCCCCTGCGGGATGGCCGAGGGTGTCATTGATCTGCTTAAAGTGATCCAGATCCGCCAGCAGGATCGAGACCTCTTCGCCTTCCTGTTGCAGCCAGGTGGTCAGGGTCTGCTCCATCAGCCGCCGATTGGGCAGCCCGGTCAGGCTGTCATGTTCGGCCAGAAACCGCACCCGCTCTGCCTGGCGTGCCTGATCCGAATGATCCGAGGCCAAGAGCATAGAGCCCAGATAGAGCCCGCGCTCATCGCGGATCGGCCCGCCGCGTACCAAGAGGTTGAGCATATGGCCCGACAGGTTATGGGTGGTGGTGGCCTCAAAGGCGAAGCTTTCGTTGAGCTTGATATGGGTCTGAGCCTGTTTCGCCAATTCCGGTGGCAACCAGGATTCCAGGTTCAACTGCCGCCCCACCTGGGCATCGCCAAAGAACAGCTCTCCATTGGGGTTACACAGCACCACTTCGCCGGTTTCGTCGACCAAAAGCACCCCGTCCCGGGTGGATTGCAAGGCCCGCTGAATACGCTTGTGGGCGCGCCGGACGCTTTCGTCATTTTGGGCCCGCAGCTCGGCGACCTCATGTGTCTTTTCGTGCAGCTGGTGTAGCGCCTGGGCGATCAGGCCAACTTCATCGTGGCGCTCCAGACCGGGGATGGTGCCATTGAAGTTGTCATCACGCATGGCAGAGAGGGTCTTGGTGATCGCCGCAAAGGGACGTGACAGGTGAGACAGGGACAGGATGATAACAAGGGTAACGACCAAGAGCACGGCAGTCGAGATCGCCAGATGGCTGAGGAGTGCGGCGCGCAGGGGGGCGGCAATGACCGAAAGCGGCAGGGCGATTTCCAGATATCCCAGATCGCGCGGCTGACCGGCGCCGGTATAGATGATGCGGTGACTGGCCCGCAGATCATCCGGCGCTGGGATATAAGCCGGGCTTTGCTGGGCAAGGATTTCGGCACCGCTTGCGTCAAAGATCTGCACCTGGGCCACGCGGCCTTCGTCAAGGATGTCCTGCACCAAATTCTTGATCTGAGTAGGATCATCGTAGTGCATAGGCTGGGCCAGGGATGCGGCGCTAAAGCGCAGCATGAAATCGTGCTCCTGCTCCAGCGCGTGCATAAAGACTTGCTTATGATCCAGCACCTCATGGGCAATGCTGAAACATTGGATGACAAAAATCGGGACCAATATGCTGATAAAGAGGCGGGTGCGAAACGACATTCTGGCAAAAAAATTCATCGGATGGCCCCTGTCTGATCCAAGAGGGGCAGGCCTTGTTCAGCGCAGAAGCTTTGGATCGGGCAGCTGGGCTGCACCAAAGCCGAGGCCGCCGCAGAGGCGGGATCTGTCTGAAAGTGGATTACCCACATGGAACGTGCCTCTTTTGTCGTCACCTGGCGCTGGAGTGTGCCAATAGATCGTTAAAGCTGCGTGTGGCTGCCCCCGGCAGCAGGCCTTTTGGGGCAAGTTTTGGCCGGATTGTAGAACTGAAAACAGAAAAATTGATATAAACCCCATGTGGTGTTTTCATCTGGTGCAGGGTCCTGTTTCCGGTTTTGCCCACCTCGCATGCTGTGCGGGCTGCGGGCTCTGGCCTGTCTTTTTTCCGGCGGGGAGGGCATGGGTGTTAGACTGTGCGCCAGAGATGGTCAGAGATGGCTATACATGGGCGCATGAATGGCCTATACGCGGCCAATTGCTGCCGGGGCGCCCTGCCCTTTTGTGCGGCAGCCCTGGTTTGGCCTCCGCCCCAATAGAAAAGCAGATCACCTTGAAACAGACATTAGCTCTGGCGCTTGAGCGCCGTGGATATTCCTCTTTGACCCCCGTACAAGAGGCGGTCTCGGACCCGGCCCTCTCAGGGCTCGATCTTTTGGTTTCGGCACAGACCGGATCCGGCAAAACCGTGGGCTTTGGTCTGGCCATTGCCGATACGATTTTGGGTGAAGGTGATAGATTTTCCTCCGCCGCGACGCCGCTGGCCCTGGTGATCGCGCCAACGCGCGAATTGGCGATGCAGGTCAAACGGGAACTGGCCTGGCTCTATGGTGAGGCCGGCGTTGTGATGGCCTCCTGTGTGGGTGGCATGGATATGCGCGATGAGCGCCGTGCCTTGGACCGGGGGGCCCATATCGTGGTGGCCACGCCGGGCCGTCTGCGGGATCATATCATGCGTGGCTCGATTGACCTGTCAGACCTGCGTGCCGTGGTGCTGGACGAGGCCGACGAGATGTTGGATCTGGGTTTTCGTGAAGATCTGGAGTTTATCCTGGGCGAAAGCCCCGAAACGCGTCAGACCCTGCTGTTCTCGGCCACCGTGCCGCCAGCCATTGCGGGCCTGGCCAAAAGCTATCAGCGCGATGCCCAGCGGATTTCCACCGTGGCGGAAAAATCCCAGCACAGCGATATCGAATATCAGGCCATGTCGGTGGCACCGCGCGATGATGAAAACGCTATTATCAATGTGTTGCGCTATTTTGAATCGCCCAATGCCATTGTGTTCTGTAATACCCGCGCCATGGTCAACCGGCTGCTGAGCCGCCTATCCAACCGGGGCTTTTCGGTGGTGGCCCTGTCCGGGGAGCTGTCCCAGGCCGAGCGCTCTCATGCGCTGCAGGCGATGCGCGATGGTCGGGCGCGGGTCTGTGTGGCGACGGATGTTGCGGCGCGCGGCATCGACCTGCCCAACCTGGATCTGGTGGTGCACGCCGAGCTGCCCAATAGCCATGAGACCCTGTTGCACCGCTCTGGCCGGACGGGTCGGGCGGGGCGCAAGGGCGTCAGCGCCCTGGTGGTGCCGCCCAAGTCACGCAAAAAGGCGGAACGCCTGCTGAAGATGGCCAAGCTGCAGGCCAATTGGGATACCGCACCCTCAGCTGAGGCGATCAAGGAACGCGATGGCGAGCGCATGCTGGC
>Ga0193960_1000531_pt1 | contig 15823 bp, 12 predicted proteins | sample FB_3_MG_FD_140338 | JGI IMG/M metagenome (GOLD analysis project Ga0193960, IMG submission 140338) | Microbial mat bacterial communities from the Broadkill River, Lewes, Delaware, United States - FB_3_MG | ecosystem: Environmental > Aquatic > Freshwater > River > Microbial mats | place: USA... | reverse complement strand
TATCGCGGTCGTGTTTGTACTCGAAGTGGAAAACACTCCTATACGGTAGGTTTAATTGCCTCGATGATTAGTGAGCACGGTGAGGCATACACATTAGATTGGTTAAAGAAAGTTAAGCAAAATTTAGCGAGAAAACCTCAAGGAAACGATAGAGGTCAAGTTCAGGCTATTCATCAAAATTTGTGTGATGTCTCTTTAGGCAATAGTTATTACTTTGGCAAAATGCTCAAAGATGAAAAACAGAAAGTTTGGGCTGATGCCGTTTACATTAATTTCCCAAATCAAAATAACCGTGGTGCACACGTTAATATTTCAGGTGTTGCCATGGCAAAATATGCTCCGAATAAAGCAAATGCTAAAGCCTTAATGGAGTTTTTAGTGTCAGAGCCTGCACAAGCACTTTATGCTCAAACGAATATGGAATATCCAGTTCGTGAAGGAGTTCCAGTATCAGATTTAGTCGCATCATGGGGAAAATTCAAAGCTGATGATTTAGCGCTTGAAGAAATTGCAAAAAACCGTAAAGCTGCGCTGATATTGTTAGATAAAGCAAAATTTGATTTGTGATAGCACTGTTTAATCAAAGAAAATGGACATTTCTTAGTTACTTCATAGCACTGGTCATGATAGTACCAGTGCTAATTATGTTAGTTGATGGCATTGATGCATCGACTCAGTTGTTTGGCCATTTGTGGCAAACGGTACTTCCTAGTTATTTAAAAAACACCATCTTGCTTGGTGTTTTTGTCGTCTTGCTTTCGCTGATTTTTGGCGTGAGTAGTGCAGTATTAATAAGCCAGACCAACATTCTATTTAAACAACATCTTAGGTGGCTGCTGTTACTGCCATTAGCAATGCCCGCCTATTTAGTCGCTTACCTGTATACTGATTTATTTGATTATGCTGGCCCTGTTCAACGCACGTTAAGGGAGTGGTTTAATTGGCAAAGCCCTAATGATTATTGGTTTTTTGATATACGTACCTTATTTGGTGCGGCCATAATGCTCTCTTTAGTGTTGTATCCTTACATATACATGCTAACGCGTGGTGCTTTTGAGCAACAAGATCAAAATTTAATGCGGGCGAGCAGGCTATTAGGGCTTAACGCTAAACAAACATTTTTTAGAGTTGCTCTGCCTTTAGCAAGACCTGCAATTGCTGTATCAGCAAGCTTAGTCTTAATGGAAACGTTGGCTGATTTTGCCACGGTACAGTATTTTTCAGTAAATACTTTAACTACAGCCGTTTATGACACGTGGTTAGGGTACGGAGACATGGCCGCAGCCAATGCGTTAGCAAGCGTACTGATGTTATTAATTCTCTTTGTTATTGTATTAGAGCAGCGCGGTCGAGCAGGTTTACGCCATCAAAGTGCAAGACCGAATATACAAAAAGATTTAATTCAATTAACAAGCATTCAACAGTTACTTGCTTCTATTTTTTGTTGGGCTCTTGTTATCCTAGGTTTTATATTACCCTTTGGCCTGTTAATAGCAATGGCTATTGAATACAGTAACGTAGAGCAGCTTACAAGGTTATTAGATACTGGAATAAACAGCGTAAAAGTCTCGGTAATAACGGCGACAGTTGCTGTCATTATTGCATTAGTGCTCGGCTTGTATCAAAGACTTCATGGTCATAAATTTAGGCATGTTCCGCAGCAAATTTCTGGTTTTGGTTATGCTATTCCAGGTACGGTGCTAGCAATGGCAATGTTATCAACCTTTGGCCCGTTTGATCATTGGCTGAATGATGTTGCTGAGTTGCTGGCATGGCAACCACCTGGGTTAATTTTATCAGGTACTATTTTTGCGATGATCTTTGCTTTTGTGGTGCGCTTTTCAGCCATTGCCAATGGCACAATCGCAAGTGGCATTAAACAAATTCCTCAATCTTTAGATTATGCCCCAGCAACGTTAGGTATGGGATTAACTAAAACAGTTACTCGGGTGCATTTGCCAATACTAAAACCTGCTATTTTTGTCGCTTGGTTGTTGGTCTTTGTAGAGTCTATGAAAGAGCTATCAGCAGTACTGTTGCTACGCCCATTTAATTTTGAAACCTTGAGTAGCCAAATATACCAATTAATTTCTGATGAAATGTTAGAGCAGGGTGCATTAGGTGCCATTTTAATTGTATTATTTGGCCTACTTCCGATTATTTTACTGAACAGAAAAAGAGAACATTAATGACATCCTTGCTTGAAATAAATCAGCTTTCAGTGAAGTTACAAAATAAGCTTATTTTACAGCAACTTGATCTTAATCTATCGGCGGGTGAAATTTTAGGTCTGGTTGGGGCAAGTGGTTGTGGTAAAACAACCTTACTTAATGCCATTGCAGGCTTTGCCAAACCGTGTGCAGGAAGTATGCAGTTAGATAATCGACAGATAAGTGATAGTGAACAGTTTATACCTGCCCAAGATCGCCAAGTAGGGATGATTTTTCAAGATTATGCCTTATTCCCACATTTATCAGTAAAACAAAATATTGCCTTCGGTATTAGTGATTACTCATTATCTGAGCAAGAAGCAAGAATTGATAGCTTATTGGCTTTGTTGAAGTTATCTGAGCACAAAGATAAATATACTCATCAACTTTCAGGTGGACAGCAACAAAGGGTTGCAATAGCGCGTGCTTTGGCTCCACAGCCTAAGTTATTATTGTTAGATGAACCTTTTTCTAATATTGATGCGCGATTAAGAAATGAGCTGATGCTTGAAATTAGACAACTACTCAAGCAATTAAATATCACTGCTATTTTTGTCACCCATAATAAAGATGAAGTATTTACTTTTGCCGACAAAATGGCTGTTATGGCGCAGGGTAAAATATTACAGCTAGATTCTCCCACTGCGATTTGCCAACAGCCTAATAGTTGGCAAGTGGCTGATTTTCTACAGTTAGGCACATGGTTAAGTTGTGAATTGAATAAAAATGAATTAAACACTGCATTTGGTTTACTTACTCTAACTGATGCTGAGTATGATTTAGTCAAGAAGAAGCAGCAATCTGTTGAAGAGGCTAATCAAAAACTTGTGATGTTAATTAAGCCACAATATTTGGAAATTAACGAAGAGAATCCTGCTAATGCTTGTGTTGAGCATATTAGTGTCACAGAGCAGGGGTATCACTATACTTTAGCGAGTTTATCATCAAACAATACTACCAAAGATAAAGTGAGCTTTTATAGCCAACAGTTGTTAACGATTAACGAAAAAATTGCTTTAAAAGTTAATCCTCACCCGATATTAGTGTATTCACAATAATGTACTTATGTTAATGCTCGTGTGATTTTTATACAGCTATTAAGGGCTGAACCTAACATTCAAGAGCAATTAACCTTTATTTTTATTTGAAATATCATGCTCTTACTAAGTGTTACATAGACGTTACAAGCTATTACAATGTCTTTGCACGCTTTGCCTTACTATTTAATAAGAAAGTTAACGATAGGTATCAATAAAGTGATTTATTGGTCCCATCAAGTAAGGAGAGTTGTTATGGTAGTAAATACTAATTTAGTTGAAAATGAATACCAAAATCATACTTTGAACCCTGTTATCAATGAAAATAAAGTTCTTTTAATTGAGAATGGTTCTTACTTATTTAACCTGGTTAACAAAAACTTGTTAGGCTTTGAGTTAGTTAACAGTAATGTGACTCCTTATTTCAAGGATCTCATTCTTGAAGCATCGCCACAAATGATCATTATGGATTTAGATGCGATTGAAACAAGTCGATTAGCAACAATTAAAGAGTTACGTAGTGTTTATAGTGGACCATTGATTGTTCTTACAGTGAAAAGTGATGAAGAAGAGCAGCTACAAGCATTTCGTCTGGGTATAGATGATTATGTACAAAAGCCTATATCTTCAACGATTTTTACAGCGAAGATAAATGCATTAACTCGACGTATTCAGGATAGTTTTATTTCTGATGATTTGGTGCCATTAACTATAGGTGCTTTAACCATACAGCCAAAATCGCAGCAATGCCTTGTTAATAACAATCGAGTTAAATTGAGTGGTTTTGAGTTTAATTTGCTTAAATTATTAATGCAAAATGTTGGTAATATTTTATCTCGAGATATGATTTATTCTCGTTTGCTAGGAAGAGAATACAATGGTGTTGAGCGAACAGTTGATGTAAGAATGTCTCAATTAAGGGAGAAACTGTCGATGAAAGGGTTAAGAAACTTGAACATAGAAACCGTTTGGGGACAGGGCTATATGCTTAATGTTGACTGAACAAGTTGTATTAAAAAGAATAACTGGTGCTTATCAAAGCGATACTATTAATGGTATCGCTTTGATTTATTAGTTCACTAGAATTAGTTGGTACTGACTGTAAAATCCCACCTGAAAGTTGCCAAGATGCCGATAATGAATAGCTACCAATTAACCCTAAATGATTACTTTTTTGTTGATGCTGTATGTGGGCAGAGATATTGTTTACAGGAACATCTGAAGTAAGTTCGTCTCGCTCAGAAAAGTTTGCTGTCATTTTGATATGCAATTGACTGCTGTTATGTAGCGTTAGCTCACCTATAAAAGAATAGTTATCAAGTGCATCTACAGGTACAACAGAAGGGTTAGTGTCAATATTATTTAGATATTGATATGTAGTTGCTAGCTCAACACTACCAAATTTTACATTATTTTGTTGATTAAAGATTTGTTGCTCAATAAGCAGAGATTGGGCAATTAATGCTTTGTCATTATCGATCACGGAATAGTCGAGTGAAAGGACAGAGCTAGACATGGCAATCAATAATATTGCAAGTAGTATTCTCATGTTATTCCCAAAATTATACTTAGTTTTTTATTTATTTTGCCTAATTAACTATAGCTAAAAATTAAAAAATTATTGCCAAGGTGGGAATTTTTTTTCTAATTTAATTTAGAAGTGAGTATAAGATTAATTAATATATTGAAAACTTACTCTATTTTAAAATTTCATGATAATAAATAAATTTAAAACAGGGCTTAGGCAGTGAAAATAATGAATTGCTTTACCCTATTAAGGTATTTTTCTGTATACTCGCCTTTCAATGCGTGTTGTCAGGTCTTTTGGAGATTTTTTTGTTAGCATTAGTTCGTCTTATTCTTTTAGCGTTTGCTATTGTACTTATTAGTATTGCGTTTTGTTGTTTTTGTCTATTCAGGCCGTTTCATCGTGATAATGTGCATTATGCAGCAATGACATTGAGTAAATTAAGTCGACTTATTGGTTTAACGGTTGAAGTTAGAAAAGATGCTTATGATGAGAAAAATACACCTGTTGTATTTATTGCCAATCACCAAAACAATTATGATATTTTTACAATGAGTCACGCCGTACAGGCCGGTACGGTGAGTGTAGGTAAGAAAAGTTTGAAATGGATCCCCTTTTTTGGGCAAATGTATTGGCTTACAGGAAACATCTTAATTGATAGAAATAATAGCAGCAAAGCTATAAGTACCATAGGTATGACAGCTGATAAAATTAAGTCTAAAAAGTTATCCGTTTGGTTATTTCCAGAAGGCACTCGTAGTAATGGCCGAGGACTTTTACCTTTTAAAACTGGTGCTTTTCGTACCGCGGCCCAAGCAAATGTACCATTAGTACCAGTTTGTGCGAGTAACCAACATAAAACTATCAACCTAAATCGTTGGGATAACGGGAAAGTTATAATTGAGTTTTTGCCTGCACAAATAATTGAAGAAGATAGCCGCGAAGGCTTACGTAAAAAAGCTGATGAAATGCATACATTAATGCAAAATAAAATTGAGCAATTAACGGAAGAAGCAAACGCTTTTAATAAACAGTAAATCGTATATAGGTATGAAAATGACAGAAGAGTTACAGCAATGGATGAATCATTGCGATAATTTAATTACTGAGTTACTTGAAGACGGTACCAATGATGAAGTTTATCATACTATTGAGCACCACTTCGCTAGTGCAAATTTTGAGCTATTAGAAAAAGCTGCGATTACAGCATTTAAGTTAGGGTTAGATGTTGAGGAACCTGAAGAAGCTGAATTAGAAAATGGTGCTAGAGTATTTGCGTTTGATATTATTACTGAGCAAATGTTAGATGTTGACTTGATTAAAGCAGAAACAAAGCGTATGTATGAGTTAGCGAATGAATGTAACGTTGATTATGATGGTTGGGGCACTTATTTTGAAGAATAATTGCACTATAAAATAATTTACCTTACCATTAGGTTAAGTAATTTCTTACAGAAATATTCTAATTAGGTAATACAGTAAAAGGAATTTATACCATGGACTGGCTATTAAGTGCTTTATTGCAGGAACCTCTCGTTTTATTTGTTTCTATTTCAATCATCGTAATTGTTTTTATTTTTATTGCTAGAAATGCACATAAAAATCATTTGAAACGTATGAAAGAGATTGATGAGTCTTTTAATCCCAGAGAAACATTTCATCGATAATATTTATTCTTAAACTAAAAAAGCTAACAAGAACTGTTAGCTTTTTTATTGGGAAATTGTTTGTAAAGGTTAATTATTGTTTTGTTGTTGAATCTCTTACAACCAGTTGAGGTACATATTGACTAAGTGTCGTTTTACTCTCTTGTTTTCGAATTTGTGTGATAAGTAAACTTGCTGCATCACGAGCTATTTCTGTATTTGGTTGATCTGCAGTTGTTAGCTTTGGCCAAGTTTGCCTTGAGAAAGGACTATTCTCAAAACCGACAATGGATAACTGTTCAGGAATGGAAATATTCATAAGTCTTGCTGCAAATAATGCTCCAGCGGCAATTTCGTCATTACATGAGAAGATAGCTGTGGGCAATTTATCTTTATCTTTTTCATTCGACATAAGGTTTTTAGCGCCCTGAACACCTGATTCGAATGAGTAATCACCTTCAATTACTAACTGTTTATCAAATTCAATGTCATTGGCTTTTAAAGCACGTCGATAACCTTTGTAACGTTCAATTGTAGACATATGCTCGGCATCACCAGCAATAAAACCTATTTTTGAATGTCCATTATCAATAAGATGTTGTGTAATGGTTTGCGCTGCTTCTCTATCGTTGACCATAACACATGGCGTTAATTGATCAGGCGCTTCATCACCAGACATAATGCGAACAACTTTCACATCAAGTGCTAACATGCGATTGACAAACTCAGGCATTTCAGAGAAAGGCGGTGTTAAAACCAAACCTGCAGTGCGCGAATGCTTAAGCATATTGGTAACTTCATCGGTGATGTCCTCTTTCTTTGAATCACAAGGATGAATAAGTAACTCAAAGCCTTGCTCCTTACAAGCTGATAAAATACCTTCTTGCATATCAATAACATAATACGCATTTGGATTATCATAAACATATGCAATGCTAAATGATTTAGTGCCAGCTAAATTACGGGCAGAAAGGTTAGGTTGGTAGTTTAATTCACTTACTGCGGCTTGCACTTTATCTCGAGTGACTTGACGAACCGAAGGTTCATTATTTATGACCCTAGAAACGGTTTTTATCGACACCCCTGCATGTTTTGCTACGTCGTTTATGGTCGCTTTCATGAATAATGTAAAACCTTTATTTGTATTATATTTTGTATACTATTTTTGAGCACTAGGGTAGTGTTTCCTTGACAATGCAGCAATATCTAATGCCAGAATTATCTAAAAAACGCATACCATTATACCTATTTAATTCTATATGAATACTTATTGTAATTGACAGCGCTGTCATTTTCTAATAGGGTAACATAAAATTAACTTTATGGCATAATGGTTCAGTTGAGTATTTGCTCGGTAACCAAGTGAACGAACTTATTAATAAACAGGAATTATGATGACAGCACGTCAAACCTTATCAAGTTGGAAAAAATTACAACAACTTGCTCAAGTGAAAAAGTCGCAACATATGAACACACTATTTGCACAGGATAGTGAACGCTTTAATAAGTTTTCCATTGAGTTACCTAACATGTTGCTGGATTACTCTAAGAACTTGATTGATGAAGAAACTGTCGATGGGCTATTAGCGTTAGCCGAAGAAACGCAAGTGTGCGAATGGCGCGAGAAGATGTTTTCCGGCGAGAAAATTAATAAAACGGAAGATAGAGCGGTGTTGCATACGGCGTTACGTCGTCAAAATGATGAGCCGCTATTTGTAGATGGCGAAAATATAACTGATCATGTTCAGCAACAATTAGTAAAAATGGAAGCCTTCGTCAACCGAGTAAGAGAAGGGCATTGGAAGGGCTATTCAGGCAAACGTATTACAGATATTGTTAATATTGGTGTAGGTGGTTCTAATTTAGGGCCACAAATGGTGACAGAAGCATTAAAACATTACAGTGATAATAGTGTAAATGTTCATTATGTTTCCAATGTTGATGGCGCCCAAATAGTCGAAATATTACGCCCACTTGACCCTGAAAAAGTATTATTTATTGTTTCTAGTAAAACTTTTACCACGACAGAAACCATGACCAATGCCCGTACGGCCATTAAATGGCTAACTAGCTTATCTTTTGATGAATCTTCTGTTGCTAAGCACTTTGTAGCAGTAACTGCTAATAAAGAAAATGCCATGGGGTTTGGCATTGAAGAAGACAATATTTTTGATATGTGGGATTGGGTTGGCGGACGTTTCTCACTATGGTCTGCCATTGGTTTAGCGATAGCCTTAGATTTAGGTTTTGAGAAGTTTAAAGAGTTACTTGAAGGTGCCCATGATATGGATCAGCACTTTATAAAAGCGCCTTTAAAAAATAATATGCCTGCGATAATGGCTTTGATCAGTGTTTGGAACACTACATTTTTAGGGTCACAGTCTCAAGCTATTCTCCCTTATGACCAAACGCTTCATATGTTGACCGCCTACCTTCAACAGGCTGAGATGGAAAGTAATGGTAAGTCAGTAACATGGCAAGGTGATGATGTAGATTATGCGACAGTACCTTCTATTTGGGGTGAGCTGGGTATAAATGGTCAGCATGCTTTTTATCAATATTTGCATCAAAGTAATAATGTTGTACCAGCCGACTTCATTGGTTCAGTGGAAAGTGTTACCCCAGTTAAGGGGCACCACGAAACATTAATGTCTAACTTTTTTGCTCAAACGCAAGCATTAATGGCGGGAGTAGATGAACAGCAAGTACGAGCTGATCTAAAAGCTAAAGGGCGTACCCAAGACTATATTGATAAGGTCGCCCCGCATAAAGTACACAAGGGCAATAGGCCAACCAATACCATTTTATTAAAGCGTATCGATCCAAAAACATTAGGCAGTTTAATTGCCGCTTATGAACATAAAATATTTGTTCAAGGGATTATTTTGCAAATATGTTCATTTGATCAATGGGGGGTTGAATTAGGTAAAGGTCTGGCTGCTGATATTCAACAAGAGCTTGAGACAGATAATATATCAGTGCACCATGATTGCTCTACAGCAAGTCTTATGCGTTTTTATCAATCAGCTAAATAAGTAAGCCTAAGGGTTTTGTTGATAATACTTCAACGATAATAATGGACTATAGTTAAGCCCAGTTATGTAAAAATAACTGGGCTTTTTTATGTAAACAGAAGTTTACTGTTGCAACTTTATTAATTTAATTTGAATAAATATACGATAAATTTGTTTTTTTGCATTCTTTTTGAACGATATTTGTGTGCATTTTGTCTTTATTTACAAAAATAGTCTAAAAAAATAAATAGATTTAATTCTTTTAAATTAATGGTTTAGTGATTTTTTGCTTAGTTAGATGCAATTTTTTGTTATTTTAATCTAGCCAAATGTAAAAATAAGCTGTATGGTTTTAGGAGTTTTATGACAACGCTGTCATGCAAAATGACAGCGTTGTCTAAAAGCCCGAAAATTATTATACTTAGTTATTAGAAATATTTAAAAAAACAAAACGTGTGTAAGGGAAAGTCGATGTCATCAAAAACATTTAAAAAAGGTATGTTAGCGAGTTCGATCGCTATGATCTTAGCAGGAGCGTCATCTCAAGCTATCGCTGCCGATGAAGCTAATGCTGAAGTAAACAAAGACGAAGTAGAAGTAATTCAAGTTACTGGTATTCGTGGTTCTAACCGTGCAAGTGTTAATGCTAAACGCTTTAACGATGCTGTTGTTGATGCTGTTTCAGCTGAAGACATCGGTCAGTTCCCAGATTCAGATGTTGGTCAAGCATTAGGTCGTATTCCTGGTGTGACTGTTGGTCGTTCATTTGGTCAAGGTTCTTCGGTTTCTATCCGTGGTACAGACCCAGTAATGACTTTAACTACGTTAAATGGTCAAAATGTTGCTTCTACAGGTTGGTACGATCAATTAAACATTGACCGTTCATTCAACTACTCAATGTTACCGTCAGAGTTAATTGGTGGCATGGAAGTTTATAAATCAAGCCAAGCAAACCTTGTTGAAGGTGGTATCGGTGGTACAGTAATCGTTAAAACACGCAAGCCATTAGATATGGATGCAAACACGGTTTACGCAGGTATTAAAGGTGAGTATGGTTCAATTAATGAAACTGTTTCTCCTGAATTCTCTGGCTTATACAGCTGGAAAAATGAATCAGAAACCTTTGGTGTTTTACTTGCTGGTTCATATGTAGATCGTGAATACTTACGTGTCGGTACTGAGTCAGATTTAGACTGGGGTGGTCGTTCTTCGATTCAACCTTCAAGTTTCCTACAAAATCAAGAGCGCACTGCATTAGATGCGACTTTCCAATACCGTCCAACAGATAGTCTTGAGTTTGGCTTCCATGTCCTATCATTAGAGCTTGGCGCTGATAGTATTGGTGCAAACATGTATATTAACACTGACACTAACTGGGGTGCTGGTGAATCTAACTGTCAACAATTCAACAAAGCAGGTGTTTGTACATTAAGTGATACACCTGAAAGTGCGCCAACTGATGTTTTCTTCCAAAACTGGGCGCGTAAAGGTGAAATGACGTCTGAAACGTTTGAATTTAACGTTAATTATGAAGGTGACGGATTTGCTATTGCTGCTGTAGCTGGTAACACTTCAGCTGAAGGTGGTACTCAAATGAGTGCAAACTTTGGTTATGGCTGGTGGGGTGATAACTTCGGTCAAGTTAAATGGGCTGGTAAAGTTGATGCAACAGGTAAGCAAATTGATATCAACGGTCGTGATATGAGCTTCACTCGTGAACAACTTGATACTACTGTTGGTACATCTCAGTGGACAGGTGTTCAAGGTCCTAACTCTGATGAAGAATCATATGTTCAGTTAGACGTAGATTTTGATATGGACTTAGGTGCAATTACTAAGTTTGAAACAGGTGTTCGTTTCACAAGCCATGAATTCCAAAAATCATTCTACAATGCTCGTTACACAGACGCGCCAAACTCATTTAATACTGAAGATTTATACTCAGGAACAATGAAGTTAGGTGCAGCTGAATACACAATTCCTAAAGCAAACCTAGATGCAATGATCAATGGCACGCTTAGCTTAGTAGATCACTTCACTTATAACCGTCCAGGTTACGGTTTAATTGAAGAAGATAACTTCTCATTATACGGTATGTTTACTTTTGAAGGTGACGGTTTCCGCGGTAACTTTGGTTTACGTTATATCTACACAGACGTAACTTCAAGCGGTCATGAGATTGATAACTCGCCTGCTGATGATTTACCAGCAAATGCGGGTTGGAGCGAAGAAGTTATTAGCAAGAACGAAAGCTATAACGATGTATTACCAAGCTTTAACGTAGCATTTGATTTAGCTGATGACGTAATTATGCGTTTCTCTGCTGCACAAGCAATTACCCGTCCTAGCTACGATAACTTATTCTTATCTGCTATCTCTGGTTACCCAGATGATCGTCAAGGTAACGAAGAAATCACTTACGGTTCACCAGGTTTATTACCTATGAAGTCTTCACAAGCTGACTTAAGCTTAGAATACTACTACGGTGACGGTAACTTAGTATCTGCTACTTACTTTGTTAAAGATATCAGCAACTTCATCGTTGCTTCTACAGAGTTTAACCAGCAAATTGGTGTACCAAACTTAGATATTGACCCAGAAGGCAATGTTGATGATTGGACAATTCATCAATATGAAAATGCAGGTGGCGGTACAATTGATGGTATTGAATTACAAATCAACCACGCTTGGGATAATGGTTTCGGTGTAAACGCTAACTACACATTCTCAGATGGTAAAGCACCAGCTTCTGTATATACTGATGCAATTGGTTCATTTACTGAGTCTTCAGACCATACTGCTAACTTAGTGGGTTATTGGGAAAATGATGATTTCTCTGCACGTGCCGCTTATAACTGGCGTTCAGAGTACATGGTTCGTGAATATGGTAAGTACTATGGTAACCGTATGCATGATGACTTTGGTACATTAGACGTAACTGTAGGTTGGAATGCTACAGATAATATTCTTGTCAAGTTAGAAGTTGTTAACTTAACGGGTGAAGATGACATTCAATACGGTGCAGCTGCTGCGGGTACTGATGTTAAGCCAGCCCTTCAAGAAGGTTACCCTACGTGGTCATTTAGTGGTGAAACCACATACAAACTTGGTGTTAGTTTCAACTTCTAATCACCGCTTGTAATAAAAAACCCAGTTTTTACTGGGTTTTTTTTTATCTACTTCTGGCTCAATGCTGAGCAATGTGGAATTTTATAGTTAAGAGAGGTCGTGATGAAAATAAAACAGGTAGCTATTGTAGGTGCTGGTACTGCAGGATGGTTGGCTGCGAATCATTTAGGCAGTGAATTACAATCTGAAGATATTCAAATCACGGTGATTGAGTCTGATAAAGTACCCACTATCGGTGTAGGAGAAGGGACAGTACCCTATATTATGAAAGGACTTGAACGCTTTGGGATTTCAGAAGCTGAATTGCTAGTGTCTTGCGATGCAACTTTCAAGCAAGGCATTAAATTTGTGAATTGGATGAAACCTAAGCAAGAAGTTGAACATTACTATTATCACCCTTTCGATGCGCCATACCCTGGCGGGTTTGATGTTAGTAGGCATTGGCTGAACAATGAGCCAACTAGACCTTTTGATGATGTGGGCATTCAGGCAAGAATTTGTGAATTGGGCCTTGCCCCTAAGCGGAAAAGTTCAGGTGAATATCAAGGTGAACTTGCTTATGCTTATCATTTTGATGCGGCGAAATTTGCAAAATTACTCGCTGATAATGCCAAGACAAAGTTTCATGTTAACCATATTATAGAAACCATTTCAGGTGTTAAAAAAGATAGTAATGGGGACATTACCCATCTACTTACTGAAAGTAATGCTGAGCTAGCATTTGATTTCTATATTGATTGTAGTGGCTTTTCATCTGTATTGATCGATAAAGAACTAAATGTTCCTTTCATTAAAAAAGATAAAGAATTATTAACAGATACTGTATTAGTGCAGCAAGTACCCGTAACTGAAGATGAAGAGTTAAATCCATATACAACGGCAACGGCTCATAAAGCAGGGTGGATATGGGATATTCCTCTCACCACTCGACGTGGAACAGGGTTTGTCTATTCAAGTAAGCACATGTCTGAAGCCGAAGCTAAAGCTAACTATGCGCAATATTTGGGGATAAGTGATGAAGGTTTTAGCCCGAGAAAAGTGCCTATGGAAATAGGCTATAGAGAGTCTTTTTGGCAAAATAACTGTGTTGCCTTAGGCTTAGCCCAAGGCTTCTTAGAGCCTCTAGAAGCAACTTCTATTCTATTGTCTGATTTTTCAGCTGAGTTATTAGCGAAAAACTTTCCAAGAGATACTGCTGATATTGAGTGTGCCAATACTTATTACAATAAAGTAGTGACCTATGCTTGGGAAAGAACTGTCGATTTCATTAAGCTGCATTATTGTTTATCTGACAGAGATGATTCAGCGTTTTGGCAAGAAAATAGAGAGCCGTCCTCTTTCTCTGCTGAGCTTAAACAACGTTTAAATAAATTTAAACTTAGGCCGCCTCAGCAATCAGACTTTTTCAGTCGCTTTGATATGTTTGATGATAAGAACTTTTTATATGTGCTTTATGGCATGAATTTTACCACTCAAAAGACACTTATCTCAGAACATGAACAAAGCCATAGTAAAAAGTTACTTGAACATAATGATCAGTTAGTAAAGCAAGCTGCAAGTACTTTACTTAATCATAAAGCGTGGTTGTACGGTTTAAAAAAGGCAATGTTAAATAGGCAGTAATAACAATGGAATATTGAGCGGCATCTAGCATTTTAAAATAGATAATCATAACCGAGCTAATCGGAACTAATGTCGGTTATGATACAAGCTAGTTAATCTGCTAACTAGTTAGATATTTTAGTTTGCTTATGTGCCAAACGATTTATCTGGTGAATAGAGGTTAAGTGGGCATATATCAAAGGTAATAAACCTTTAGTACGTAGCTCATTAAACTCCTCATCAGGTAATTCGTTTAACTTTTTCTCATCTATCATATAGAGGCCGTTAATCGTTAATGGTTTATCGGCTAACTTGACTGTTAGTTGTTGGGTAATGAGTAACTCTTTTTGATTAAATAACTGGGTAATGGCCATTGTTTGTTGGCTAAAGCTAACCATGTCTATCAGAAATTGAGAGCGTTGTTTAAGGAAGTCGCTTTGCTCGCCTTTATCATCGAATAAAGCGTTCCCATCGTCAGAGATTAAATTGCTTTCTGTATCAATACAGATGGTAACTTCATCACTTTCATGATTTTGTTTGATAAGTGAAAATGGAGCTGTTTGAAAATTCATTGGTAATACAGCACTGTCAAAACCTTTTTGCTGACAATATAAATTAACCCCCTCTGTTAACCCCATCATAGCGACAGGTAAGAATTGTCCGGTTTCGCCATTTTTAACAAAAACAATCGGGAATTCACTGGCCATGGCAGAAAATTCTTGAACAACCACAGGGATCAAGTGTTGTGCTTTAAAGCGACTAAAATCGTTGGGAGTACTGACTTTAATATCTTTATGTACTTCATTATGTAAAGGGGTGATGTTACTCATAAGGTAATACTACTCTTTTGGGGGAGCTATTGTTCATCTCGATTTTGAATGTAAAAATTAATCTTGATTATCCAACATGTCCTCGTTAATAAATGCATTAGCATTTTATAGCATAAAACAAAGTCAGCTATTAGCTAATATTGATAGTTAGCATATTTAATTTTGACAGCGCTGTCAAAATTATGGATTATGGGTATAATAAAATAAGTACTAGTTATTATTTCCATCAAACATTGAAGTTATATCTATGGGTTTTCAAATGAACAAAAATTTTTTAGCGTTATCGGTAATTGCGACTCTCAGCTTAGTAGGCTGTAAACAAGCAGTACAAAATGATGTGGTGCAGGTTCAAGAGTCTATGCAAGAAAGTGTGACGCTAATCGCGCTACATTCGGCAACTCAGGCTGATATAGATGATATCGCAAAAAATTTGGATGTGAGTTATCAAGTCATCACAAATATCCCATCAGAAAAATGCGATAAAGAAATTGCTAATGGTGCCTGCTTTGAAGTGGAATTAACTTTTACCGCTCAGCAAGATATTGATGCGAAAGACTGGAGTATTTATTTTAGTCAGATAGCGCCCATTCAATCATTTAATAGTGAAGAGTTTGCAGTAAAGCATATCAATGGCGATATGCATCAAATCACCCTACAAAAGAGTTATTCAGGCTTTAAAAAAGGCGAAAGCAAAACCTTATTATTTAGGGCTATGTTTTGGTCTCTATCCGAATCAGACCCTATGCCTAACTATATTGTTGAGGCATCGAATACCAAGGCCAAGGTGATTGAAAGCACTAAGGCCGTCATTGATGCAGATACAGGCT
>Ga0193960_1000530_pt1 | contig 15839 bp, 10 predicted proteins | sample FB_3_MG_FD_140338 | JGI IMG/M metagenome (GOLD analysis project Ga0193960, IMG submission 140338) | Microbial mat bacterial communities from the Broadkill River, Lewes, Delaware, United States - FB_3_MG | ecosystem: Environmental > Aquatic > Freshwater > River > Microbial mats | place: USA... | reverse complement strand
CAGGCAGCATTATAGGCTTGGCTTGCTTTTGGGCTGTGCCACGTTCGCGCCGTATCAGCTTAAGGGTATTTTTAATGTCCTTATCGGCTTTTAGATTTGTGCCTCCAAATACCTCGTTATAGTAAGCCAAAGCTGCAAGGTGTGTTTGAAGGCTGGCAGGTGATAGGGGTGTATCTGTTTTAGTGAACTCGATGGAGTCACCTGATTTTTTGCGAGTCCATTTTGTAGCAGTGACCAAATACTTGATCACATCTTCTTTTGTGGCAGGTAATGTAAAACCACTACGTGTATAACAAGCTGCTGCACTCTCATAAGCTATACGTGTATTTTTTGATAAAACAGCAACGGCTAAATTTTGGCTAAATTTTTCATCAATGGTACTGGTGGATAATTCTGTACTGTTTTGGGTAACCGTTAAATCTGTCATGTTATATCTCACTATTTTTGTAGTGTTACTACCTATATTTTGCTAATGTCCTATAAGTGTTTTTATAGTACCAAAAAACTACCACCACTTCAAGCAAAGCCCCACCACGTAAGGATTTAGCTTATTACTTTTTTGTGAAAAGCTTTTATGATTCGCGCCTAAAAGTTATATAGAAGTGGCTTAAAAAGTTGGCACGATTTTTAATTTCTAGGGAGTATATGAGCCTACACTAATAAGGGACAATATAGGCTCTATGGGTTACATGAATAAACATACTAATGTCGTGACTATTGTGAGAGCGGCGCGGGTTAGTTTATCCAGTGCATTTAATAAGGATTTAATCAACTGCATTAAAACCTTGCATTTTATCAGTTAATAGCAAGTTATCAGTAAACGCATAAACCTTGCGTGTAATCTCCAAGCTGGAATGACCTAAAATGCTAGACACCTCATGCAATGCAAACCCTGACCGTAAAAAGTAAGTACCTGCTGTTTTACGTAATGTATGCGGGGTTATGTGTCTCTCTATGCCTGATTTTTTTAAGCAACGTTGAAAACTTGTCTTGATAGATAGTACATGACCTGTTTTATTAGGCGATGCAAACACATGGGGGTTATCAGGGTGTAGTGCATCTCTTAATTTTATTAGTGTCTCTAAACTTGACCGCGCCGCACCGTTCAAGGGGATAACCCGCTGCTTACCGTTTTTAGTTTTGGGCAGTGTCATAATATTGCTAGAAAAATCTATGTATGAAATTTTAGCCCCTAGTATTTCACCTGTACGCATACCTGTATTAACTGCGATATTTATAAAATGATACAGGTGAGGTGATGCGCTAGATTTAGCAACATCAAGCATTGTTTTTAATTCGTCTTTATTTACAAAGATTGTCCGAGGGGGGTTAACCTTCATACGTGCAGCGCGGGTAGGGTTTGGTAAATCCCCGCAAGGTAGATCATAAAATGTGTTGATGTGGTCAATACAGCAAGATAGGGCTGATAAGCTGCGATTGTTGCGGCTTGCCCCTAACGGCTCTAAATGCTCAAATGCAAAAGCTTTTATTTTTGCCTTGGTCAAATCTGTGACCATCAGGTCATGCAGGGGGGCTAGGCGTTTAAGGTGATTTTTAACTTCAGACAAATACTTAGGGCGCATATTTTCCCGCTTTGTCTTTTCCTCCAAATGAGCCACAAAGATATCAATACAGTGCTTTACGGTTGCAGGTTTACCCTGTATTTTTACTGCATCAATCTTGCTGGTGTTCTTTTGAAGTACTGAAGTTTGGAGGGCTGAAAAGGTCGGCGCGGCGTGGGTATAGGAGGCATTAATCATTGTACAACCCCCTCATTTTTAGCCGCTTTCTTTTCTTCAATCAATTTATCATAAAGGCTGTCTATTTCGCTTTTAACACTTTCTGTACTACGAATTGCAACACCTAATATACTGGCAAATTCACCCATTGTTATACCAATTTCATCATCATCATGGCTTGCCAGTGTGACCGCTAAATTACGTACACCACTTATATAACTATTCAATTCGTGCAGGTTGTTTGATATATCATCAAGTGCACCTGATGTGTTTAAATCGCTCACTCTTGTATCCTCCTTACGCGCCCCACTAAGGCGCGTATACTGTTGGTTCTGCTGCTGGTTAGTGCTTGGTTTCATCAAGTGGGTGAACTGATAAACTCACATCAGTATCATTGTCTAGGCTTACCAAAAGCTTTCCAGAATCATTATAAATATCTTTAAATTTCCAGTACATCAACTCTAGTTCCTTTTTAAAATCAAAGCTATCCATTAAATCCCGTCCACCTTTTTCAAGTAGATTCACTAATTCAGCTTGCCCCTTTGATAGGTCGTCTACCTCCTTTAGGGTGGATAGAATATTTTGCGCTTGCCCCACTGTTCCCATGAATTCACATTTACCAATTAAAGCCTGACCACCTTTTTTAAGTTGATCCGCTAATCTGATTTGTTCCTTTGATAGGTTAGGTATCTCTTTTATAGAGTCTACACACCCAACAATACCGTAAGCAGAAAATAAAACGTTGCTAATAAAAAATGTTGAAAACCAGTTTTCTGTTGTCTTTTGCTCAAAGCCATACACCTCTAAAAGGTGTGATGCAGCATTGTGAGCACCTATAAACTTTGTGTTGTGCTTTACATCTATCATGGTTTATTTTCCTTCTTTTTTGTGGTCGGTTACGTAGCGGGTAAGCTTGATTATTTTATTGTCAATATCGCCCACTATAAGCTGTAAATTAGCAAAAAATGCAGTGAGATAAAAACTCTCAATTGTAATATCTAAAACGCTAGAAACAAGCGATTCTACGAACTCCAAATAATGAATTACATTTTCAATTGCAAGGCTTGTTTGTAGAAAAATATAATTATTTTCCGTGTCGAATTCATCAAAACAGGGCGAATTATCAAGCAAGTTTATGATGTCTAAAAGGTATGATTTTAACTTTTCTGTAATACCTGATATCAGATCATGAGTAATACACATTGTGAAACCGTGAATACTGTTTCTTTCTAAAAATAATACCTCATTTAGTAAGGTATTATTTATATTAGATATTTCACAAATAGTATCAGCTGCATTTTTTGTGTAGTCGTGCGTAATTATTGGCGCGTCATTCTGAGATTTGTATGCATCAATCAACATGATCATTCCTTACTTAAAAGCCCATACTGTGAATATTATCATAAATATATGGGGGTAACTTGAACTAACTTAAATGGCGGAAAATAAAGGGAGCTGTGACTTTTGTAGTGCTTCAACACCCTAGTATTTTTTGCAATATTTTGGTTAGTTAAACAAGGTGACAACCCCTGCTTGATACCCTTCTTTGTAGACCTCTTTAATCTGTGGCGCGGTCAGGGTGTTTTGCATGGGGTCTAGTTGATTGATAAGTTCTAGCAATTCAGGGCTGTCTAAGTTCAAGCCTGTGTTGCTGTCTTTGTGGTCAGAACCTATCTGATAGGCAGTCTCTATGATTTCGCGATTTGTCAGCATGGGGAATCCTTTATAAACCAAATTGTGGGAGGTAAAAGGCACGGGGTACGCGCCTAAAATTACGGTTTATTTCGGTGCTGACTCACTGCAACGACGGTTGCAATATAGCTTATTGTAGGCTGTGACAAGGTAGTCAGCCCCACAATCAGGGTTGGCGCATGTGTCTACCTTTCCAAGTCGACCACGGGCGGGTTTTTGGGACTTTTCAGCGGGTACACGTTCTACACTTTCCCCTTGAATTTCGTTAGCGCGACCGTTAGCGTGACGGGATCGTGTGTCATTGTTTTTTAACAAATCTTGTGAGCGCGGCAACGGTAAATCGTTGGCGCGGTCTGTATCGCTGTTTTGGAGGGCGTTTAGTTCGTCAATTAATCCCTCATGGTGTTTGTCTAAATAGGCTACAGCTTGCGGATTAAGTACTGCCTCTTGTGCGTGCAAGGTGGCTAATCCGTCCCCGTGTATGCGTCCACCTGTCATCAATTCAGGCGGTAGATGTGGGCGTGATACAGCAGCATGACCCAAAAGACTATTATTCCCACCACCTAGCGCGGCTAAGGACTCGTTAACATTGAAACCATTTGATAGGAGCACGTTTAATTTTTTACGCGCCGCTTCTTCTTCAGTGGTAGCAGGCTTGATAAGGCTTGCTAATAGGTGGACTAAAAAACCGATGCAGTCAAAGATAATGCAGAAAAAAGCCCATTTAAAACTAGCTGCTTGAGAATTCTCTATACCAAGCAATGAGGCGATCATTTTATCTTCTGCACTATATACGCTTGTGACCGTTCCACCTTCTGCCATTAAAGATTGCTTTTCTAGCAAGCTATCAAGGTGGCTTTGTAAACCTTGGTATTTTGCGTGCTGGTCTGCGTAAGACCCTGCATCAATATGTTGAGAACGTATGCTGTGTAATTGGGCTTGTAATTGCTTTTTCTTGGCATCAATAGAAGCAGTTAATGCTTTGTAAACCTCGCACCCTTTGGCGGCGCGACTGGTAAAAGGTACCCCGTTTGCGTTGGTCTTAGGGCTGCAATCTTGATTCATGTATTTGTTGTGTGGCGCGGGTACTGGTGGGTATTCTAGGGCTGCTAATTGAGCGATAACCTCACTGCTTTGGGCTTCCATTTTGGCGCGTTGTGCATCTCGCCTTGCCGTTTCATCAACTGCCTTTTGTCCATCGGCAAAGGCTGATAATGAATTTAGTTTTTCCTGTGTGATATCAATTTGTTTCTGTAGGTTTACAGCAGGTAAAGAGGCGTTAAGCTTGGCGTTTATATCATCATTTGAATCATTCGATAGATTGAAAATTGAGGATATTAAAAGGACGGTTAAGGAGGCAACAGACAACGCGCCTGATAGCGTGAACACCCCCCAATTTCGAGAGCGGAAAGAATCCACAGCGTTACTGATAGCCAAGGCTTTTATAGCAACAAAGCCTATAAATGCAATTGAAAATATAATGCCTAGGGCTTGGTTAGATTGCGCGTGATACGACCACATAAGCGATAGGGCAACGCTTAGGGCTTCTACAGAATAACCCGCCATGCGTAGAATTTTGGCGCGTGATGGGTTTAAGATTTTTCTTAATTTGTCGGTTTTTGGTTGCAGTGATGCACTCATGGTATAATTTACCTGCTGGTTTAGGTCTGTATTTCTAAATTTACTTTTACTGGCACGGTGTGTAGGGTTGCACCCCTATGCACCATCCTTTCTAATTTACTTCTTTAATTTTTCTTTATGTACTCTTTTAACATCTCAATGACTACACTGTTCATTGGTTTTCCTTGTTGAGCGCATTTACTTTTAAAATCTCTATGCACCTGTACATATTCCTCACTAAATGTGATGGTCATAGTTGATGTACGCTTTTCATTAGCCATGAACTTTCCTATATCTCCATTAATTTGTTCATGTATAAGCATACAGATGTGTTTTTAATTAAGCAACTAAAAAGTTAAAAACTTAAATAGCTAAATAATAAAACAACTAACAATTGTTTTAACTAAATCACCTCCTACCTAAGATACAAATACACCAGCAAACCATTAAACAGAAAGAATAAAACACCTCCTATTTTAAGAAGCTGCAACGGTGTCATTTCATAGGTTATATCATGCCACCAGTCTCTGATACTCATGATCATAGTTTCTTTGGTCACGTCTGATTTAAGCGGCTTTTTCTTTCTTTTCATTTTAAAGTACTGAAGTTTGGAGGGCTGTTAATCTTAACCTTGCTAATTCTACCACTCGAATAGTTTCACATTTCTATAAAATCCCTTTTATTATTTGACATATACTAAATGCAGTATAAAAATAGTGTTTTTCTATTAACACAAGGTTACCCATGAAAAACAAACTATTTAGTTTATTCATTCTGTGCATAATCTCTCTTTACTCAGTAGGTTCAATGGCTCATAGCGGTAGAACAGATTCTACAGGATGCCATAAAAGCCCTACAGGTAAGCACTGCCATTAGGGATCAGAAGGTATAAAACATCCTACCCCTTCTATTTCTTGAGGGGGTTAAACCACTTCTTACCAGTCCAGTACTTTCACGCGCCTAAAATCCCCACCACATCCTTGATGCAATCGTGCAATATTCCAGGGAAAAGCAGACCACACCAAAGCGGCAAGCTGATATAAAACAATAGTTTATGGTATAATAATGCTTATTTAATAGTGATTTTAAGACCTGAAAAGAGGCGCGATAATGTCAAATTTAAGCACAGAATTTACGATTGATTTTGATGATAGAGAAGTTGCTGATGGTCTAAACCGATTAGCTAATAATGTGGCTGCAACATTAAATGGTTTAGCAAATACGATAAACGATCTAAATCTATCAAATATTTTTAGTGGGCTTGTGGTCACCCCTTCATTAGAAGAGGGTAAACTTTTGTCACAGCTTGAGAGTATGGGAGGTAAAACAAAGGCGCAGGCACAAGAGATATTAAATATATCTAAGGATATTTTTAATGATGCCGCAAACGCTGCAACACTCCAAGAAACAACAAGCCTAGTGAGCAAGGCAGCCAAGCATTTAGAGCAAGATATACAGGATGTATCTGATACAGCACTTCGATTAAATCAGGTCTATCAAGCCGATGCTGAAAAAGTTATCTACTCAGTGCAACAACTCACAACAAAATTAGGCTTAAGCAGTAAAGAAGCCACTGATTTTATTAGTACGGGGTTCTCTGATGGTCTAAATGCAAGTGGGGATTTTTTGGATTCCATTCTTGAATATACCGTACAGTTTCAAGAGCTAGGAGCAAGTGCAGAACAATTTTATAGTGTACTTTCAAGCGGTCAAATTGTAGGGGGCTTGCTTGGTACTGATAGGGTCACAGATTTTTTTAAAGAGGGTTTGGTAGGGTTTGGTGACGCATTAAGCAGCCAATCAAAAGAAGCTTATTCAAGGCTAGGTATTGATGCTGATGAATTTATAGCAAATATCAATAACGGCTCTGTATCTGCTGTCGAATCTGTGCAAAAAATAATCAACAAACTTAAAGGCGTTAAGAGTAAAACAGAACAGGCAGCATTAGGCGCGGCTTTATTTGGTAGTCAATATGATGATATGGGGGCTACTGTTGTAGCAGGAATTGATATATCTTCTAAGAAAATGAGCGATTTAGCGGGGTCAACAAATACACTAAAATCATCTAATAATAACGCCTTAGATAAAATGGGGTCGGCGTGGCGTTCCCTTCAATCTGCAATACTTAACTCAGGTATTTATGATCTGGTGAATAATATAACCTTATCCCTTGCTAATTTATTAAAATCAGTCGCTGATTTTTTAAAGGAAAACCCACGTTTAACCGCTGCATTAACTGCCATCACTATAGGGGCTGGTGCATTGGCTGCTGCTGCAACCTCTATAGCTGTCGGCATGAGAATCTTACCCCCTTTATTTATCGCTGTACGCAATGCATCGCTGGCACTGCTTGGCACATTACGCGCCGTATCTGTTCAAATGCTCCTTATTGTTGCCCCTATTATTGCAGCCTTTGAGGCGTGGGAGTTTCTTAGTGGTGTACTAGATAATTCTAAAAAGAAATTAGGCGAATATAACAAGAAACTAAACGAGGTACGCGCCAATTCTAAGCTAGATATGACTAGCAACCTAGCCAAGCAAATAGAAGGTAAAACCAAGGCGCAACTAGAAAAACTAAAAAATGAACTTGTGGAACAATCAAAGGTACTAAATGAAGCAGAAGGCGCACTATATCAGGCTTCTGTGGGCTTTAAGCCACTGGATACTGTAGGGGTAGGCTGGCAGATTGGCGGATTAAATGATGCTGAATTAGCCCAAAATATGCAGCAAATTGATATCGAATCTGAAAAGGTTAGAAAGCAGTTAGGTGCGGTTAGTTCTGAGTTATCAAAAATCAAAGCCGTTGATATAGAAACCAAAAAATTAAAGGTTGAAATACCTGATAATCAAGCTGATATTTTAAGCTTCTTTGATTCCTTAAATAGCTTAAATAACACTACAGCCGATGAAAAAATATTACAAGTTAACAGTGCCTTAAAAGAGACACTTGCCACAATTAATGGTGATACAGATCCCCAAAAAATTATACTAGCAAACCAGACGGCAATGGACGCTATTGTAAATATTGAGCAAGAAAAAGCAGCTAAAAGTATCGAACTTGCCGAACGAACATACACCGCTAAGGCTGACTATATACAAAAAAATCAGGCTGATGAACAAGGTAATAAACTAACTGCCACACAGCAAGCCGAACAGCTAAAACAAGCCGCTCAAGAATTAGCAACCGCGCGGGTTGCCGCATCACAGCAAGCCCTTGATGCTACCCGATCGCACCTAAGCCAAGCCAAGACAGATTATGATTCCTATGCCCAAAAGGTGCGGGAATTAGAGCAAGCCATAGTAGAAGAAAAAAGCCGACAAAGCCAAACATTAAGAGATTTAGAGCGTGCGGGCATGAGTGATTATGCTGCATTCCAAGATAAGAAAAAGGAGCTTGCTAGTTTATCGTCTGAATTTGAACGCGTCATGCAAGAGCGCAATTACTCCAAAGCACAAGAAATAGCTAAAAAGCGTGAAGCATTAGCAAAATCCCTAGCTAGTGCTGGCGATGTAAAAGATGATAGTGGTGATGTTCTCATAAGCAAAGAGGATGCACGTCGTCAAGCTGTAGACGCTGTAAAAGACAGTTATGCACAAGTTAATGAAGCTATGGTAGCACAGAAACAAGTGGCTGAAGAAAATGCAAATTCCCAAAAAACTTATGTAGATAACTTACAAAAGCAAGTCGAAGTGATAGAGGGAATTGTGGCAAGCGTCCAACAAAAAGAAATTGATTTAAAACTTAATGTAAGTATGGATGATTTGGATCAGCAGCTGATACAGGTTCAAGAGAAGCTAAAACGACTTAATTTTGTAGCTGCTGTAAAAGTTGATCAATCAAAGATTAGCCAATCCGCTGATAACATCGTAAAAGATAAACGCATCATCATGTATACCGCCGATGTAAGCACAGAAAAAGCTAAGGAAAAATTACAGGCGTTACAGAGTGAAACGGCTCAAGAAACTATTAAACAAAAGCTTATTTACCAGAAAGACGCAAACTTTACCGATGATGAAAAAAGCCTTAATTCACCAGCTCAAAAAGTCGTAGTATTCAACCCTGATACAAGTCAGTTTGATACTGTGTTAGCTCGCATAAGTAAGAATACAGAAAGCGTACACACCATAAAAGTTAAAGAAGTTGGGGAGAGCGGCGGATCTGATTTGCCAGCTTTTGCAACTGGTGGACATGTGCGAGGTGCAGGCACAGGTACAAGTGATTCTATTTTAGCGCGCTTAAGTGATGGCGAATTTATTATACCTGCTGCTGCTGTAAAAAATTATGGCGTAGATTTTCTCAATAGTTTACGCTCTCAAAAGTTCAACCTCCCAGCGTTTGCCACAGGGGGTATTGTGAGTAATGGAATGAATGTATTAAATAAATCGGCGGGAGGGGGTGGTATAGGTCAGGTTGTAAATAATTACCTTAATGAAGGTGGTGCAAAGGATATTCCTGTATCTATTAATATCCAAGGTACAGATAAACCTATTTCAGCAAAATTTAGCAGCACAGATGATATTAGAAATCTAACGCAGGCACTTAAAAAAATGGGTATGGCGCGCTAAACTTTTTACATTCCAGTACTTTAGAGATTTTAATATGAGCCTAACAAAAGCATTAGAAGCTAAATTTGAGTACCCTAAAGAGGATACAAAAGACAACCACCTATCGGTAACTCTAAAGAAAAAAAACAGTGATGGGGAATATATTAATGCAACCACTGAAAAGCTAGGGGGTACACTCTATGCTTTTGTATTCCATCCTGTGACCACCAGCATAGTTGATTCAATGTCTACACACGGTGCGCTTTCTCCCATAGGTCAAGAGAATGTTAATTTTATAGATGTGATCAACTTTGACCGATTGGAGGTACATAGAGAACCAGAAAAAGAGCTTATAAACGAGGCTACATTGTCTAAGCCTGTACACGGTGGTTTTAGTAAAACACTGCTGTATGGTCAAGATTTAGGGGGCTTTTGGCTCTCTAAAAGCGGTTTAAAACTAAGCACCTATGATACGGGTATATCTGCCTACAAAGTCAGCTACTACAGCAAGGCAACAATCTACGAGATTCAATCTCCTAATGTGCCTAATGATGTAGAAGGTGAATATGCCATCAATAATTGTACATTTATAGGGCGCGGTCAAGATGGTGCGATCGTCACAGCGTCCATTGATGCCAAGTTTAAAGCAGATAGTGATAATGATATAGCCATACCCCATAAAATGGAGATGCATAAAAATGGATATTCACAGGCTTTAGTACGTCACTACCCGTCCTATTTTGATTCTATTAATGCTGTAATAGGTACAGTAAAAACAAAAGGTGTCACGGGTTTGCTAGATGTGCCTAACGAGCTGATAGAGTTCAGTGGTGACACGGCAACCCCCTCCTATCCTGTGGCACAAATTACCAAAGGTTTAGCCCTAGCAAGCCCTATTTTAGATGCAGAAACTTTTGAGCCTGTTAATAACGTATCAATCTATTTTAACGCCAATACGGGGCAATTCGAGGCTGATAGAGCCATTATTGCAACAGGTGAAGTAAGCTATAAAACCGATTATGTGATACTTGAATATAAGGGGGGTAGCTTTGGAGATCGGGAAAATGTGCGAGGCAAGATCATATCTGTTTTAAATAAAAAGAGTGCATCTTTTAATGTTCCCTCTTATGAGTTAGATGATGGGCGCGATCGTATCGAAGTGGCGCGGGTAGAATCATTTTATCTACTGGCAGAGGCTGACGGGGTACGTGGGGCATATGAGATGCCCAATGATTGGGACGGGGATAATCCACACTATCCACACAACAATCACCCCGTGCCTGATGAAGAAGGTTCATATGAGGCAACCAGAACCCATGAATGCTTGATGCTCACACCAGAGGGTCAATTTTTTAGAAGCCGCAACAACCCCGCCATACACGCGCCCTATGTTGGCGTACACTCCTATCACCCTAAGTACAAGCTTAAAAAGGGCAATTCACGGGAAAAGTGGGCACAGCAGTATATCAACTCATTTGACTGGGATAGTTACTACAAGGTGTTAGAAGACCGCTACAAGGGCATTAAGCTTTAACCCTAGAACACAGATTTTAATCTCCTAGTATTTTAATTTATGAGACTTGGCGCGGCTTCTTTTTTAAAGTACTGATGTGAAGTGACTTGATTATTCATAATTTTAAAGGTGCAAAAGCCAAACCTGTTGGGCGGGGATTTTTTGACTTTTTTTTAGGCTAAAAAAGTTTGTCGCCAACCCTAAATTAAATAATCAGTTAAGGTTATGTTTAGCAAATAAAAAACGCACTTTAGGCGACAAAGTTTTAAGAGGTCACCCCTTATATATAAATATCATACTTAATCTAAGGGGCGCGACTTATAATTTTAACTTGCCTCTTTGATTATTATATTCTCAGAGTAAGTATCAACATTACCAACCCCTAGTACTTCACTACTAAAGAAGTCAGACCCATCATGTACACTTTCCTGTGGCTCCAATAAATTAAGCAAAGCTTTTAAATTAGCTTTGGTATCTGCTGATATTTTGTAGATGTTGTACTTTACTTTATTTTTTTGCTTTCGGTCTGTCTCAATCCCCATGCCGAATGCATTTTTAAAGCAATGTTTCAATATATATGACTGTGATTCTGGCGGCTCTCCTTTAATAATGCCGTTTCGTTTCAATACATGTTCATATTGTGAAATATAGCCGCACAATTTATCAGCTTGTTCCTCATTAATACCGCCACGCTTAAACGTCTTTCTTTCGATATTATAGAATTCAGATAACATCAATCTAAGCACATGGTTTAGTGCAATTTTAGCATTATCTAAATGCGGTAAATCACTGCTACCAAAGCATTTATTGATTAGGCGTGATATATGGATAGCTTGGATTCTTTCCCCTTTGCCTGATAAAAATAGTGGGTCGGTCTTGCTTAAGCCTGTGGATTGCATTTTCAGCAGTTCTACAAGGCAGTAGGGCGCATTTTTTGGGGCTACTGGTAAGAGCTTTTTATGGCTTTTTCCATCTTTCTTGATGGTCACCTCAACCCCGCTATTTTTAAACTCTAAATCACCAGCATTTAAGGCTGCTAGCTCTGTGGCATTTGAGGATGTAAAAAAGATTAAGCCTATCAGGGCGCGATTTTTAACGCCATTTTTCTTGTTAGCACAATATTGATAGTAGGCTTCGATACCCTTTTGTTTATATCGTGATAGTGCTTTGTGTACGTTATCGCAGTAGCGTTTAATTTCTTTGTCGTTGTAGATGTCATACAGGTCTACAAACTTTCCTTTATAGACAATTTCATGTGTAAGTGGCTGTACAATATTATCTTTTTTGAAGTAGTCAATCATTTTGTATTTGGTTAACTGGTGGGTTTCGCTCTCAGTGCGATCAGCCTTGGTATCAAGCTCTAATGCCTCTTGTGGGTTAACATCATTAGAGTTTAATATCTTGGTTTTAATATCCTCTTTTACTTTCTCAAGGTGTGGGGGTGTGATGCGCTGTAGCTTGTCATAGTCAAAGCGTACATCTTTGTATTTATCACGTAAGTAACCGATGGTATTTTGTACAAAATTGTTACAATCTATATTAGCTTGTATGTGTCTGTACAAGGTATCACTAGATGTGTCAGGGGTTGCATTTTCTAAGCATAAAATAAGGCTTTCTAATTCTTTAGCGTGTGACTCGTCACCGTTTGCTAGTGCTGCTTGATGCTGCGATCTAACTCTTTCTATATTGCTGTAATATAGAGATTTAATGCTTGTCTCTTTTTTGAATTGTCGCCCATCAATGAAACAATCCGCTGGTATATTTGGGCGGTAACGCGCGATTAATTGGGCGTTGGTCTTACTGCCACCATTTTGATTCCAGAAGAAATAAAAAGCGTGTTTAAAATGTGGCGTACCATCCTCTGATGGGGTCTTGTCGTTGATGCTGATACCACTACACAAGACGGTGGTATAAATAAATACATCACAGGTTGTAGCATGATCGGGGTCTTTTACCACTGCACTATTGAAGTGTGAACCCTTGTTACCTTTGTGAATTATATGGATGCGGCAATTTTTCCATACATTTAAGATCATACTCTTTAAAGCGTTGGCATATTCCACACTGATATTACCACCCACAATAAACCTTATTTTTTCCTTAGCCTTATCTAAGATTTTTAACTCTACCTTACCAAAAGTTGTATGATCATTTGTGCTTGCGTCTATGTGCACGGTCATGGTGTGTGGGTTTCGGTAACTTAGGCGATCATGTTCTGTTATGAGTTTAGCCCCTTCATTTTTAGCGCGGTATTTCATGGTCTCCCGCACCACCTCTTCAGTCATATTTGCATCGGCGCATATCACATGAGATGCATTTTTAATGGCGTATCTTATCGCTGTAATAGCCTGTTCGCGCTCGAATTTACCTTTATACATATTGGAATTATAGCCATCAAAGACCTGTTCTATCTCATCTAAAAATAGAATGTAGCCACCCACTGGTAACCCCTTAAGGCGTTGTAAGGAGTTAGGCGTGATAATAATTTGATCTGCCTTAATATCTCCTTTTGGCATATCCTCATAATTAGCCATACCAAAATCTATCGCAGTGGATTTGCACAAGCTTACCAGTGGCGTGACCCCCACAAAAGGCGCGTTACCTTCCAAGCTTTCAAGCAATTTTTTAACCGCTTGCGTTTTCCCTGCACCTGTTAAGCACTGAAGAAAATAGACCTTGATTGCATCCTCCATAAAATCAGCAATGTTACCTATATAACGCCCTGTATAGGTTTGTTTTTTCACCCCTTTGATTTTGCTTATATCCCCTAGCACCTCAACGCGCCATTGTTGATTTTGAGCATCAATAATAGGGTAGAGTGTATTTTCATAAGCCCCTTGCCCTAGGGCTTCACGGTACATCTTCATTAAGTCAGTAGAGGGGAACTTGTGATCATAATAGTATGTATCAGCCTGCTTTGCTGCGTAGCTGTTGAGGGCTTTTTTAATGGCAGGGGAATCACACGGATTTTCAACTGCTTCATCTAATTCAGGGATAATCACATTTTCATAGATATAGTAAATATCAGAGAGCAATGTTTTAGCCTGCTTTAAATCACTCTTAAATTTATCAAGAAAATCAATAATATTCTCAGGTGTGACAATACTGTCAAACTCTTTGTAATCATCACGCCCCATGTGCTTTGCAAGCATCTTAAAACCGCGCGTTAAGGCAATATATTCTGATTCAACCTTATAAGGCTTAACACTGCGCCGCTCCTTGCTAAATTCAGGCTTAAAACGATGCCACATTAATGATGGTTTGTGTTCCTCTTTGATTTGAACGTTACCCGCCTTTATAAGCTCGTCAAGCTGTACAGAGAAGAGTGTGGCGGGGTTGCCTGCCTCATAGGGTACAAAGCCGTAAATAGGGTTTAATTCCTCCTTTGTGTAATTTTTATACAGTGGCGCGGTAAAGTATTCAGGTGGGCACTCTTGCGGCGCGGGGTCTACTTCCACAAAGCAATCTTGATCATAAACCTCCATAGGTGGGGCTTGGTCGGTAAAGTAATCAGGTGGGCATTCTGTAGAAAATTCCTGACCGTGATCATAAACCTCCATAGGTGGGGCTGGTGGTAGCTCTAAATCAATCGGTGGTTGGTCTGTAGAAAGTACTGGACTGTTAAGCTGTTGCTCTTGTGCTGGTGTGGCTGGTGCTTCAATTTGTGGCGCGTGGTCACTCACTGCATAGGCTGTATGCTCTATAGGCTTCATTTTATCAACGACCGCCATTAGCCCCTCTAATACGTGCAGGTCGTTGTAGTCTGTAGGGTTTTCCTTTTCATTCTCTTTTGAGAATTCAGGGTAACAGTAATTGACCTGTACGCCTTGTGGGGCTAGCTTCTCTATTGCCTCTTGTGCAGCGTATATACCTGCATTTATTTCGTGGCTCTCTTTTTTGACACCTTGCTGGTTTTTTTTGTCGTGCCATTGGTCGTTATCAGCGGCAATAGTAAAACTAGGCTGTGGGCTATTAGGGTTCTTTTCTTCCCAGTACTTTAAAAAGCCTTGTATTGCCTTATCAATGTTTCCCGCGTTGATGGCTACAATAACAGGTTTTTTAGTTGCTGCATGTACACTTAACCCTGTTGTAAGCCCCTCCACAACATAGAAAAAATTAACCGCGCTAGCGTCATCAATTCCCCATCCTATCGCGCCAAAGTTGCCCCCCATCTTGCCTAGGATGCGTTTTGATACTTTGCCGTTTTTCTTGTAGATTTTCTCTATGCCGACAATTTCACCGTTAGCATCATAGATAGGAATCAAAAGAGTTTTAGAGCTGGGATTGTAGGCGGCGCGGGTATTAGGTGCGTAGCGGTCTACATTCTTTTTAATGAGGTATTGGCACTGGTCAAGGGCTTGGTAGGCTAGGGCTTCATTGTATTCACGCAATGCCTTAAGAAATAGATCATGCTTATAGGCTTCTGTCTTTGCATCCTCTATGGCTTGTTGTTTAGCCATCTTTTTAGCTTTGGCTTCTTTGGCAGCCATCTCTTTAGCTTTGGCAGCTTTGGCGGCTTGGTACTCAGGGCTATCAAAATAGCTTGGCTCGTTTTTGAATATACTTAGATATTCGCGCCACAGGTCAATTTTAGTCTCTTTATTTGTCCAGTGTAGATTTTCAATACTCCCACATTTAGTATCTATCACCACGCTGTAATTGCAAAAATCAGGGCTAAAATTCACATAGAGGATGGGTGACCCCTCCATGTACTTTTTACCTTTTATTTT
>Ga0193960_1000528_pt1 | contig 15859 bp, 15 predicted proteins | sample FB_3_MG_FD_140338 | JGI IMG/M metagenome (GOLD analysis project Ga0193960, IMG submission 140338) | Microbial mat bacterial communities from the Broadkill River, Lewes, Delaware, United States - FB_3_MG | ecosystem: Environmental > Aquatic > Freshwater > River > Microbial mats | place: USA... | reverse complement strand
CCACAGATTTACTATTTGTAATATCTCAGGCAAGAGCTGAACTCTAAAAGCTCTCCTTTGACGACAGTCAGTTTAACTTAGCCACCGATAAATTTGACTTTATAGCCTTCCTTTTCAAGAACAGTCTTAATAGCTTCTCGCTTATCACCTTGAATTTCAATAACTTCATCAATTACTGTGCCGCCTGTGCCGCAAGTTTTCTTTAATTTTTTAGCTAAAGCTTTAAGTGCACTATTATCTAAACCTAAACCCGTGATAGTCACAACACCTTTACCTTTTCTACCTTTTGTTTCTCGTCTTACTTTGGCATAGCCATCACTTTCTGAAATCGTTTCATTAGTTGCCTTTGGCTTAATTCGACCACTGCTTGTTGAATAGACTAGGTTGTCTTTATTAGAGCTATCATTTTGTTTGTCAGGTGAAGAAGGAGTGTCTTTACCAAAAGCTGAGGCTAAATCACTTAAACTCGTTAATTTTTCTTTCATTGTATATGTCGCTTTAACATGGTTAGCTTTATTTTAGACAAAATAAAACCACTACTAGAGTGGCTTTATTATATCAAATTTTTAACTGATTAAAGCGGTTAAAATTTATAACTTACTTTCTAATTCTGGTAATGCATCAAATAGATCTGCAACAATACCGTAATCAGCTACTTGGAAGATAGGAGCTTCTGGATCTTTATTGATTGCAACGATCACTTTAGAATCTTTCATACCTGCAAGGTGTTGAATCGCACCACTAATACCAACAGCGATATATAAATCGGGTGCTACAATTTTACCCGTTTGACCCACTTGCATATCGTTTGGTACAAAGCCAGCATCTACTGCAGCGCGTGATGCACCAATTGCAGCACCGAGTTTATCTGCTATACCTTCGAGTAAACTGAAGTTCTCTCCGTTTTGCATACCTCGACCACCAGAGATAACGGTACTTGCTGCACCAAGATCTGGACGTTCTGATTCAGTTAGTTCATCACTAACATGACTTGAAGTACCTGCATCGCAAACCGTATCAAGAGTTTCTATACTTGCATTGCCGTCGGTGGCAACCGCATCAAAACCTGTGGCTCGCACCGTAATAACTTTCTTAGCATCTAAGCTTTGAACAGTGGCTATAGCATTACCAGCATAAATCGGTCTAACGAAAGTATCAGCACTTTCTACAGCAATAATGTCTGAAACCTGTGCAACATCTAATAAAGCAGCAACGCGAGGCATGAAGTTTTTACCTGTTGTTAGCGCTGTTGCCACAATGTGGTCATAATCAGCAGCTAGTTCAGTAACTAATAAACTCATGTTTTCTGCAAGTTGATGTTCGTAAGCAGCGTTGTCACATAGGAGTACCTTAGATACACCGTTAACTTTACTTGCTGCATCGGCAACTGCTTGGCAGTTTGAACCAGCCACTAATAATGTGATATCACCACCCATTGCTTGCGCTGCTGCAACAGTTTTTAATGTTTCAGCTTTTAATGTGCTGTTATCGTGTTCAGCAATAACTAAAATACTCATGAGATCACCTTAGCTTCGTTCTTTAATTTTTCTACTAATTCATCAACAGTTTCTACTACAATACCAGCTTCACGCTCGGCAGGAGGGGTAACTTTTAATACTTTTGTTCGCAGTGATAAGTCTATGCCAAAATCAGCTGCTGACTTAACGTCTAAAGGTTTACGCTTGGCTTTCATAATATTAGGTAATGAAGCATAACGTGGTTCATTAAGACGTAAATCAGTAGTAACAATTGCCGGTAGGTTTAGAGCTACAGTTTGAAGTCCGCCATCAACTTCACGAGTAACATTTACTTTGTCACCATCAACTTTAACTTCAGAAGCGAATGTACCTTGAGCTAATCCTGTTAAGGCAGCAAGCATTTGGCCAGTTTGGTTGTTGTCACTATCAATAGATTGCTTACCTAGAATAACCAATTGAGGTTGCTCTTCTTCAACAACTTTTTGTAATAACTTAGCAATATTAAGTGAATCAAGTTCACCTTCAGCTTCAATTTGAATCGCGCGGTCTGCGCCTAAAGCTAGGGCTGTACGCAACTGTTCTTGGCAAGATTTATCACCAATAGAAACAGCGATAACTTCTGTTGCATTACCTGCTTCTTTTAATCGAACAGCTTCTTCTACAGCTATTTCACAGAACGGGTTGATTGCCATTTTTACATTGGCAAGATCAACATTTGAATTGTCGGGCTTCACACGTACTTTGACGTTATAGTCAATCACACGCTTTATCGGAACTAATACTTTCATTATTGCCTCTGATCAGGTTTGTAAATAAGTAAATACGTTTTGCTATAAATTATAGATAAAAGATACTCTTGGTTTACGTAAACGTCAACGTAATCTTGGTGAAAACTTTTAAACTAAGATACAATCAAGAGAAAAGCTTATTAAGGCAGCTTATTAACCGCTTGCTTGGCTATCTGTAATAAGATACTATCAAACACCTGTTTGAATATCAAACGCCTGTTTGAATTTTAAAGAATTAAACTTGATAAATAGAATAATAGTGGGAGATTTTATGGAACGCGAATCGATGGATTTTGACGTAGTAATTGTTGGTGCAGGTCCTGCTGGTCTATCTACAGCCTGTCGTCTTATGCAATTAGCTCAAGAGAAAGAGCAAGAGTTAATGGTTTGTGTTGTAGAGAAAGGCTCTGAAGTTGGCGCTCATATTCTTTCAGGTGCGGTGTTTGAACCAAGATCATTAAATGAATTATTTCCTGACTGGCAAGAAAAGAATGCACCGCTTTCAACAAAAGTGACTGGCGATGATATTTATTTACTGAATAATGAAAGTAAAGGAACAAAGTTACCAGGTTTTGCAGTACCAAAGACTATGCATAATGATAATAACTATATTGTGAGCATGGGTAACGTTTGTCGTTGGTTAGCAGAACAAGCTGAACAATTAGGTGTCGAAATATTTCCAGGCTTTCCTGCTCAAGAAGTCATCTATAATGAAGACGGTAGTGTCGGTGGCATTATTACTGGAGATATGGGATTAGATACAGAAGGAAATCAGAAAGATTCTTTCATGCCAGGTATGGAACTTCGAGCAAAATATACGGTTTTTGCTGAAGGTTGTCGTGGTCATCTTGGTAAAGAGTTAATCGAGAAGTTTAACCTAGATGAAAATTCTTCACCTCAGCACTATGGTATAGGTTTTAAAGAGATTTGGGATATCGATCCTGAAAATCATCAAGAAGGATTGGTGGTACACACTGCAGGTTGGCCATTAGATAGTGATACTAATGGTGGTGGCTATTTATACCACGCTGAAAATAATCAAGTTTTTGTCGGCTTAATCGTGGACTTAAATTACAGCAATCCACACTTAAGTCCTTTTGATGAGTTTCAACGTTATAAACATCATCCTAAGATTAGTCAATATCTAAAAGGTGGTAAGCGTGTTTCTTATGGTGCAAGAGCAATGGCAAAAGGCGGGTTTAATTCGCTGCCCAAAATGACTATGCCAGGGGCTTTGCTTGTAGGTTGTGATGCTGGAACGATTAACTTTGCCAAGATTAAAGGTAATCATACTGCAATGAAGTCGGGTATGTTAGCCGCAGAAGCCGTTGCAGAAACACTACTTACAGCAGATGGTATTGCAGAAGAAGGTAAGCAAGATATAACACTATTCACAGAGAAATATAAGAACTCTTGGTTATACGATGAGTTATACAACACTCGTAATTTTGGTCCGGCTATGCATAAGTTTGGTACCTTTTTAGGTGGTGCTTATAACACGATTGATCAAAATTTCTTTGGTGGAAAGTTACCGTTCAACTTTAAAGATGATTCATTAGATCATGAGCAATTAAAGTTAGCGAGTGAAGCGCCGGTAATAAATTACCCTAAGCCAGATAACACACTGTCGTTTGACAAGCTTTCATCGGTATTTTTATCAAATACTAACCATGAAGAAGAGCAACCGTGTCACTTAAAATTAAAAGATAGCAGCATACCAATTACCGTCAATTTAGCAAAATACGATGAGCCGGCTCAACGATACTGCCCTGCAGGTGTATACGAAATAGCTGAGTCAGGTGATGAGTTAGTGATTAATGCGCAGAACTGTATTCACTGTAAGACTTGTGATATTAAAGATCCAACACAGAATATTACTTGGGTTGCTCCAGAGGGAACTGGTGGGCCAAACTATCCAAATATGTAATTGTTATTAAGTGAAAATGCTGAGCTAAGTGCAAATTCACGATATATAACTTAAAAACGCTACATGTAAATGTAGCGTTTTTTTATGAGTATTTATAAATTATTAATTAATAAGGAAGTGTTAGTTATTATTAATTGGTTTCAATCAGGTTAAACGGTTGCAAAGCAGGAATTGTTTGTTGCAGCTTAGATTCAATATTATCTAACTCTGTGAGTTGTTCACAATACTCTTTTGCTTTATCTTCTAATGCTTTCGCTCGCTCACTGACAGCTAATTCTAGCCCTTTACTCATGCCAGCCATACGTTCGTCAAATGTGGTAATGCGTTCTTCACCATTACCCCCTTCATAGCGATTATCATCTTTGATGAGTGATTGACCTACGGCTTTCAATATAGTGCCAATAGATTCTTGGATTACTTCTTCGATTTCTTGTTCAAACTCTCCAGCAAATAATTCTTCAAAATCATTTAAGTCTTGCGGCGCAATATAATAATTATTTGCACTTTGGTTAAAGCGAGTTCGTATACGCCATTTAAGTTCTTCGAATTTAGCCTGAACATTTTGCTGGGAGGCGCTGTTTTCACCTGTTAATCCACCGATAACTTCATTGACAGCCTTTAGACCAATGTCTACCCCTTCAATTGCTATAGCGATGATTTCGGGGAATTGTTCTCGGATACCGGTTGAAAACTGCTTAAACAATAACTTTTGCTCGTCATTGAGTTGATGTTCTCGCCCTTGTATAAATAATTGATCATCATTATTGATTTGTACTTGAGTTTGACCACGTTCAACAATCCTAATATGAGTCGGGTTAATAATCACACCATAGTTAAGATTTATTGAGCATTGCTGACTAAAAGCTGATGACATAGGTGAAGTCAATGAAGTCACTATAAAGACAATACCTAACAAGAAGCGGGATGATTTTTTCATAAATTTAAATTATTCACTATGCACAAGTGCTTCGATGTGTACTTTTCGTTCATAAAATCGCATTTTACTCGGCCCATATTCACGACGAGATCTATCATGAAAATCACCAACGATCATCTCAACACCATGATATAGCTTTTCGTTAGCAAGGATATAAACACTACACATATAATCTTGAAGGTTTGTTTCTAAAGAAGATTTCTCTTCTAAAATGATGCCCATTTCTTTAGCATGTACTTGATAACTAGCAACAACTTTGGCTAATAGTTCAGGTTTTGCTTTATCTTTGGGGAGTTTTTTTAATTTGTTAACTGCATTCTTTAATTCTGTCGTGCTCTCTGAGGTGACTTTTAATTTTTCATCAACATCATGTATTTGCTCTTTAAATTTTAAGATTTTATGCTCAAAATTGATAATGGTGTTACTGCCTGCTGTTGCACCTACCATACCAGCTTGTACTGATGTACCTGCTTTAATATAGCCACCAATTAATTTACCGTCAGCAGTCTCTTCTTTACCTACCCAAAGGCGACCATTAATATTTAATATACTATGGAGTAATTGATTTTCAATACGGACATCCTGTCCACAATTTATTTGAGCATATTGGCCGTACTTGGCAAAAATACTGCCTTTTGCGCTAATGTTGACGCTCATCGCGACATCAGTAACTTCTGTTTTTTCAACATCATATTTTCGACCGATTATGCCACCTGAAATAGTTACATCACCACCAGCTTCTAGGGTAGCAGACTCTACAAATCCACCCACAGTGATATCCCCACTGGCAATAACCGTCATACCTTCGGTAACATCACCTTCAATCATGACACTACCAGTAAAGTTGATGTTGCCTGTAGCAACGGTAACATCTTTTATTTTGTAGACTTCATCTACTTCCATTCCATTATCAATCAGTTTTGGTAAACCAACTTTCTCAGAAACGAGAATGTTTTCATTTTTAGCACTAATACATGTACCTTCGCCCGAAATAAGTTGGACATCATTTCCTGGTTCAGGGTTAAGAGGGGTTGCTGTGACTGTATATCCTTGTTTCCCTTGAGTTAAAGGGATTTTTTTTGCGATTGGGTCACCAACTTTTACACAAATAATGTCACCCAAATCACGCATATCAACACTGCCATCTTCTCTTTTTTTAGGCTTTAAAATACGTGTTTGAGCACTTTCAACAAGTGGCTTGATAACCGCATCTTTACCATTGATCGCTACTTTGCCTGAGGCTATTTGCATAACAACTTGGTTATTTGGTGCTTCTTTCGCGGCTAGCTGAGCAAGCTTGACTAAATGTTCTTTACTAAAGCCCTTTTTAACTCCCGCCTCTTGTGCAGCGGTTAAAATAGCTTTCGCAGTTAAGTGTTGACCACCTTGCGCCGTGGTAATTTCAGCTGAAGCTTCCATTTCATCACTTTCAATGGATATATTTATCGTCGCATCAATTCGTTCAAGTACTTGATAACGAATCTCTCTGCCTACTTGTTTTTCTTGAAGGGGCTTTAAAACGTCATTGAGTTCCGCTACCGCATTTTTAATATTGTTCTCATTGACGTATAAATCTTTAAAATCTGATGCACCGATTAATTCTTTAATTGTTAAAGCAGAAATAGTTTCTCCGTCTTTAATCGGCTCTAATAGCAAGTCAACATTATTTTTATCGTTGTTTATTAAACTAGCTTTAGTCATGAAGGATATGCTCCACCTAACAGTAGGTAAACTTTTAATCTAATGTTAGGTATTAATAAATATTATAAAATCTTGAAAGATTTTAACTGCATCTATTCATTAAATATAATGTGTTTGATGAATCTTTATAAAGTTACCCGTGCCTTCCTTACTGTAATCAACTTTGTATTCAACACCATCTAGTGCTTGAACAAACAGTAAAGTTTTTTCTTCTCCAAAAACTTCGACGGCCGTCACATCGACAATATCTTGGTAGGCTTTTTTAGCTATTGAGCGTTTACTTGGAATTTCTCCTTTGTAAATCCCAATACCTCGGTGACTTACTATAACCACGGGCTTGTCGCCATTAACAATAATTAAGTCGAATTTCTTTATTTTATGAATAATCGTATTCCGGCCACTGGTAATAAAATTTTTCTCTATCAAAATATGCCCCTAACTTGATGAACACCTTTGTTTATTTAGTTTCAATATATAAATTTTTTACGTACTACGCAATATTTATCATAGGCTAAAGTGTGACTCTTAGTATTTATCATCTCTTTAGTGCTAAAAGTGATGTTTCAAACTGTAAATCATGTCAAATAAAGGTGTCAGTTCTATTACTTAACACCTCGCTCTATTACATAATTTGGTGTCTCTGTTGAATTTAGTAATCGACGTCGTATGAGATCTAGCGCTATATGTGCTACATACTGTTGAAAGTATTTTCTAGATAAAGGTAAAAGCAAGCACTGGCTTTGTAAGTGCTCTTTAGTTCCCCATGCTATCCAAACTGTTCCAACAGGTTTTTCGTCGCTGCCACCATTAGGTCCAGCTATACCTGATACAGCAATGGCCAAATCGGATTTCGACCTAACTAAAGCACCTTTTGCCATTGCGAGTACTACCTGTTGGCTAACTGCACCGTGTTGTTCGATTAGCTCAGGTTTGACTGAAAGCATATCTATTTTCATAGCGTTGCTATAAGTTACGTAACCCGCTTCAAAACTTTTCGATGAGCCGCTTATATTAGTTAGCAAGCTTGCAATCAACCCACCCGTGCAAGATTCAGCACAGCTTATTTGGTAGTTTCTTTGTTGCAGTAATAATAGAGTGTGTTCAGCCAATGCTTTTGGAGGGCCTTGTACCGTTTCAATATAATGATCACCTAATAAACTTTTTAATTTTGCTAGCCATTGCTCTTTTTGTTGTAATGCTTGTTTACTGCGACATGTTAGTTTTACCTCAAGTAGTGGAATGCCAGCACGAAAGCCAATTTCAATATCATCAGGCCAATCAGGGAGTTGCTCATTAATGCTTTTTTGCAAAGATGACTCACCTAAACCAAATACTTGTAAACGGGTTGTGTCAGATACTGTGTTGCTTGGAACTAACTTTGCGATGGCAGGGATCATATGTTCAAGTAACATCGTTTTTAATTCATGAGGTACCCCTGGCGTGCAATAAATATCACATTGCTGGTGAGATACAATAAAGCCAGGAGCACTGCCATTTTTATTCGGTATGATAGTGCATTCTTTAGGTAAGCGTGCTTGTTTTAAGTTTGGTTCATTAAGTGGGCTATTTCGTTTTTCACACCATGCTTTTATTTGTTCAACCGCCTGAGGATGCTGCTCTAACTCTTGTGATGTTGCTTTACCCAAGGCAAGCGCGGTTAAATCGTCAATGGTTGGGCCTAAACCGCCATTGATAATAAGAATATCAGCTTGTTGTGAAATAGCATTAATTTCGGCAATAAGTAATTCAAGGTTGTCACCAACGGTAGTTTTTTTTGCCAGCTCTAATCCTAAGTTTTTCAGTTCTTGAGCTATCATAGCTGAATTGCTATCAAGAATATCACCTGACATTAATTCGTCGCCAGTGAGTAATAATTGAATGTTCAATGTTTTATTCATCATATTAGAAAGTTAAAAAATTTATTAAGTTAATTTAAACCTTTTTAAACAGCCTTACATCTAATAATTAAAATAAAGCGAAAGACTCTTAGTAGTCACTATAAAAACAAAAGGAAATTACATGAATTATTCAATTAAAAAAAGTGTTGCAGCAGTCGTATTAGTGAGCTCGATTAGTTTATCTGCATTTGCAGACATTAACGAAACGATCGAGAATTCATTTATTGTTGAAGATAATAGTACTTTTAGCCTTTCTAACATCAATGGTTCAGTAGATATCGTTAGTTGGAATGAAAATAATATTAAAGTGGTTGCTACAATTGAAGCAGATAATCAAGAAGATAGAGACCGCATTAAAGTTAACATGAACCAAAGCGGTAAAAGAGTTAGTGTGATGACGGAATATGAAAAAAGTCATCGAAATAATCGTCACAGTTCAGGTGAAGTAAGTTATAAAGTTTGGGTGCCTGCTAAAACAAACCTTGAAGATATTGAGTTAGTCAACGGTAGTTTAACTATTGAAGATGTTCATGGTGAAGTAGAGGCTCAATTAGTCAATGGCTCAATTAAAGCGACAGGGCTACAAAAAGATAGCGAATTAAGCTCAGTAAATGGCAGCATTAAAGCGTATTACCAATCGTTTGACTCTTCTATGGTTGATGATGTAGAAATTGAAACGGTTAATGGCAGTATTAAACTTTATTTACCTGACGATGCAAACGCTAAATTAGATATTGATACCATGCATGGTAGTATAAAAACAGACTTTGGTTTACGCGCAGAAAAGAATTCTTTTGTTGGTAAGAATTTAAAAGGAAACATTGGTCAAGGTGGCGCAAAAATTAGCCTTGAAAGTGTTAATGGTAGTATTAAAGTGCTTTCAAATTAATTTTCACTAGTTTTGTAAGATACTTTAAGGTTATACATTGGCTTTATAGCCAATAGCCTATAAAATAATGCGACTTTGTAGAAACAAAGTCGCATTTTTGTTTCTAAGAAAACTATGACTTGTTGTACTACTGCTATTTAGGAATTTATGATGAATTATTCAAGAGAATTGCTTATTGGTCGTTGGTATAGAAAGGATAAAGATGAGCAAGGTACTCAGTTAGTTGAGTATGCCGAACTCGCTGCTGATGGTAGTTTCGAATTTACCTTTGTTTTCTTTAACGAGCAGGGCGAAATTACGAGTCAAGTTATTGAGCTTGGAGACTGGGGCCTTGTTGGAGACATCCATTTCACAACAACAAAAAATGAAGTGATTGATCAAGAAGTGTATGCAACTGATCTAAATAATGCTGATAACTATCATGCATATAAAGTACTGCAACTTTCACATCAAACATTCCAGTACCAACATATAGTTACGAATGATATTTTTACTATGCATCGAGTGACTGATAACATTGGTCACTGTTAGTCATAAATATTTAGCTATTTGACCGCTAGGTCTGAATTAATAAAAAGTTTGAGAACGTAATGAAACGATTACAAGCCGCAAGTTTAATCACCGCAATTAAAACTCCTTATGATGCCAATGGTGATATTTGTTTAACTACTTATGATGCCTTAATTGAACAGCAGATTGCTGCGGGCGTTGACGGAATTATTGTTGGTGGCACTACCGGAGAAGGGCAGCTGTTAAGCTGGGAAGAGCATATAATACTTATTGCTCATTGTGTTCATCGCTTTTCTGATAGATTAATTATTGTGGGTAATACCGGAAGTAATAATACTAGAGAAGCGATTAAAGCAACCGAGAATGGTTTTGCAGTTGGTATGGATGCTTCACTACAAATCAATCCTTATTATGGTAGAACTTCATTTGCTGGGGTTGCAGAACACTTTCAACGTGTTTTAGCCATTGGACCTGCTTTTATCTACAATGTTCCGGGTAGAACTGGCCAAGATTTAACACCTGAGATTATTGAACCATTAGCCAAACATAAAAACTTTATTGGTGTTAAAGAGTGTGCAGGTAATGAACGCATTGCTTACTATGAAGAGCAAGGGATCCCATGCTGGTCTGGCAATGATGATGAGTGCTTTGATGGCAAACATAAGTTTGGCTCGCACGGTGTTATCTCTGTCACCTCTAATATTGTGCCAGGCTTAATGCGTCAATTAATGGATAATAATGTTCCTGAAGTGAATGAGCGCTTACAATCATTAATGAAATGGTTATTTTGTGAACCTAATCCTATTGCAATCAATACCGCATTAATGATGACTGGTGCTGTAGCTACAAACTTCCGCCTACCTTACAAAGCATTAACACAAGTACAAAGGGAAGAGGGCGCTAAGCTTTTACGAGAAATAGACCAAAAAGATTTGGTTGGTGATACCGTTAGCGTCTTGGCTGATAATGACTTTAATTATTGCGCTTAAGCTTTAACTAGCATTGTAAACAATTAAGCTTTATTGCTATCAAAGCTAGGTTTATCTTCATCAGCTACCTTAAACACTTTTACTTGTTCTGAGAATGGGCAAGTAAAAGAGAGACTTACAGCACAAAGTTGTAAGTCAACTAATCTTCCTTCTTGCAAGAGTTTCTCATCTAAGTGTTTATCACCGTGTAGTCGATCACCAACCACGGGAAAACCGATGCTTGCCGCATGCTTTCGAATTTGATGTTTTCGACCGGTATCTATTAATACTTGCAACAACGATTGCTGTGATTCTTGATGGTATTGAATGAGTGAGAAAGTACTCTTGGCAGGTTTACCGTCAATGGGCAACTCAATGATTTTAGAGCTTTTTTGCGCACTAAAATCTCCATGGACAATGATGTTGTAATGTTTTTCTAAGTGATGTTTTTCAAATAAAGCACTTAATAATTTGGCTGCTTTTTTACTGTGCGCCACTAAAATTAAACCTGTTGCGGCTCTGTCTAAGCGGTGGACTATAAATACCGCTCTTTCATCAGGGAAATACTGCTGCGCATAACGTGTAATTGTACAATGATCACTCCATTTAGAGCCTTGGCTCAGCATGCCATAGGGCTTGTACCATACACTGTAGTCTTTTAAATCAGCAATAAGTTTTGCATTAGGAACTGTGGCAGCCAAAACCTGAGCGTTATGATAGAAGTGAAGCTTATCGCCTGAAAGCAATTGTTTTTTTAAGCGCCTAAGGCGTTGAGTATGCTTTCCCCGAGTTAACCATAAAGCCCCTTTTGATATTGCTTGTTTAATCTCAGTTTTTGAAAGCTGTTTATCTTGCAATTTACAATGCTCAACAAGTGAGTCGACGATAGTCGCTGGATTATCTTCAAAAATATCAATATGGCACTCAAATGGGCTCAAGAGTTTATTTTCAGTGTGTAACGTATCTGCTTTATACATAGTTGATGACACTTAATTGATCAGATTTTACTATTTTACTAGGTTTATTTTGATAGCAAAGCTAAAATAAACAATAGATTAAAAAAAAGGTAAATAGACTATGTCTCGTGATCTTAACCTCTTTCCTGAGGATGAAATAGGCAATGTACTGTGGGAAATGCAGCAGGCTGGTGAAGATTTATCACGTGAACGTGAAATAGAGTTTTCTGTATTATTTCCTTCACAAGAATTGGCGTTAAAATTTGGTCAGTTATTATTAGAGAATAATCAAAAGCTTTCATTTTGCCCTTTTGAAGCAAACCCTGATTTCCCATGGGAAATCACAGCTTACCCTCAAATGCCTGCAAATTATTTTAGTATAAATGGCTATCAAGAACTGTTAGAAACAAGCTCTGCGCCTTTACACGGAAAATTTGATGGCGTTTATTTTGTTAAGCCTTAAGAGTGAGTAGTTAATGACGATTGATTTAAGTCAGTTTGCGACATTACAAAAACAGAGTAAAGCATCGTTTAATGATCAGAAAAGAATTGTTAAACAAGTAATGGCTGGCAAAACAGTGTGCTGTGTACAGTGTCAACAACCTTTAACTTTATATACGCCTGAGCAAGGTGAAAACTCAGGTATACGTTGTGATAAAGGCTGTACTGATGTTGCGCTAGATTTTTGTTAATCGCTTATTTTAGATCTGTTTTTTATTAAGGACTTATAAGAAAGTCGCTATATCTTCTAATGATTTTTTTACCTGTGCATGAGCTGGTACTGTCGCATCATCAGCTGGGTAACCTGCAATAAGTAGCATATAAGCTCGTTCATTTTCTCCTCGATTACATACTTTACTTAAAAATGACATGGGTTTTGGTGTGTGGGTGAGCGTTACCAAACCTGCATTATGTAAAGCCGTTATCAAGATACCCGTGGCAATGCCAACCGACTCATGAACATAATAGTTAGTATTTTTATCTTCCTCTTTAATTCCCCCTTTTTTTTGGCTAAAAATTGCGATTAACCAAGGGGCATGCTCTAAGTAGGGTTTATTGGCATCGGTTCCTAAATCCTTCAAAGCATTTAACCATTCTTCACCTGCTCTTCCTTCATAAAAACCTCGTTCATGGTGCTCAGCTTGCTCTCTAATTTGCTTTTTAACGTCAGCACTATTTACTGCGACAAAGTGCCATGGTTGATGATTAGCACCACTTGGTGCGGTACCAGCGGCTTTTAAACAGTTTTCAATAATAGTTTTATCAACGGGGCGGTCACTAAATTTTCGAACGGAGTGGCGACGTTTAATATCTTGATAGAAGTTCTCAGAACGTTCAAGCATTTCAGTTTCAGGGTATTCGATATAATCCGTTAAAGGAGAGCAGTCATGATCTTGCATAGTGAACCTATTATTTCTTTTATTATTCAATGAAAAATAGCTTAACAAGTTTTGAGAAATAAAAAAACCGACATATAAAATGTCGGTTTTTGAAATACGTTAAATCGTTTAACTACTCACTTAACACTCAAGGTAAGTGATTTAGCCGATAAACTTACGCGCGTTACGGAACATGCGTACCCATGGAGAGTCTTCTCCCCAGTTGTCTGGATGCCATGAGTTAGCAACGGTTCTAAAGACACGCTCAGGATGTGGCATCATGATAGTGACACGGCCGTCCGTTGTTGTTAACGCCGTAATACCGTCAGGTGAGCCATTCGGGTTAGCTGGGTAAGTTTCAGTTACTTGACCATAGTTATCAACGTAACGCATTGATACAGTACCAGAATCATTAGCTGAGCCAATAGCTTCTTCAGAGCTGAATTCAGTTCTACCTTCGCCGTGTGATACGGCAATTGGCATACGAGAACCAGCCATATCTGTAAATAATACTGAAGGACTTTCTTGAATTTCAACTAATGAGAAACGCGCTTCAAAGCGTTCTGACTTGTTTTGAACAAAGCGAGGCCATGCGTCAGAACCAGGAATGATTTCTTTCAAGTTTGACAGCATTTGACAACCATTACACACACCTAAGCTGAAGGTATCGCTACGTTCAAAGAATGTTTTGAACATGGCTCTAGCATTAGCATTAAATAAGATTGATTTTGCCCAACCTTCACCAGCACCAAGTACGTCACCGTAAGAGAAACCACCACAAGCGACTAAACCATTGAAATCTGCAAGGTCAGCTCGACCTGATAAGATATCAGACATATGAACGTCAATGGCAACGAAACCTGCACGGTCAAATGCTGCCGCCATTTCAACATGTGAGTTAACCCCTTGCTCACGCAAAATAGCAACTTTAGGGTGGCTGTTATTCTTTGCATCTTTGGCAATAAGATCTGCAACAATATCTTCGCTGATATCAAATGTTAGCTCTGTATTTAAGCCTGGATCTTCAGTATCAAATTTAACATCGTGTTCTTGTTGTGCACATTCTGGGTTGTCACGTAATGATTGCATCTTGAAGGTTGTTTGCGCCCATAATGTACGGTAGTAAGTACGAGAGTTAGCAAGTACTTCGTTGCCGTCTCGGCTAAAGCGAATAACATCTTCATCATTAATGCGACCAAGATCAGTACATAGACCTAATATGCCGTGCTCTGTGAAAATTTCATGAATACTATCAACATCATCCTCATGGATTTGAATGACAGCACCTAATTCTTCACTAAATAAGACATCTAAATCATTACCTAAAGGTGACGTTAAGTTACTAATATCAATATCGACACCCGTATGGCCAGCGAATGCCATTTCAGCGACAGTAGTGAATAAACCGCCATCAGAAATATCGTGATAAGCGATAAGTTTTTTCTTATCAACTAATTCTTGCATCGCATTGAAGAAACCTTTTAATGCTTGTGCATCATCAACATCAGGAGTGTCGCTACCTAATTGTTTATATACTTGCGCTAAACAAGAGCCACCTAATCGATATTTACCTTGTGATAAATCAATAGCAACAAGGCGAGTGTTACCTTTATCTGTTCTTAACTGTGGCGTTACAGTTTTACGAATATCATCAACAGCGCCAAAAGCTGTGATAACCAATGACAGAGGTGAGGTTACACATTTATCTTCACCATTTTCTTGCCATTGAGTTTTCATTGACATTGAGTCTTTACCAACAGGGATAGTTAAGCCTAATTCAGGGCATAACTCTTCACCAATAGCTTTTACGGCTTCGTATAAACCTGCATCTTCACCTGGGTGACCTGCTGGAGACATCCAGTTTGCAGATAACTTAATACGATTTAACGTGCCAATATCGGCACCCGCGATATTCATTATTGACTCAGCAACCGCTAATCGTGCGGATGCGCCATAGTTTAATAATGCCACCGGAGTACGTTCACCCATAGACATGGCTTCACCATGATAACTATCAAGGGCATTAGCTGTTACACCGCAATCGGCTACAGGTACTTGCCATGGACCAACCATTTGATCACGATTAACCATACCGGTAACAGAGCGATCACCAATGGTAATCAAGAACGTTTTTTCAGCAACGGTCGGCAAGCTTAAAATTCTATCAGCTGCATCGCTAACAGAAGCGGTAGTTAAGTCTAATGAATCGCCAGCAGCGGTAGTTGACTCAACATTTTTAATAATTTTTGGTGTTTTACCTAAAAGGACATCTAGTGGTAAATCTATTGGAGTATTTAATTTTTCATCGTCGGCAAAATGTGAATCAGTAACAGTTAAGTGCTCTTCTTCAGTTGCTTTACCAACAACAGCAAAAGGTGCTCTTTCACGTTGACAAATGTCAGTAAACAGAGCTAATTGCTCGTCAGAT
>Ga0193960_1000526_pt1 | contig 15896 bp, 12 predicted proteins | sample FB_3_MG_FD_140338 | JGI IMG/M metagenome (GOLD analysis project Ga0193960, IMG submission 140338) | Microbial mat bacterial communities from the Broadkill River, Lewes, Delaware, United States - FB_3_MG | ecosystem: Environmental > Aquatic > Freshwater > River > Microbial mats | place: USA... | reverse complement strand
TAAACCTCCACGTGAAGAGCGTAAACCTCTTAATTTAGAGAAGAAGAAATAAGATTTAATCTTAATATAATAAAAAAAGCCATTCTTTAGGGAATGGCTTTTTTATAATCTATCTATATCGACCCTTTAAATGGCATTCTGTTTACAATTGATCGTCCTAAAGTGATTTCATCAATGTACTCCAATTCGTCACCTATAGAGACACCTCTTGCTATTGTATTGATTGTAATGGGGTATTTTTTTAGTTTCTTGTATATATAGAAGTTTGTTGTATCTCCTTCCATTGTAGCACTCAGTGCAAATATAATTTCATTAATTTCTCCTGTTTTTACTTTTTCTTCTAAATTGTTTATACTTAGTTGAGAGGGGCCAATTCCGTTCATTGGAGAAATTAGTCCTCCAAGAACATGGTAAACTCCAAAGTATTGTTGTGTGTTTTCGATGGACATTACATCTTTTATGTTTTCAACCACACATACAGTATTTGTATTACGACTACTATCAGAACAGATTTCACACACGTCTGTATCTGATATATTATTGCAATGTTTACAGTGTTTTACATTATTTCTTAGTTCAATTATTGCATTTCCAAATATGCTAACGTCTTGTTTTGACTGATTTAAGAGATGAAGAACTAACCTTAAGGCTGTTTTTCTACCTACTCCAGGTAGACTTGCGAATTGATTAACTGCTTTTTCAAGTAGTTTAGATGGAAAGTTTTGTAGGTTCATAATAGTTGTTTGTAAACAAAATAAGAGTGTTTATGTAAATCTGAAATTTAAACAAAAAAAGTATACTAACTTGCACTTACATATATACAAAGATATAAAATATAACAAGATAAAATATTAGACATATGATAAAGAGGATTGTGATATTGTGCAGTTGTGTTTTTTTTGCATTATCCCTTTTTGCATTAGCTCCGATGAAAACGGAAAGGGAGCGCGTTGATAAATTGATGAGGAATAGAAATTATTCTGATGCTATCACTCTTATTGATGAGATGCTTATTTTGCATCCAGAGAATGCGGAGTTTAATTTTATGCTTGGAGTTTGTTTTTATCACGCAACTAATGATGTATCGAAGGCTATAGCTCAATTGGAGAAGACTCATAAAATTACAGAGAGAAGAAAGCTATTGATTGAGGTGAAATTCTTCCTAGCAAAGGCATATCATATAAACATGCAGTTTGATAAGGCAATAAACATGTACGATAGTATAAAAGAGTTGCTGTTTGCTAGAAATAAGAGAAAGAGAAAAGAGGTAGATGTGCTTGTTGACCGCTGTAAATACGCAAAAAAAATGTGTGCTATGCCTCTTAATGTTGATTTTACATTACTTGGAAGTATTATTAATACTAGTGCAGATGAACATACTCCTTGTCTCTCTGCAGATGAGAGGTTTATGATTTATACGTCAAGAAAGAAGGCTAGTAGTGATTCTGTTGCTATTGATGGAAAATATTATGAAAATATATATTATTCGATTTGTGATGGAAATAATTGGAATTCACCTAAGTTGTTGACAGATGGAACTTCAGCTTCACATAAAGCTTCCGTATCAATATCTTTTGATGGTAGAACAATGATTCTGTATAAAGCAAATTCAGATGATGTTAGTAATGCTGGTGGAGATTTTTATATCTCATATAGGACAGGTTATAAGTGGTCTACTCCAATAAAATTGTCAGATAATATTAATTCTTTAAGTAGAGAAACTCATGCCTCTTTGTCTGCAGATGGAAATACAATATATTTTTCGAGTGATAGACCCGGTGGAATGGGGGGGATGGATATCTACAAAAGTGTTAAGTCAGAAAGCGGAAACTGGGGGGTAGCAACTAATCTGGGAGGTAAGATAAATACTATAGATGATGAAATTAGTCCTTATATTCATGCTGATGGTAGGACTCTTTATTTTAGTTCAAATAGAAAGCTAACTGTTGGTGGTTTTGATATTTTTTCAAGTGACCTAATAAATGGTGAATGGATAGATAGTGAGAATATGGGATATCCAATAAATTCTACTCGAGATGATATTTATTTTAATATAACAGCGGATGGTAAGAGAGCTTATATGGCATCTAGACGTTCAGAAGGTCAAGGTTTACTTGATTTATATAAAATTAATATGAGAAATACAGAACCTAAGAAGATTTTTATTATTACGGGAAATGTTGGAGATGTTGACACAAATATTCCAAGAAAATCATATACCATAAGGATTACGAGTACTCATGGGGATGATATAACTGTATTTCCAGATTCAGAGACAGGTGAGTTTATATTTGCTGTTGATGCTGACAAATCTTATAGTGTTGATTATTCTAAAGCTGGTTTTGAGACAATGAATACTTTGCTGATGTTTCCGCATTCGTATTATAATGAGATTAATCACGGTATCATACCATTGAATCTGATAAGTCTTAATAATAAAGAGGGGGAGTATCAGCAAAAGGATTTAACTGCAGATTTAAAAGCATGTGGTTTTAGAGATGGTAATGATTTACCTAAGATTAACGGTAGTGTCGGAATTCTTAAGATTCTTAATGAGGTTCCAACTCATTACACTGTTCAGATAATGGCCATGAAAAGACCACTTCCTCTATCATATTTTGCAAAGATTGGTAATAATCTAAGTGCAGTTTTGGGTAGTGATGGTATAACTAGATATTTATATAAATCATATAGGGATAAGGACGAGGCTCAAGCTGTAATGATGTTGTTTAGAGATATGGGGTTTTGGGATGCCTTCGTACGTGAGTTTAAAGGAGGAATGCCTGGAAGAACACTTGATGATTGTGAAGTAATGGGGAATAATTCTCCTATTAGGCCGTGGTAAAAAGAATTATTCATTTATCTAGTGGTTTTTAATTTTGCATTTTAAAAAATAAGTGTAAATTTGGCGTTAAGATTGACAACATTAATTTATTTTAAAATACTATATCAAAATGAATGTACCAGAAAATTTAAAGTACTCTAAAGATCACGAATGGGTTCGCGTAGAAGGTGAAGAAGCTTTTATCGGTGTAACTGATTTCGCTCAATCTCAATTGGGAGATATTGTTTTTGTTGAAATAGAAACAGAAGGAGAAGAAGTTGAGCAAGGAGAGATCTTTGGAACAATTGAGGCTGTTAAGACTGTGTCTGATTTATTGATGCCTATAACTGGTGAAGTTCTTGAAGTTAATGAAAAACTTGAAGATGAGCCAGAGCTTGTAAATTCAGATCCTTATGGTGATGGTTGGATGATTAAAGTAAATATCGCTGACGTTGCACAATTGGAAGATCTTATGTCAGCTGATCAATATAAAGAAACAATCTAATTAATTTTATTAGATATAACAGGGAGGGTTTTCGTAAGAAAACCCTCTTTTTTTTGTTTAGTACTATCTCTTTAATCAATAAATAGTAGTATTTTTGATTGATTAATAATTATAATGAAATAAGATGACATTAATAAAATCAATATCTGGAATTAGAGGAACAATAGGGGGAAAACCAGGGGATGGATTGAGTCCTTTAGATATAGTAAAATTCACCTCAGCCTTCGGGACTTGGATTAAGAAGAACGTAAATAAAAATAAGTGTAAAATTATAGTTGGCCGTGATGCTAGAATTTCTGGATCGATGGTTGATAGTATTATTAATGGTACCCTTGTGGGGTTGGGTGTTGATGTTGTTAATATAGGAATGGCTTCTACTCCTACAACTGAGATTGCAGTTACAGAGGAACAGGCTGATGGTGGAATAATAATTACAGCTTCACATAATCCGACACAATGGAATGCTATGAAACTTCTTAATAATAAAGGTGAGTTTCTAAATGATATAAACGGAAAAGAGGTGTTGGCCTTAGCTGAAGCAGAGGAGTTTAATTATGCAGAGGTTTTTGATTTAGGTTCTATAGAGTATAATAATAACTATACAGATATACATATCCAAAAAGTTCTTGATCTAAAATTAGTAGATGTAGAGGCTATAAGAAAAGCTGATTTTACAGTTGCTGTTGATGCTGTTAATTCAATTGGAGGAATAGCAATTCCAAAACTTTTAAAGGCATTAGGGGTAGAAAATGTTATAGAATTGAATTGTACTCCTGATGGAAATTTCTCACATAATCCAGAGCCTATTCCTGAGAATCTTACAGAGATTTCTTCTGTAATAAAAGAGAAGGGTGCAGATTTAGGTATAGTTGTAGATCCAGATGTTGATAGACTTGCTCTTATAAATGAGGATGGTTCAATGTTTGGAGAAGAATATACACTTGTTGCTGTTGCAGATTATGTTCTCTCACATACAGTTGGAAACACTGTTTCTAACTTATCTTCAACTAGAGCTTTGAGAAATGTTACAGAGAAATATGGAGCATCTTATAATGCTTCGGCAGTTGGAGAGGTTAATGTAGTTACAATGATGAAAGCTTCTAATGCTGTTATAGGTGGAGAAGGTAATGGAGGAGTAATTTATCCTGAATCACATTATGGAAGAGATTCTCTTGTTGGTGTGGGACTCTTTTTGACTCATCTTGCAAAGAAAGGTGTTAAGTGCTCTGAACTAAAGGCACAGTATCCTGAGTATTTTATTTCAAAGAATAAAATTGAATTAACTCCTGAAATCGATGTTGATTCTTTATTATTAAAAATTAGTGAAAAGTATAGCAATGAAGAGATAACAGACATTGATGGGGTAAAAATCGATTTTCCTGAAGGATGGGTTCATTTAAGAAAATCTAATACAGAAGCTATAATTAGAGTGTATTCTGAGAGTGAAACAGAGGAGGCTGCTAATAATTTGGCAGGACAAATTATTAATGATATTAAGGCTATAATTTAATTAGTTTTATTGATTGTGGTACATACTTTATATTGTGAATAATTATTATAAATAAGTGTTTTATAATTGTTTACCATAGCTAACATTACATAAATGATACAAGAATTTTTATCTGATTTATCCTTTACGGATAGGATTATAAGTGGCGTTCTGGCGTTTTTAATGCTTTCTGTTTTAATTTTTAAGTTTGTATTATTATATAGATTTAGATGTAATAAAGAATACATTGGTAAGGTGAAACAACCTGTATCTGTAGTTATTACAGCACAGAATGACGGGGTCTTCTTGAGAGAATATTTGGAGCGTTTTCTTCAACAGGATTATGAAAATTTTGAGGTTATTGTTGTGGATGATTGTTCTTATGATGATACTCAAACAATCTTGGCGGAGTATAAGCAAAAGTATTCGCATCTAAGAGTGAGTACAATAAAACCTGATGATAAGTTTACACATACTAGAAAATTCGCTTTAAATATTGGAATTAAGGCAGCTAAGCACGATATAGTTATATTTAGCGAAGCTAATTGTTATCCAGTATCTGATAAATGGGTAGATAATATTCAGTCTGCTTTTAAGCCAGGTGTAGATGTTGTTTTGGCTTATTCAAATTACGTAAGAAAAAAGTCTTTTTTAGGAGGTTTTCTGATATATGATAGATTCGTCAGAATTGCAAGATCTTTTTCTTTTGCTTACAGAAATAAGCCTTATAGAGGTGATGGAGCAAATATAGCGTATCGTAAGGAGGCATATTTGAATAATCATTGCTTTGCTGGGAATTCACAAATTGAGGCAGGTTATGATTCTTTACCTGTTCTTAGAATTTTAAATAGAAAGAATGTTAGAGTAGTGATAAATCCTAATTCTCATGTCTTAATTGATTATTTAGATATAAGAAAAGAATGGAAAAACTATAAATCAATGTATTATCTTTCACGATTCTTCTATAAAAAGAGAAGAAAAATTAGTATTGATTTTTTGCCATCTATTAGTTTTATTGTTTTGCTTGCTATATTTATATCTATTGTACTTTCTGAGCAAAAGTTATTTATTCTAGGAATATGTTTGTTTTATCAATTCTTAATTGTTGTATACAAAAGAATATTGGTAAATTTTTTGAATGAGAAAAAAATATTCGTATATTCGGTATATGCAGACTTAGTTATAGGTGTATTAAGTTTTGTTCAGTTTGTAAAAGCGAGGTATACTTGGTTTTATGGAACTACATTCAAATTTATCCGTTAAGGCTCAACATGATTATAAAATCGTGATTTCAGCCATTTCTGGTGATCAAAAAGCTTATGAGGAGCTTTTTAAGAGGTACAAAGATGCTATCTATTACATGTTGTTGAAAATGGTTAATAACAAAGTAGATGCAGAAGATTTAACATTCGAAGCTTTTGGTAAGGCCTTTAGAAATTTAAAGCAATACTCTCCGAAGTTTGCTTTTAGTACATGGCTTTTCAAAATTGCGTCAAACAATTGTATTGATTTCTTGAGAAAGAGACGTAATAATACAGTTTCAATTGACGGAAGCGAACGTGACGATTCAGAGAGATCGTATGTAATGACTCTTGTTTCAGATGGTTTAAATCCTGAACAAACAATCGTAAAGGAACAGGAAGCTAAGATTATGCGTCAGAAGGTGTCTTTATTAAAGGAGAGATATCGAAGATTGGTTGAATTAAGATATTTTAAGGAGTATTCTTATGAAGAAATTGCTGACGAATTGTCTTTACCACTTGGAACAGTTAAAGCACAATTGTTTAGGGCTCGAGAATTATTGTTTAAATCGTTACAGAATTCAGAAATTAAATTAGAGTGGGCTAAGGTTATCTAAAAACTTAGCTGATTTTTAGTAAGTAAGTATTGAGAGGTATATAGTTGTAGTGAGCTATATATCTCTTTTTTGTATATATTTCTACTATGAAATGATACTTAATTAATGTATATTTGCTAATATCTAATCAAAAATAAATTTAAACTTACTATGAAAAACTTATTGAAGGGGATTAATATCATTGTTGCAATTTCTGTCGTTGTATTATATTTTTTACATTTTGGACAATCGAAAACAGTTGTTTCTGAGGCATGCGTGGCTGGAGAAGCATCAGTCGTTTATATTAATACAGATTCATTGTTTCTTAATTATGAAATGTCAAAAGATTTAAACGAAGCTTTTTTAAAGAAGCAAGAGGATAGAAGAACTAAGCTTAATATTAAGGTGAAGGCTCTTGAGAAGAAAGCTGTTGATTTTCAGAGAAAGTTGCAAAACAATGGTTTCCTTTCTAAGGATAGAGCAGAGAAGGTTCAAAGAGAATTATTAGCAAAAAGAGAACAACTTCAAAAGGAGCAGGAAGGCTATAATCAAGAAGCTATGTTTGAACAGAGAGAAATGAATCTTAAGTTATATGAAGCAATTACTGGTTATTTGAAGAAGTTTAATTCTAAACATAAATACGATCTTATTTTAAGTACAACTAAAGGTGGGAATGTACTTTTTGCTAAGAATGGTTTTGATATAACAGAAACAGTCTTAAATGGACTGAATTCCGAGTATAAGAAGTAAATTACTTTGTTTAAAAAAAATATAGCGAAGAATCCTGCTTTCCGGGTTCTTCGCTTTTTATTTAGTAAATTATGAGTTTTGCAAATAAATATGTAGAGAATCAATCATTTTGTGATTCTTTTATAACTGATTCTGTCGATGAGTCATTAAAAATAGTAGTGACTATTCCTGTATATATAGAACCAAATATTATAGAGTGTTTGGAGTCGTTAAATAGTTGTAATCCTATTGATGGAACAGTTGAGGTAATAATTGTAATTAATTCTTCAGAGAAGGATTCTGATGAAGTAAGAAATTTTAATGTTAACACATTTAATGAAATTAAGAATTGGATTTCTTCTATTGAGACTACATTTATTAAATATTATGTGCATTTAGTGGAAAATTTACCTGCTAAGCACGCAGGAGTGGGGCTTGCTAGGAAAATAGCAATGGATGAGGCTTTAAGACGTTTTAATCGAATTAATAGACCTGAAGGGGTGATTACAGGATATGATGCAGATACGCTGTGTAGATCTAATTATTTCACTTCATTGGAAACGTTCTTTAATGATAAATCTAAGAGAGGAGCTTCAATTTATTTTGAACATCCTGTTTATGGTACAGATTATTCAAATGAAGTATATGAGTCTTCTGCCTATTATGAGTTGTATTTACGCTATTATATTAATGCTCTTAGGTATATAGGGCACCCACATGCTTTTCATTGTATTGGTTCTGCATATGCTGTTAGAGCAATAGATTATTCTGCGCAGGGAGGAATGAATAAGCGCCAGGCTGGTGAGGATTTCTATTTTCTTCAGAAGATTATCGCACAAGGAGGTTTTGGTGATATTACTGATACTGTATTGAGTCCATCTTCTCGTTTATCTGATAGAACTCCGTTTGGAACAGGTAGATCAATCGCTTTAATGTGTGAGCAACATGAGATTGATTATAATACTTATGCTTTTGAGGCTTTTCTTCCGCTAAAAACGTTGTTTAGTAAAGTTGACTCTTATTATAAAGCACAGGTAAATTATGAGGGACTTTCTTCACAATTGGTAAATTATTTAAAAAGTATTTCTTTTGACGAAGGCGTAGATGAAATAAATAGAAACTGTAAGTCGCCTGTGGTATTTAAAGATAAGTTCTTTAAATATATGAACATTTTTAAGGTGTTGAAGTATTTAAACCACGCAAGCATTTGTTTGTATCCAAAGGAAAGTGTTAGAATAGGAGCCTTAAAATTATTAAAGAGAAAGAATATCGAAATTGATAATAGTAGTGTCTATAGTTTATTAAATATTCTTAGAGATATGGATAAGCAAGCATAATAAGATATAAAAAAAGGGTTGCTTAGTAGCAACCCTTTTTATATATGTGAAATTATTATAATTTCTTTTTAACTTCAACTTCTTCGAAAGCTTCAATAAAGTCACCCACTTTAATGTCGTTGTATTTCTCAATACTAATACCACATTCATAGCCATTTGCAACTTCTTTAACATCATCCTTAAATCTCTTAAGAGCTCCAAGTGCTCCAGAGTAAATAACGATACCGTCACGAATAAGTCTGATTTTATTATTACGTTTGATTTTACCATCACGGACTTGACAACCTGCAATAGTACCAACTTTAGTAATTTTAAATGTTTCAAGAACCTCAACTTGTGCAACAATCTCTTCTTTGATTTCAGGAGAAAGCATTCCTTCCATAGCTGATTTAATCTCTTCTATAGCATCATAAATGATAGAGTAAAGTCTGATATCAATTTCTTCTTTCTCTGCCATTCTTCTAGCACTCATAGATGGTCTCACTTGGAAACCAATAATGATAGCGTTAGAAGCTGTTGCAAGCATAACATCACCCTCTGAAATCTGACCAACAGCTTTATGAATAACATTTACTTGAATTTCTTCTGTTGAAAGTTTTATTAATGAATCTGATAAAGCTTCAATAGATCCATCAACATCACCTTTAACAATAACGTTAAGTTCTTGGAAGTTACCAATTGCAATACGTCTTCCAATCTCGTCAAGAGTGATATGTTTTTGAGTTCTAATCCCTTGCTCTCGTTGTATTTGTTCGCGACGAACTGCAATAGCTTTAGCTTCTTTCTCGTTTTCGTATACTTTAATCTTATCTCCAGCTTGTGGTGCTCCATTTAATCCAAGTACAATTGCTGGTTCTGCTGGACCAATATTATCAATCTTGTTGTTACGTTCATTGAACATAGCTTTTACGTGACCAGTGTACTGACCAGCAAGAATAACATCACCTACTTTAAGTGTACCAGCTTGGACAAGTAATGTTGCTACATATCCACGACCTTTGTCAAGAGATGATTCGATAATTGAACCTGTAGCTGCTTTATTTGGATTAGCTTTTAATTCAAGCATTTCTGCTTCAAGAAGCACTTTCTCCATTAATTCCTCAATGTTGATACCATTTTTAGCAGAAATTTCCTGACACTGATATTTACCTCCCCAGTCTTCAACTAGGTAGTTCATATTAGCTAATGATTCTTTTACTTTATCTGGGTTGGCTCCTGGTTTGTCTATCTTATTAATAGCAAAAACGATAGGAACACCTGCTGCAGATGCGTGATTGATAGCCTCAATTGTTTGTGGCATTACATCATCATCAGCTGCAACGATAATAATTGCAATATCAGTTACTTGAGCACCACGTGCACGCATAGCTGTAAAGGCCTCGTGACCTGGAGTATCTAGGAAAGTGATTTTTTTACCACTTTTCATAGTAACATTATATGCTCCTATATGTTGAGTGATTCCTCCTGCTTCTCCAGCAATAACATTCTCATTTCTGATATAATCAAGTAAAGATGTTTTACCGTGGTCTACGTGTCCCATTACAGTAATAATAGGTGGACGAGCTTCTAAATCTTCTGGAGCATCAACTTCTTCCTCTGTTTCAGTTTCATCTTCTTCATCAGCACTAATAAATTGTACCTCATGTCCAAATTCACCTGCAACAAGGTTGATTGTTTCTGCATCTAGACGTTGGTTAATAGAAACGAATAAACCAAGACTCATACAAGCTGAGATGATTTCGTTTACTTGAACATTCATAAGTGTTGCTAACTCGTTACAAGTAACAAATTCTGCAATTTTAATAATGTTCTTTTCTATTTCAGCCAACTCCTCTTCAGCTTGACGCTTTTGAGTAAATGCCTCACGTTTATCTTTTCTGTGTCTAGAACCTTTAGATTTACCTTTAGAAGTTAGACGAGCAAGAGTTTCTTTAATTTGCTTTTGAACATCCTCTTCAGTTACCTCTGCTTTAACAATAGGTTTCTTTTTAGTAATCTTCTTTAGGTTTCTTTTTTTATGATCAATTTTAGCTCTCTCTGGAGATTTATTGATATCTACTTTTTCATCCTTCTTATGGATTCTTTTTCTCTTCTTTTTGGCGTGGTCGGTAGTTCCGTCAGCTGGCTTCTTTCTTTTGTCAACTTCCTTGTCTTTTCTTTCTTTCTCTTTCTCTGCCTTCGACTTACGAGCAGGACGTGTTCGTTGGTTTATTGCATCAAGGTCAATCTTACCAATTACTTTTACTTCATCCTTAATAGTGTGAGAAGAAGTTAAAGTAACTTTCTCAACTTCCTTTTTCTCAACTTGTTTTTTCTCTTCCACTTTCTTTTCGATCTTCTTCTCTTCTACCTTTTTTACAGGAGTTTCCTTTGTTTTTTTGGCAACAGGTTTCTCCTCCTCTTTTTTTGCCTCTTTTTTAGTGTCAGGCTTATTAGCAGCAGGTTTTTTAAGATCAATTTTTCCAACGACCTTAATCTTTGATTCTAATTTGATTTCGTCTTTAGCAGAGATCTCTTTTGCAGGTGCTTTTTCTGGTTCAATAGAAATAGTCTCCTTTTTAGTACGAGTACTTTTAAGATCTACTTTTTTTGACTCTTTCTTCAAATTAATATCAGAACTAAATTCTTTTGTAAGAATTTGATATTGTTCATTAGAGATTTTACTGTTAGGATTAGAGTCCACTTTATGTCCCTTGTTATTAAGGAAATCAACAAGTGTTGCTATTCCAACATTAAATTCTCTCGCTACTTTGTTAAGTCTTATTGTCTTTTCTGCCATATCTGACTCTTAATTAATTTAATTGGCAATCTATTTGAATTGTCAGGTGTCAGTAATTATTCAAATTCTGCCCTTAATATATTCAACGTATCTTCAATAGTTTCGATCTCTAAGTCTGTTCTTTTTTCTAATTCTTCAACAGAAAGTTCAAGAACACTTTTAGCAGTATCACATCCTACTTTTTTCAATTCGTCGATAATCCATGCTTCGATTTCGTCGCTAAACTCTTCAAGAGTAACGTCTTCATCATTTGTGCTATCTGAGTCTATCTCACGATAAACATCAATATTATAGCCCGTAATCTGACTTGCAAGTTTTATATTGAATCCCCCTTTACCAATAGCTAGAGAAACTTGATCTGGTTGTAAATAAACATCGGCTTGTAAAGTCTCTTCGTTTATCTTAACAGAGTTTATTTTCGCAGGGTTAAGAGATCTTGTAATATAAAGATTCGTATTGTTTGTATAGTTTATTATATCAATATTTTCATTACCTAATTCGCGAACGATACCGTGAATTCTTGAACCTTTCATTCCGACGCAAGCTCCAACAGGATCTATCCTGTCATCGTAAGATTCTACAGCAACTTTAGCTCTCTCGCCAGGTATACGAACAATCTTTTTGATTGTTATTAATCCGTCAAAAATTTCAGGAACTTCATTCTCTAGTAATCTTTCAAGGAATACAGGAGATGTTCTTGATATAATGATTATTGGAGTGTTGTTTTTCATTTCTACTCTTATCACAACAGCTCTAAGAGAATCTCCTTTTCTGAAAAAGTCAGATTGAATTTGTTCAACCTTAGGAAGAATAAGTTCATTTCCTTCGTCATCAATAACAAGGATTTCCTTTTTCCATATTTGGTATACTTCTCCAGTTACAACTTGTCCAATAACATCCTTATATTTATTATATAAGGCATCTTTCTCAAGTTCTAGTATTCTTGAAGATAGATTTTGTCTAAGAGCAAGAATCTGACGTCTTCCAAAATCAAGTAATTTTACTTCATCAGTAACTTCTTCACCTACTTCGTAGTCTGAGTCCATTTTTTTGGCTTCAGAAAGAGTTATTTCAGTAGCATCATTCTCGAAATCTTCGTCATTAACAATAGTACGGTTTCTCCACATTTCAAGGTCTCCCTTGTCAATATTGATGATAATATCAAAATTCTCATCAGAACCATATTGTTTGATTAGCATGTTACGAAATACATCTTCCAACACACTCATCATTGTTGCTCTATCAATGTTTTTCAGGTTTTTAAACTCTGAAAACGATTCTATTAGGTTAAAATTTTCCATATTCAGCAATTAAAAGCTAATGATATCTTTTATATACTTTATTTCTTCGTGATTGAAAGTTTTTTGTTTTGTAACAAGAACTTTCTTCTTTTTTCCTTCAATTTTTTCTTTCTCTTCGAACTCTATAATAAAACCATTTTCGATTAGCTCTATTAGTTTTCCTTTATACTTAATTCCATCAGTAGTAAGGATTTCGACTTCGTTACCAAGGTTTTTCTCGTATTGTTGAGAAACAACAAAAGGATGACCAATACCAGCAGAAGAGATTTGTAATTCATAATCCTCAATCTCTCTGTCAAGTTTACCCTCAAAGGCCTTTGTTAATAAAATACACTTTTCAAGATTTACACCTTCCATACTGTCAATAAGCACAGAAATAGAATTATTTGAAGATACAGTAATGTCAACAATGTACAATTCTGTATTTGCAATTAATTCTTGAATAATATCTCTTACTATATTTTTGTTAATCATTTATTTCTTGTTGATTTTGAATGTGTTATCGTTTGGTTATTTATGAAAAGAGTAATAAATAAGGGGACAAATAGTGTCCCCTTAACATTTTCATTTTCTCCTCTTCGATGCCACAAAGATAGTTATAATTATAATATATGCAAATAACAAGACTCTTAAATTATTGCTTGAAAAGTCCTTGTAGATTGGTCTTAGAGGTAAAACTATAATGAAACATCGTTATTTCTCAGAATTAATTCTTATTTTTGTCTAAAATTTTACCCTATGAAATTTAAAGCACAAGATATAGCAGAGATGCTGCAAGGAGAAGTTGTTGGAGACTCTCAAGTAGAAGTTGGTGGTGTGTCCAAAATAGAGGACGGAAAACCTGGAACACTTGCATTCTTAGCAAATGTTAAATATGAGCATTTTATTTATGAAACGAAAGCTAGTATAGTTCTAGTGAATAAGACTTTTGTTCCTACTCAGGAAATTAGTTGTACCCTTATTAAGGTAGAAGATGCATATCAAGCTGTGGCTTCTTTGCTTCAGATGTATGAGGATATGAAACCAAAACCCAAAGGAATAGAAGAGCCTTCATTTATTAGTAAATCCTCTACAATTGGTGAAAAACCATATATTGGAGCCTTTGCGTACATTGGTAGTAATGTTAGTATTGGAGATAATGTTAGAATTTATCCACATGTTTTCGTAGGAGATAATGTTACTATTGGTGATAATACAATATTATATTCAGGAGTAAAGGTATATGAAGGTTGCAAATTAGGGAATAATAATATTGTACACGCAAATACAGTTATAGGAGCAGATGGTTTTGGTTTTGCACCGAGTAATCATAAAGATTATAAGAAAGTTCCTCAGATAGGAAATGTAGTTCTTGAAGATAATGTTGAGATTGGGGCTAATACTTGTATAGATAGAGCTACTATGGGATCAACCGTTATTCGTCATGGAGTTAAGCTAGATAATTTAATTCAGATTGCACATAATGCTGAAGTTGGAGCTAATACTGTTATTGCAGCTCAATCAGGAGTCTCTGGAAGTGCAAAAATTGGTGAAAATTGTATGTTTGGTGGCCAGGTTGGTATTGCTGGACATTTACAGATTTCGAATGATGTAAAGTTGGCAGCTCAGACTGGTGTCCCTTCTTCAATAAAGAAAGAGGGAGCGATATTACAGGGATCTCCTGCTATGGATATTTCTAATTTTAGAAAGTCTTATGTTGTTTATAGAAGATTACCTGAATTAAATAACAAGATATCAAAACTGGAAAAAGAAATTGAAGAATTAAAGTCAAAATAAATTATGAGTGTAAAGCAAAAAACTATAAAAGAATCTTTTACTCTTTCTGGAGTAGGTTTGCATACAGGTGTTGATTCAGTTGTGACTTTCAAGCCGGCGGAAGCAAATCATGGATATAAGATAAAAAGAGTTGATCTTGATGGAGAGCCTGTTATTGCTGCTGTGGCTGACTTTGTTAAATTTGTTGATAGAGCAAGTTGTTTAGAGAATAATAATGTTCAGATTTATACTTTAGAGCATGCACTTTCTGCTCTTTATGGTTGTGGTATAGATAATTGTTTAATTGAGTTGAATTCTTGTGAATTGCCAATTTTAGATGGTAGTGCTCGTTTATATGTTGATAATATTAACAAAGTAGGTGTTGAAGAGCAGAATGCAGAGAGAGAGTATTTTGTTGTAAAGGAAAAAATATCATATAAGGATGAAGAAAGTGGTACTGAGTTATTGCTAATTCCAGATGATGAATTTAGTGTTAATGTTCTTATCTCTTATGATTCTCCTTATTTAAGTAATCAGTATGCTGTCTATGATAAATCATTGGACTTCTCTGAGCAAATAGCTCCATGTAGAACTTTTGTATTCCTTAGAGAGCTTGAGTTTTTATATGCTAATAATCTTATAAAAGGGGGAGACCTTGAGAATGCAATTGTTATTGTTGATAGAGAAGTTAATCAAGATGAACTTGATCGTTTAGCTGAGTTATTCAATCATAAGAAAATAGAGGTTAAGCAGGGGGTTTTAAATAACCTTGATTTAAGTTTTGATAATGAGCCAGCTAGACATAAATTGCTTGATGTCATGGGTGATATTGCATTATGTGGAAAGTTTATTAAAGGTAAAATAATAGCTACAAAACCTGGTCATAAGGCTAACACTGCTACTGCTAAGATTGTTAGAAAACAAATTAAGCAATATTTCAATAAAGATAGGGCTCCAGAGGTTGATCTTAATGCTGAACCAATTATGGATGTAAATAAGATTAAATCATTATTACCTCATAGATCACCATTTTTGTTAGTTGATAAGGTAATGCGAGTTACTGAGAATTGTATTATTGGCGTTAAGAATGTCACAATGAACGAACCTTTTTTTGTTGGTCATTTCCCAGATGAGCCAGTGATGCCTGGTGTTTTACAGGTAGAAGCAATGGCTCAATGTGGAGGTCTACTTGTGTTGAGTGGTGTTGATGATCCTGCAAAATATTCTACTTATTTCTTGACTCAGGATAAAATTAAGTTTAGAAGAAAAGTTGTCCCAGGTGATACTTTAGTCTTTAAATTAGAATTCTTAGGACCTATGAGACGTGGTGTAGCACACAT
>Ga0193960_1000522_pt1 | contig 15964 bp, 18 predicted proteins | sample FB_3_MG_FD_140338 | JGI IMG/M metagenome (GOLD analysis project Ga0193960, IMG submission 140338) | Microbial mat bacterial communities from the Broadkill River, Lewes, Delaware, United States - FB_3_MG | ecosystem: Environmental > Aquatic > Freshwater > River > Microbial mats | place: USA... | reverse complement strand
TATGGCAAGATGATATCGCTGCATTGAATGCTCAAAAGATCAAGCTCAGTAAAAAAATTAGAAATAAGAAACAAGCTGGATAAGCGTATTTCCTTAGAGCTATATATTTGTTAAATAAACTTGATAACAATGGTATTTTGTGCGATCTATTATGTCGCATAGCTATGAGATTTTAGCTTATATCACAATATTGGGGATGATAAATGGCAGATTCCGCATTAAGACTTGTTGCAATATTACAAAAAATACCAAGATCACCTAGAAAAGTTGCTTTAGGAGATATTCGTAATTACTTAGCTGAGTTAGGTTTAACGGTAACGGATAGAACGATTCAACGTGATTTAGAAAAACTCAGTGAGCTTTTCCCCCTTGAAGTCGATACACGAAGTAAACCTTATGGTTGGTCATTTATGTCAACGGCTAAAACAAGTATGCCGTCGCTTCACCCTTATGAGGCGTTAACTATGTTAATGGCAGGAAAGTTTCTTGGAGACAGCTTACCCTCATCACTAAATGACTATTTGTTCTATCAAAAATATCAAGCAACAGCCGCATTAGAGCCGTATCAAAATAAAAAATTAAAGAAATGGCTAGACAAAATTTCCTTTGTTTCAGAAGGATTTAATCTAAAAAAGGCAAATATTGATAAGTCAGTAATAGAAAGCGTTTACGATGCTTTATTACATGATAAAAAACTAATTATTGATTACAAAGATAAATTACAACAAGAAATTCACCCCTTAGGACTTATCTTAAAAGAAAGACATATTTACCTTGTATGCACATTTTGGCATTTTGAAAAAGCAGTTCAAATTGCACTTGATAGAATAAGGGCAATTAAGGTCATGGATGATCAATCTCAAGCACCTCAAGGCTTTTCTTTAGATAGATTTATTAAAGATGGCCAAGCAAATATAGTACTTTCTGAAGATCCTATTAGTTTAGAAATTAAAATAACCAAAGCAGCTTGTGAACATCTAATTGAAACACCAATTAATGAGAGCCAAGTGATAAGACAACTTGATGAAAAATGGAACCTCCTCACGGCAACTGTAGGAAATAGACAAGACTTAAGGTGGTGGTTATTAGGTTTTGGCTTTCAAGTTGAAGTCGTATCACCCGTTTCATTGCGTCAAGAGTTTAAAACCATGGCTGAGAAAATGTCTGGTTATTATTCAAGTTAATATATTTAAAACTTCAAGACTTTTAAAGGAAAAAACATGGATCAAAGTTCGTTTTATCGTGTTATTGATGAGTTTCAAAAATTACCTGGAATAATTGATGAATTGTCAGTTGATTCGTTTACGTCTGTTATGCAATCGAATGAAGCTAAAGAGGCTAAAAATATAGTTTACTTATGGCGAACAAATAAAAAGATTTCAAGACTAAATGGTGAAAGTGACATTTTATATATTGGGCAGACGAAAAACTCATTTGCCACTCGATATAAAAATCATCATCAATGGATCAACACTAAAGCTAATAGTTTGAAATATTTGAAAGCAATAAAAGGTTTTAATGGTATTTCTATTTATACCTGTGATTTTACAAAATTTGGTGAAACTTTACTAAAAGCCGAGGGGCAACTTTTATGGTGGTACTTTCAAAACCACTGTGAATATCCCCCATTTAATTACACTAAAACAAAAATAAGAAACGATTATTATCCATAGTTCAAATTGAATTAAATACTGAGCTGTTAACCATTTAAGGTTTTGGCTTAGATATTATTATTTTCAAGCTGTTTACTTTTATAGTTTGATAGCATTTTATAGCTGAATGATGACGCTTTAAAATCATCAGAGCAAACAGCCTGGTGTAGCTTTTAATAATTACAGCAACCGATTATATGGAATAAAGATGACTAAATTACCTGACGATTTTATGGAAATTGTAGAAATAAAAAAGATCCGAGCTTGGCCAGTAAACAGCTGTGCTAAATGTGATGTGCCTTTCTATTTTATGTTTAGGCAAGGCAATGTTTTTTATGATGATAGTTGTGATTGTTTTGATAGAGATAAAAGCCGGAAGTCTAGTTGGGGTGAAGTAGCTAAAGTGTTTAATAACCCTGACAGTATTGATTTAGCGAAAAAGTATGAAGAATTCTGGTTACTTGATTAAAGCTTTTGCGACCCATTATGTCGCATGTGTGCGTTAATATTATACGTAGATTAGATAGATCAAGCTTATATTTCTAAGGAGACTTTTATGTTATCAACAAATGCAAAATGGACAGTTAAAGTAATTGTTAGCATTTTATATATCACTTTAATATGTGTTGTTTTCTGGCAAGAACCTTTGTTAATTTTGGCATTTATTGGAGCATATTTTTTTATTTTAGAATGTGTTCAAAATTTTATTAAAAACCGCAATAAAGCTACTGAAGAAAAAAGAATGTTGTTACTTCTCAGCATAAAAGAGAATGCAATAGCTCTGCTAAAAGCCTTACAGGAAGAAAGGCAACCAGAGAGCGGCATAGTTGAGGCGGTTGAGCTAGATAGAGTAAGTAATTCATCTTTATTAGATCCTCGTCAACGATTTGTAATCGATGATGCAGTCAATGAGATTCTTGAAATTTATTACCAAATCGATTTACTTAAAGCTGAATCTTATGATGACTTTAAAAATCTAATGGAGATGAACAAATCAAACCTTAAAGATGTTCCTGCTCAATATAGAGATGAAAAGCTCTGTAAGGAAGCGATGAAAACAGGTTCAGCGCTTAGTGATGTTCCAGAAAATCTAATTAATGAAGCGTTATGTCGTGAGTATATTAGTTATTATCCATGGAATTTCTATGAAGTTCCTGAAGAGTATTTAACACGCGAACTATGCTTTTCTTGGGTTAGTATGATTAATTTAGGTGCCATTCCATCAAAGTTTCGTGACCGAGATATGTGCTTAAAAGCGATGAGTGAAGATTATCAGCTAATGGGAACTTATGATTTCGATGATAACAGCCCATTTGACTATATACCTGACATCCTTAAGGGAGATGAATTGATTATTGAAAGAGCAAAACATATAGGCTGGGTTCAATAGCATTTATACTGCGATCTATTATGTCGCGTAATAGCATTAGTATTTCATTATTGTTTAATCAAAAAGAAATACTAATGATTTTAAAAGATATTTTTGAATATTTTGGCTTAGAGCATACTTTTAACATAGCATTGCTTCCTAAGTTTGTTAAAGGCTTACTTGAAATACATCGCATTGAGTCTTTCAGAAAAAATAATCGTGAGAGTGATGAGATTAAGGTTACTGCACTTGGCGATCATGGTGTTTGGAAAGCTAAGCGTATTGTATTGGTTGGTTTTGAGGGCAGCAAATTCACACCTGCGCCGCTCAAGCTAACAGCAACGACAGAAATCAACTCGCTATATGATCACATTATTAGCCTTAATGAAGACTTAAAGCTTCTAAACAATTCAGAAAAAGTTGAATCATATTTGCATACCTATGTAGATATACAACGTACAGAAAAGAAAACTAAAAAAGTCATCGCACCAAAAGGATGTAAAGTGATAGTTACTCCAAGTGAAAGAGAATTTACAGAAGAATTTATCAGAGAATATTTGAACGACTATGAACTGTACTTTTATAGAAAGTAGTATGATTTTATTTAGTTTTTCTGATTTAACTTTGGGATATTATTAATGAAATATGAAGTCGAGCTATTTAGAGAAAATCTGCCAGAAATAATTACAAGTTTGAACCAGAAAGGTTATCAAAAATTCAATCTGTTAGAGGTAATTGGATTAGGATCTCAAGAGGTTAAACATTCCAACTTATTGGGGTGGTTGATTGATAGTAAAGATCATGAATTTGGCCATCAGTTACTCGCACAAATCTTACAAGGTTTTATAAATGAACAGGCAAATGTAAGCTCAATCTTTCAAAGCTATATTGATAAAATATACCAACATAATGAAGTAGTTGCATTAGATATAACAGTTTACCGAGAGTCTTTAGGCAATATTGACATATTAATTGTTGATAGAGCTAATCAAGTTGTGACGGTTATAGAAAATAAAATTTGGGCAGGTGAGCGCACCGAAGGAAGTGATGGCGGACAGCTAAAAAAATATGAGGATTTTGTAAAAGCACACTTTTCATCGTTTCAACATTTTTTTATATTTTTGACACCATCTTTAGAGCCTGCCAAGGGCGGAAATGAGCACTGGATGCTTGGCTCATATCAAAGTATTTATGATGTGTTGAGTAGCCTTACTGCTAGTTGCAGTAAAACATCGTTATTAATAGAAAGTTATTTAGAGTTATTAGTTAAGGAAAATATTGTGCCTAATCTAGAATTAAAAGAAATTTGTGAGTCTATTTGGAATGATACTACTAATAGAAAGGCTCTTGATACTCTATTGAAATATCGACCTTCTGAGCTACCTAAAATTGTGAACTATATAAAGGCACATGGAATAGATGTTCACCTAGACGATAAAAATAGATTGGTTTGGTTTGATGTCTCTAAAGCTTTCGAATTACAAAATATAAAAACGAGTGGTAGAGTTCTGTTTTGTATAGACAAATATGAAAGAAGTTATTGGTTAGGATTTTATATACCTTACGAGTTAGGGATTAGATCTATTGAATGTGATTTTTTAAATAAATACTTACCTAAAGGCAAACGCACCAAGCAGACTATAAGTATTACGGGTGATGATTATTATGATTGTAAATTGGTTGCAGAACACTTTATCAATCAAATAAAACAGATAGAAAGTGACATTAAAAGTGCTACTGAGCAGAGAGCACAATCTTAGCATTTAACCTGTGAAATTATATTAACTATCAAATTTAACTATCAAATACTGTGTCACAATTGATATCATAGTACGCACTTTTTATATTTCTTAATTGATAGTTAATCAAATAACCCTATGACTCTGCTTATAATTTATCTTGTCGTTGCCATTGGCGTTTCTTTTTTATGCTCGATTCTTGAGGCGGTTTTATTATCTGTTACACCCACATTTGTAGCGCAAAAAACAGCAGCAAAAGCTCGGGGTGCAAAAGTACTTTCGAAGGTAAAAGATAATTTAGATCAGTCTATTTCAAGCATTCTCATTCTAAATACCTTTGCGCACACTATGGGGGCTGCAGGCGTAGGTGCGCAAGCAATTAAGGTTTTTGGCGAGCAAAAAGAAACTTTAATTGCTTTTTTATTAACATTAGCCATTTTGTATCTTTCAGAAATTATTCCTAAAACATTAGGCGCTACTTTTTGGCGAGCGCTGGCTATTCCGTCTTCTTATGTGATTTCATTATTAATCAAATTAGTTTACCCGTTGGTATGGCTTTCTTCCTTAGTTACTCAGTTATTTAGTAAAAAAGGCCAGCCAATTAATAGTCGGGAAGAGTTGAAAACGCTTGCTGCTATGAGTAAAAAGTCGGGTAGCTTAGACAACCATGAAAGTTTGCTTTTAGAGAACATTCTTCAGATGCGTGACACAAAAACTGAAGTAATATTAACGCCGCGTAGTGTAGTACATGCACTTGAAAAACATGTCAGCATCAGTGATGCCATTACCAATGAAAAAACATCAACTTTTACCCGTATACCTGTTTATGATGAGTCTATAGATAATATTGTTGGAGTTGTTATTAAGGGACAACTGTATCAGCAAGATAGAGAAGGAAAGGGCAGTGAAGAGATAAGTACTATTTCATCGCCGATTGGTCGTGTTTCAGAGAGCTTACCTGTGTTAAATCTATTAGATTTGTTTATTAAACGTAACGAGCATATTTTTGTAGTAGAAGATCACTTTGGTCAAACCGCTGGTGTTGTGACTTTAGAAGATGCAATTGAAACCTTTTTAGGTCGTGAGATTGTAGATGAAAGTGATGAAGTAGCTGATTTACAAAAACTAGCTAAGTCGAATTATCGAAAAAGATTAAAAGAGAAAAAGCCTAATAATTCTGAATAATTAAACCTATTTAGCTATCAGGATTTATATTTTATTAAGAGAGTGCTAAGTTTGCGGCACTTTTATCATTTTACAGAGAGTATTGTTAATGAACCCAATTATCCAATTATTAAAAGAACACAATGTGTCTGATGAAAAAGTGACACAATTATTTCAAGCATTAACTGAAAACCCAATGATGGCTATGGCTATTATTGGTGAACTTGGTATTCCAGCAGAAAAACTACAAGCGTTAATGGGCTTAGTGATGACGCAGCCTCATTTAATCAAAGAAGCTGTTGAAGAATTAGGCTTAGACTTTTCAAAAGTTGAAGCAGCCAAAGAAAAATTAAAAGACCAGCAATCGTAGTCAATTAGGTTATTTAGCATGAATAACGAAAGTACAGTACAACAGCTCGTAAATAAATTATCACACCAGCCTGAAAACGTAGATTTTAATGATGTTATGGAAGTAATAAAGCGTCATTATACCTATGCTGGAAGTGCATTTACTAATGGTGAGTTGATAAATGAAATGGGAACTAATGAAGGTTCGTGTAAGATATTTTATTTTGCAAAGTTACTCAAATTATCTGAACAACAAACTTTAGCGTGTTTTGGCGAGTATTACCGCAAAGATGTTTTAGAGAATCCTGAGGGTAATGATCACGGTAATATTCGTAATTTCATGAAAACAGGTTGGGCTGGTATTTCATTTACATCACAAGCGCTAACTCAGAATTAAAATACTACTTTAATATCGATCATTTTAAATAATAATAAAACAAAAAAATAATAAGGAAAAATATGAACTATATAGTTAAAAAGTACCGGGTTTTATTACCCTTTTGCTTGATATTCATGCTAGCTGCATGTTGTGGTCCTGATCTCGCTATTAAACGAGTTCAACAATTTATAGCATCACAAAATATTGATAAAACAGATGCTAAGTGGAAGACTAAATTAGCCAAACCTGAGTTATTACCTTTCACTGAAGGAAAAGCATACTTTTGGAATTTAGAAACAACGGCAGGTGTAATTAACATTAAACTACTGCATAAAGATGCCCCGATGCATGTTTCTAGTACAATGTATTTAACGAAGCTTGGTTTTTATGATGATCTAACTTTTCACCGCGTTATACCTGGCTTTATGGCTCAAGGCGGTGATCCTCTAGGTAATGGTCGTGGTAACCCCGGCTACAAATATGCCGGTGAATTTGATGGAGAGGCGCGTCATACTAAAGCAGGTATGCTAAGTATGGCAAATGCTGGCCCTAATACCGATGGCAGTCAGTTTTTTATTACTTTTCAGCCAACAGTATTTTTAGATGGTAAACACACTGTTTTTGGTGAAGTCACTCAAGGGTTAGATACAACATTGAAAGCCATTGAAAAATTGGGTAGTCGAGGTGGCAGAACTACTGAGAAAATTAAGATAATAAAGGCGACGATTTCGGTAGAAGATGACAATACAAAGACAAAGTAAATTTTACACTACAGTCTTTTTACACTTGAGTACAAAAAAATAGCGTGTTAATGATTGCATAATCCTGTCTATGTTAATATATTGTTACTTTAAAATCCTGTTTTATGTTGTAGCATGTATTTTTCAAAATTAACCGCTATTTTTATGTCGAATAATCTATCAGCCCATTTAGCACTATTTTGTAATGGAATAGCTTTAAGAGTAGTGCTCTTATGCTTAGCTTGTTTGAGTTTTACTATTAAAGCTCAGACTGTCGAAGTATTAACTGAGTATTTACCGCCTTTTCAACAACAAAATGATGATGGATCTCTTGGTGGATACGCAACAGAAGTAATTCATCGTTTATTTGAAATCACTCAAGATAAAGCTGATATTAAGGTGATTCCTTGGGCTCGCGCATATGATAGAGCACTAAATGAAAAGAATATTTTAATTTATTCAATTTCTCATACTAAAAAAAGACATGAGTTATTTCATTGGGTTGGCTCTTTGCGATATGAGCAGTTTCATTTTTGGGGGCTAAAGACTAACTTTTCCCAACCTATTAGCGAATTACCACTTTTAAAGAACATATCTGTAGCTGCAACCAATGAGCATAACTCTGAACAATACTTAACAGATCATGGTTTTAGTAATGTTTATCGTGTTGTAAATAATAATCAGCCTATCCAAATGCTATATAATCATAGAGTAAATATGATATTGGGAAATAGTTTAATCATTAAAAGCCAAGCGATTGATTTAGGTTTCCAAGAAAGCTTATTAATGCCTATTGCAAGTGCGCCACAACTTGACAACTCCTTAGATATTGCCTTTAGTAAAACGTCTGACATTGCCTTAGTTAAACGCTTTCAAGAGGCTTTTAAGCAATTAAAAGAAAGCGGTGAGTTAGCTGAGATAAAAGCGAAGTGGCAAATTTTTGATGATGGCACCTTCTAAAACACGTTCACTACCATGGGAACAATCAAATGAAGTATATTGCTGTAGAACCAGACTTTTCACTCAGCATAAAAGCCACTGTTAAACCAGCTATAGCGCCTGATGAATGCCTTATAAAGGTTGATGCCATGGGCGTTAATCGTGCCGACTTATTACAAAGGTATGGCAAATATCCAGCACCAAAAGGTGAATCCACCATTTTGGGCCTTGAAGTCTGCGGAAAAATTGTGGCTTGTGGAAGTTTAATCGAACAATCTAATTTCTCTACAGGTTCTACAGTATTTTGTTTGGTGCCAGGTGGAGGTTATGCTGAATATGTCAAAGTTAAAGCAGAGCATATTATGCTTTTACCTGCTGGTTTTTCCGAGGTAGAAGGGGCTGCAATAGCTGAAGTGTTTTTAACTGCTTATCAAAGCTTATTCACACTGGCTAACTTAAACTCTGTTATTCACAAGAAAAAACAAAATCAACAACAATGTAATGTATTGATTCATGCAGGAGCAAGTGGTGTTGGCACAGCCGCTATACAATTAGCTAAAGCCATTGGCTGCTATGTCACTGTTACAGTAGGTACGCAAGAGAAAGTAGATGCTTGTCTAAATCTTGGTGCTGATCATGCCATTAACTATAACAATGAAGATTTTGTTAGTTACAGTAAAGTGCATGTTAGTAGTGGTTACGATGTTATTATTGACGTGGTTGGCGGTGATTATTTACAAAAAAATATCAATGTTTGTGCACTTGATGGCTGTATTGTTATGTTAGCCATGCTTGGAGGTCGCTATAGTGATCCCGTTGATTTTGCCAAGTTGTTAAGTAAAAGAATAACGATAAAGGCTTCTACCTTAAGAAATCGCTCAGATGACTATAAAACAGAGCTGATAAAAGCTTTTAAGAAAGATTTCATCACCCCGTTAACTAAAAAGCAAATTAGGCCCGTTATTGATTCTTGTTTTTCTTGGCAAGAGGTGGAACAGGCTCATGATAAACTTAAAAACAATATAACTATGGGTAAAGTAATCTTAACCGTTGATTAACTTTGTATTATATTGACTTATTTCTTTTGTTAATTAGAACGTTAAGCAATACCTGTGTAAAAACGATAATAGCACCTAAAGTAAAACCTATGATCAAATCTATAATAATAGGTGTTATAGGCTTAAGTACTGTGCCAATCAACGGAACATGAGCGGCATAATCACTCAATAGGCCAATGTATGGAGTTATCACATGAACACCATGACTTATTAAAGAGCCACCTACTAACCACATCGCAATAGTTCCCGCCACCGCTAAAAACTTCATTAACTTAGGTGCAAAACTCAGCATTGCTTGACCTAACAGCCGTTTAAATTTAGACCAGAGGTTACTTCCTTTATCCTTTAAAAGCAGTAAGCCACCATCATCAATTTTAACTATACCTGCCACTAATCCATAAACCCCAATGGTCATGGCTAATGCAATAAAACTTAAGACGATGATTTGCATACCAATCGACTTATCTGCAATAGTCCCTAGTGCAATAATGATGATTTCAGCCGATAAAATAAAATCTGTTCTTATGGCTCCTTTTATTTTATCTTTTTCAAATTCTTGAATATCTACTTCTAAGTCTTGTAGCGCTGCAACGAGCTTTTGATGATCTTTTTCTACTTCATCTTTATGGTTAAATTTGTGCCATACCTTTTCAAATCCTTCATAGCATAAATAAGCACCACCAATCATAAGTAGTGGTGTAATAATTATAGGAAGAAAATAACTAAGTAATAACGCGATAGGGACCAATATAAATTTATTGAGTAATGAACCTTTGAACACTGCCCATACAACGGGTAGCTCTCTATCTGCTTTGATCCCACCTGAAAGCTGTTCAGCATTAACGGCCAAATCGTCTCCGAGTACACCAGCTGTTTTTTTAGCTGCTACTTTAGACAATAAAGCAACATCATCTAGTAATAATGCAATATCGTCTAATAATGTAAGTAAACTAGCTCCTGCCATTAGTTATTCCCATTGAGCAAGTAAATATATATTAATCAGTACTATATGGAGCATACTTACAATGGTCAATGGCTTTTATATTTTTAAGCTGTTATAAATTTCTTACGAAATAGCATAAGTGTAATTAAGGATAAAATAATAATAAAATGAATGCTTCCGCCGGAGCTATATATTACTTCTGTTTCATACACTTGGTCATATTCAGTACTTTCTAGCGGCAGTGCGTACAGTGAGTTATTATCATCTGCACTATAACTTACTACTAACTCTTCATAATCAGCATCATATAAATCTATAAGTACATCGTATGAGCCTGGAGTAAAGCCTTGTTGTAGTGTTGTGACAACTTCATATTCATCTTCTTCAGATTGGCCATACAGTGTAAAAACATCAGTAGTGTAATAATGTACCCAAGGACCACCGTTGTGACTTAAATATAACTCAGCATAAACATTGGCATAATTGATGTAGCCATATGGATAAAAATCTGCGTCAAACGTTATGGAAAAACTTTGATAATACCCATCAAAATCTACATCATCTAATAAAAAACTATAAGCATCATATATGCTGTAACTATCATGATGAATGAGAGTAGCGTTAGTCGATGCCGATATAGTGTAATGATTTTCCATATTATCTGGCGTAGTAGGGTTACTAAGAGTATCTTTGCGAGCAGACTTCATTTTTATGTGCTCAGCTCTTTTCAGCCCTGTTGCATTTGTTTCTTTAGCTAGGTTTTTAGTGCTTTTTGTAACAGTTGTCTTATTTGCTGTAGTCATCTCTGGCTTGATGACCTCGGTTGCAGCAATATTTGAATTTTTGGTTTGTTTTTCTTTTCCTTTAAAACTCCCTTGTGAATGAGCTTTTATGATTAACTCGCTGTTAGATTTTGTTGTATTAGCTGATGCAACGAATGATTCAGCATTAGCGATGTTTGTAAAATTTAATAAGAGCGATGTAAATACGATAGTTCTTGAAAGCAATTTGTTCATAGTAGTACCTATATGCTTAATTACGGTTAAGTTGAGTTAATCATGTTGTAGCTGAATGAAAGCTGAACATGGTATTAAGCTGATTTGCCATGTGTTCAGCAAATGTTCAGTGAGTTTATGGTGAAATGGCTTATCAACAATTATTGTAAATAACTTGTTTAAGTTGGCTTTCTTTAGCTTGGTTGATCTTTTACACTAGCTTGATACGTTTAGTGATTTAGGAGGTGTGAATGAAATTAATACGACCAAAAAGCGCAGTAGTTTTATTATTGTGTAGCTTTACTTTTACATCATTATCACATGCTTATAATTTTACTCAGAACATGGTGAGTGGTGTTCAAGCAACTAGTAGCTCAAAAAAGTCGAATCAATATGTGATAAAAAATTCACAACATGCGGCGAAAGTGGTTAAAGGTGCTTATGGTGGCAAGGTATTAAAAGTAAAAAAACTTAATAGTAAAAACAGTCCCGCATACCGAGTTAAATTGGTCAGGGATAATGGTCATGTTATTTCAGTTGTTGTTGATGCAAAGTCAGGTCAAATAAAAGGAAAATAACATGCGTTTGTTACTCGTTGAAGATGATATCAATCTACAGAGCAATCTAAAGTTAGCGTTAGAGAAAAGTGGTTATTCAGTTGATGTAGCAAATGATGGAGAAGAAGGCCTCTTTCAAGCCACTGAATATGAATACGATGCAGCTATTATTGATGTAGGTTTACCCAAAGTTGACGGAATTAGTGTCATCAAGTCGATTCGTGCGCAAGATATTAGTTACCCTGTGTTAATACTCACCGCAAGAGATAACTGGCAAGATAAAGTTTCTGGTTTAGATGCTGGCGCAGATGATTATTTGACAAAGCCTTTTCATAATGAAGAGCTATTAGCACGTTTAAATGCCTTGATTCGACGCGCTGCGGGCAAAGCAAGTCCAATAATCACTAATGGTGTACTGTCAATTAATACCACCAGTTTTGAAGTCAAAGTGGATGGTGAACTTATCTCTTTAAGTAGCTCTGAATATCGATTACTTGAATATTTAATGCTTAACCAAAACCAAGTGAAGTCAAAGTCTGAACTTACGGAACATATATATGATCAAGATTTTGATCTTGATTCAAATGTTATAGAAGTGTTTATCAGAAGACTTCGTAAAAAATTAGATCCTTTGGGTCAATTTAATTTTATTGAAACACACCGCGGTGCAGGTTATCGATTAAGAGCGCTTGATTTATGATTAATCTATCTTATTTCTTCTCACTGTTTCTTCAAAGATAGTTCGTTTTACTGTGCTGAATATAACGAAAAATTCATTAAAACTACGTATGCTTGCAAGTGCCAGCATAGTAGTGCTTGTTTTATTGCCCATCATAGGTTTTATATTAACCAATTCCTTTGAAACACGACTAACTAAAGCCATAGAAAAAGAATTAACTGCCTATAGTTATTCTATTTTGGCTGTGAGTGAAGTTGAAAATAATGAACTTTATATGCCTGAGCAGTTAACGGAAAATCTTTTTAATGTCAGTCGTTCAGGACTTTATAGTGCAATTACAGCGGTAAAAAACAATAACTCAGACAACACGGATTCAATTCTTTGGCAGTCTAAATCACTATTAACGTTAGAGTTGCCTCTTTTTGAAACGAGTCCAAAGGTCGGTAAAAGTTATTTTTCAACCATCACTTTAAATAATCAAGAGCACTTTATTTATAGTTATTCAGTGAGCTTTACGAAAAACCTTGGTGAAAATGATGCTATTGAGTTTCCAGTTACCTTGCATTTAATAAAAAGCAAAGCAGACTTTAATGATGCTATTGGCCAATTTACGTTATCACTTTGGCAGTGGTTATTGCTATTAATGATTTTAATTGCTGTTATGCAATGGTTTTGGTTGCGCTGGATGTTTAAGCCGTTGCAACAGTTAAAAGAAGAGGTTCATGAGATTGAACAAGGAAATATAGCGACCTTAGAAAAAGATTACCCCGTTGAATTACATCCCTTAACAAAGCAGGTTAACTTGCTTTTACAAACTGAACAAAATCAGCGAACACGATATAGAAATGCTCTATCAGATTTAGCACATAGTTTAAAAACACCACTCGCTGTTATTCAAAGCCAAGATAGTGAACACCAAAGCACTAAAGAGCAGCTAGCGATTATTAATAATATGATCGATCATCAATTGAAAAGAGCGCAAAGTGCAGGGGAGGCATCTTGGCATTTAGCGATAAATGTGCAGGATGTGCTAGAAAAATTGATATCAACATTGAAAAAGATCTACCTAGATAAAAACGTTCAGTTTGACCTCCAATGTCATGAAAAGGCTTCGTTCAGAGGGGATGAATCTGACTTATTAGAGATTTTAGGTAACCTTCTAGATAATGCCTGTAAAGCCTGTAATCAGCACATTGCAATATCTGTTGAACAAAATGCACAACAGTTATCAATTATTATAGAGGACGATGGCAGCGGCATCTCAACAGACTTGAGAGAACAAATTTTTAAACGTGGTGTACGCATTGATAGCTATGAACAAGGACACGGTATTGGGCTTGCCATTGTCAGAGATTTAATTAATAGCTATCAAGGTGATTTATTGATTTGTGAATCAAAAAAACTTGCTGGCGCTAAATTTACCATCCTTTTTAGTCACCATAAAGCTCACTAAACTTCCTTCAACTTGACTAATAGCTTTAACTTTTAGTCTATGTTCAGCCTTTGTTCAGTTACCTTATTTTATTCTGGCTATACAAAGCAGGAGGTGGCTTATGAACAAATATACATGTCTTATCACAAGTGTGATTTTATTAACCCAATCAATTAGTTTTGCTAAAGGGATAGTTTCAGAGAATTTACGCTATGATGCTACGCAGTATCATGAAGGTGATAGTTATTATGGTGATGAGATAGAGCAGGGGGAATTAGCGCAATTATTGGCTCCTATCGCTTTATATCCAGACACGTTACTTACTCATATCTTGATTGCTTCAACATATCCTTTAGAAGTGGTACATGCGAATCGCTGGTTAACTAAACATTCAGAGTACTCACAAAAGAGCATTTCAAAAAAACTTAAAAACAAAGAATGGGATGAAAGTGTCAAAGTCTTAGTTAGTTTTCCAAGTGTATTAAAGCGCTTAAATGATGATTTAACTTGGACACAAAAAATTGGTGATGCTTTTTTACTAGATGAAGCTCGGGTATTAGAAAGTATTCAACAACTTAGAAGGCAAGCTCGTGAATCTGGTAGCTTAGATAATATGTCTAACATGACAGTGAGTTATGAGCAAAATAATATTGTGATAGAGCCTGTAGAACAAAAAGTTATTTATGTGCCTTATTATGATACTCGCATTGTTTATGGTCATTGGGGCTGGGCACATTATCCCCCCATACATTGGCATATACCAAGTCACATCTATGTAAGCCATTATTCATATAGTCGATATCGTCCTTTTTATTGGCATAAAGCTGTTCACATATCTACTCACTTTTATTTTGGTGCATTTCATTGGCACAAGAAACACGTTGTTATTACGCCATATCCAAAAAGAGTTCATTATCCACACTACAGTAGAGTAAAAGTGGTAAAAAGTTCAGGATCAAAACGCTGGCATCATAAGCCATCACATAGAAGAGGTGTGAAATATGCTCACTCTAAAGTAAAGTATAAGTATCAACCAAGAAGCAGAATAACTAAAGTTAAGCCTCATCATGATCGAGTTCAGCATAAGTTAAAAAAAACGTATAAAGGCACTAAACAACCAGTCCGCTATACAAAAAAAATAAATTCAGTAAACAACGCAAAGACAAAATATACCAGTGTAAATAGGAAAAACACTCACAAACTGGAGCATCATAATAAACAAAATAAAGTGTCAGTTGCTCAACATAAACAAAAGAGCACTAAGCAATACCAGCAACGTAGTAAGCGTAAGTACAGTGAGCCTATTCGTGTGGCTTCTAAGCCAAAACATAATAAGGTGAAATATAAAACGAATAGCACATATAACAATACCAAAACACGTTCAAAAACTAGAGAAAAGTGAGCATATATAGTCATTTATCGTTAAACTGTTAACAAAGGTAATTTCTTTAAATTAATATGACTGAGCTATCTACTTTTATAGGTAAATTTGTACGAGAGCACCATTTACCTAAGCAATATTTAGCCTTAATAAAAAATAACTTTTTGCCTCTATGTGAAGAGATATATCAATTGGCAAGTGACAAAGGTGGCTTGCCATTCTTTGTCGGGTTGAATGGCTGTCAAGGCTCAGGTAAAACGACGTTAAGTCAGTTTATAAAAGCATATTTGTTTTTTAAATACCAAAGTCGAGTTGTTGCAACATCATTAGATGATTTCTACTTAAGTAAAAATGAACGTCAGCAATTAGCGGCAAACATTCACCCGTTATTTAAAACGAGGGGGGCACCGGGAACACATGATACGGCTTTACTTTCTAAAACATTAGCATTGCTTAATAAGAATAATGCAGTAAATGAACCTTTTAAGATACCTAGTTTTGATAAAGCTACTGATGAGCCATATGATGTGAAACAATGGAAAGTCATTAATGAACCCGTGGATATTGTTATAGTTGAGGGCTGGTGCTG
>Ga0193960_1000521_pt1 | contig 16006 bp, 9 predicted proteins | sample FB_3_MG_FD_140338 | JGI IMG/M metagenome (GOLD analysis project Ga0193960, IMG submission 140338) | Microbial mat bacterial communities from the Broadkill River, Lewes, Delaware, United States - FB_3_MG | ecosystem: Environmental > Aquatic > Freshwater > River > Microbial mats | place: USA... | reverse complement strand
TTGCCAGTAACATCTACGTAGTTATTGATTAATTCCGGATAAGTGTCGCCAGCAAACACAAGATATGCCATGCGCCCTGACACAGCTTCAAATTGCATTATGTTGGGATCTGTTTTGCCTAAATCCATCCAACCTTTGGCTGAATTGTCAAATAGCAGTATATATTTATTGCTTGAAAATACTGCAGGTATACTAAAATTCATTTGATTAGATTGTGTTTCATATCCGTAATGTGCACGGTTATACAACGGCATACGATGACCTCGTCTGTCCATGCCGAGTACACGTTCACCACCGCCTAGTAACTTTTCATTGTCAGTTAATGTAAAGCGAAAGCCTTGCGTTTTATAGTGCTTTTCCTCTTCAACTACATTACCGCTAAAAAGCCCCGATTCTTGTGAAATCAATAACCGATTGTTTTGATAAAAACTGATATTAAATGGAGCTTTATTAATAACTGCTTGTAACTCGCCAGCAAAAAGCACTAGTTGTTTTGTTGTTTCAGTTATTTTGAAAATTTGTTGAGTTGTATTTTCTTTAATGGCAAATGAAGGCAAAAAACTAGCATCATTGGTTTTTTGTTGGTACTGATAATGTACTTGTATTGCATTATTGCTAAATGCGCTTAAAGATAACTTCCCCAGTGATGTAGTGATTTCAACGCTTTGATTTTTTAATTGATAGCTTTGAAAATAACTTGAAGTGTTTTGCTTGTTGTTTTCACTTGCTTGCACACTTATTTGGCAAACAATAAGTGTCATCAATAGGAACGCTAATACAGCGTAATTTCTCATTTGAATTAGTAAGCGCAACATAAAATTCCTAATAAAATTTATTGAATAATTATAGGGATAATAACCTTACTGTAGCAAATTCTGTGTTTTGAATACGTATGCAGATGCTAGGAATATTAATACATACGTATGCAAAGACTATTCGCTATCAGATGAATTGCGTATTCTATCCATGTAATTATGAATTCAATATGATCGTGGAGTTTTTAGGATGAGTGAACAAATGTGGTGGCGTGGTGCGGTAATTTATCAAATTTATCCGCGAAGCTTCTATGATGCTAATCAAGACGGCATCGGAGACTTGCGCGGCATAATTAGTAAGCTAGATTATATTGCAAGTTTAGGTGTTGATGCAATTTGGATTTCACCGTTTTTTAAATCACCAATGAAAGATTTTGGCTATGACATCAGTGATTATCGTGATGTTGACCCTATTTTTGGCACGTTAGCTGATTTTGACGAGCTCATTGCCAAGGCGCATGAACATAATATTAAAATCATGGTAGATCAGGTGCTGAGTCACACCTCAGATCAGCACCAATGGTTTATAGAAAGCCGAGAAGATCAAGTTAATGATAAGTCTGACTGGTATGTATGGGCTGATGCTAAAGAAGATGGCACGGCACCAAATAACTGGTTATCTATTTTTGGCGGTACTGGCTGGACTTGGGAACCACGCCGTCAACAGTATTATTTGCATAACTTTTTATCAAGCCAACCTGACCTTAATTTTCATAATCCTCAAGTGCAGCAAGCTGTACTCGATAATGTCGAGTTTTGGTTAAAACGTGGCGTTGATGGATTTAGGTTAGACGCTATTAACTTTTGTTATCATGATGCACAATTACGTGATAACCCCGCTAAACCCAAAGCACTAAGGCAAAGCATAGGGTTTGATGAGAAAAATCCGTACGCTTATCAATATCATTATTACAATAATACCCAAGATGAAAATTTAGAGTTTATTGAATCTATTAGAACGCTATTAAATCAATATCCAGGTACTGTTGCCTTAGGGGAAATATCGTCTGAAGACTCATTAAAAACCATGGCGGAATATACCCAAGGCGAACACCGATTACACATGGGTTATAGTTTTGATTTGTTAACAGATGAGTTTTCTGCTCAATACGTTAAGCAAGTTGTACAAACCCTTGAAGAACGAGTATCAGACGGATGGCCCTGTTGGTCAATTTCAAACCATGATGTGCAACGTGTTGTGAGCCGTTGGGGTAAGAGCCAAAATGCTGAGCAAAATGCCGATTTAGCTAAAATGTTATTTGCCATGATATCTTCTTTACGGGGTAGTGTTTGTAGTTATCAAGGAGAAGAGCTGGGTTTAACTGAAGCTAATATTGATTTCAAAGATATTCAAGATCCTTACGGCATTACTTTTTGGCCGCAATTTAAAGGGCGAGATGGCTGTAGAACGCCACATCCATGGCAGCATGATCAAATTAATGCGGGTTTTAGTCAAGCCAAACCTTGGTTACCTGTGGTTGAAGAACATCATGCGAAATCGGTAGATTTACAAAATAATTCATCTGGTTCTGTCTTAAATAGCTACCGTCATTTTACTCAATGGCGTAAACAACACAGTGCATTATTGTATGGCGATATTACTTTTATTGACACGCCAGAGCCAATACTTGCTTTTATTAGGCAGGATAGCAAGGAGAAGCTTGTTGTTTGTTTTAATTTTAGTAATCAAACACAAACATTCGCACTTAACCTTGTCGATGAGAATATTGTTGTACTTAGCGACCATCAATTATTAACGACGACTACGATAAGTGATAACCAAATTACATTGCCTGCTTTTGGTTGTTTCTACGCATCGTTATAACTTACTTAATTGGGTAGCACAATAAAATGAAAATGAGCACAGTATTCACTATTATTTTTTGTACGGTATCGTTACTTGTTAATTTAACAACATTTGCAGCAGGTATTCATCAGGACTTAACAGCAAAAGCGGCCAAACTTAAACCTTATCAGCAACGAGCGTTTCAGGATGAAGTTTTTTATTTTGTTTTACCTGATCGATTTAACAATGGCAACCTCAGCAATGATTTGGGTGCTGCAGAAAACGATAGCAAGCGGGCATTATCTCATGGCGGGTTTGATAAACGACAAAAAGGTATGTATCACGGCGGTGATCTTGCGGGGCTGACTGAAAAATTACCCTATCTTGATAACATGGGTATAACCGCTATTTGGTTAACGCCTGTTTTACGTAACCAAGCAATGCAATCTGGTACATCTGGTTATCATGGTTATTGGATTTTAGATTTCACCGAAATCGATCCCCATTTGGGGAGTAATGCTGATTTAAAATACTTTATTGATCAGGCGCACCAGCGCAATATCAAAGTGTTTTTCGATATTATCACTAATCATACGGCAGATGTTATCAAATACAAAGAATGTCACGGTGAAGACGGTTTAGGTTGGTTAATTGAAGAAGAAGGTGAAGATTGTCCTTTTAAATCAGTTGCCGATCTAGCTAATGGGAATGTTTATACGCCTATTATTCCAAAAGGAAATGAAACCTTAAAAACGCCATTATGGCTTAATGATACTGAGGTTTATCATAACCAAGGTGATTCAAACTGGGTTGGTGAAAGCTCAATTCGTGGTGACTTTGCTGGCCTTGACGATTTAGATACTAATAGCGAAAACGTTATTAACGGCATGATAGACATTTACAAGGCTATTATTGATGAATTCAAACCAGACGGATTTCGTATTGATACGGTTAAACATGTTAACACTGAGTTTTGGCAAGTATTTTCGCCGGCATTAATGGCGCATGCCAAATCCTTAGGGATTGAAAACTTCTTTATGTTTGGTGAAGTTTACAGTTTTGACGCGAAAGAATTAAGTAGTTTTACAACAAAAGCAAAACTTCCATCAGTATTAGACTTTGCTTTACAAGGTGCAATTAGAGGTGTTTTAGTTGAACAAAAAGGTACTATTGAACTAACAAATTTATTTGCTCAAGATCACTTTTATCAAACTAGCCATAAAAATATAGAAAATACTAATGCTAACCAACTGGTTAATTTTACAGGTAATCACGACATGGGGCGTTTTGCTTATTTGTTAAAACAAAGTAAGTATAACTACAGTGAGCGAGAGCAAATTCAGCGTAATTTACTTGCGCACGCAATGATTTATTTTAGTCGCGGTGTCCCCGTTATCTATTATGGTGATGAACAAGGTTTTGTTGGGGATGGGGGAGACCAAGACTCGCGTCAAGACATGATGCCATCAAACGTAGACAGTTATAATGATGATGATTTATTAGCAACAGATAAAACCACGGCTGACAATAACTTCGATACTAGGCATTTGTTTTATCAAACATTTGCAAAATATGCTGACTTATATCAGCAATATCCAGCCTTGAGGTTTGGTTTACAGACAACTGTTTATTCTGAAAATACACCAGGTATTTTTGCCATTCAAAGAGCTTACACCGCAGCAGGAAAGAAGCAAACACTAATTGTAGTATTTAATAGCTCAACACAAGAGAAACCACTTGATGTGCTTACTAAGGTGCAAACTGAAACTCTCGTATACCAATCAGTTCAAACGGATAAGAACATACTTGCGCCACTGAGCTTTGCTATTTATTTGTTACAGTGAGCATAATAACGCGACTACTTTCGGTAAGTAGTCGCGTTATCTTAGGGGTTATTCTTGTTGAGCTATTTGATGAATATGAACATCACGTTGTGGAAACGGAATATGGATATTGGCTTTGTCTAACGCGCTATAAATGCTAGCGTAAGCCTTATATTTTGTTTCATACAAACTTACAGTAGGAGCCCACAAGCGAATAGCGATTGTAATGGCGCTGTCTGAAAACTCATCAATACCAACTTGCAGCTTAGTATTTTCATCAACACTATCGAGTGTTAGCATGGTTTCTTTAAGTAATTCTACTACATCTAAAGGGTTGTGGTCATAAGCAATGCCGACTTGTAGTTCAAGCAGCGAATCATTTTTAGAGTTATGTAAAATTTCACCAACAATATGTTTGTTCGGAATTGTAATTGTGACATCATCTTCATTTTTTAGCACAGTGTAAGCTAATAAAACCTCTTCTACTACGCCAGTAACACCGTGAACAGTAATGGTATCACCGACAACAAAAGGGCGGATTAATATAATATTAAAGCCAGCAGCATAGTTAGATAATAAGCCTTGTAATGCTAAACCTGCACCTAACGAAATAGCGCCTATTGCTGCAACAAAAGGGGTAACACTAATGCCTAATTTGCTTAATGAAACGATAGTTATCATGATGACAACAAGCATTTTGGTGGTATTTGATAAAAATTGACTTAAGGTAATATCAATTTTTTGTTTTAGGCATAATTTCAATACCCAAGCTGATATTTTACCAGCTAACAAATAACCAATAATGAAAATAATAAGCGCACCAATTAGTTGAAAACTGTAATTGGTGAAAAATTCAACAATAATATTATAAATATTGGTAACTTGATTAATCTCATCTTTTAGCAGTTCGGTGGGTGCTAACGAGGTAGATGCTTTTTCTGAGGCGGCAAGTTGGGGTGTAAACACAGACATTCCTTAATCTCTATTAATACCAACATGATTAATATCATTTAAAATTTAAATAATTTAATCAACTGGTATAACTTAGTTATGTAATAGGTTAATAATTATGTCTATTTTAGGGTGCTTTAAGGTATTAAGTCACGCAATAAATAACGTAGTATAAAGTATAATTAAATTTTACACTTTCCCTGAGATATAATATTTAACGCTTTACTTAAATTTTTGAAAGGAATAAACCCCCGTTTTTTGGTTATTAATTGTCCGTTAGTGTCATATATAAGTGTTGTTGGTGAAGCTTGAAAACCACCAACAGCACTTAAGAATTTACGGTCAGCGGCAAAGGCTGGAATATCATGGTGGTAACGGTGAACTTCTCTTTTAAGTTCTCTGGTATTACCTTTGACACCAACTAGCGCTATATTTAGAGAATTTTGGCATTGCTCAAACGCTTTAGCTAGTGCTTGTCCTTGTTTTTTGCACCAACTACAGTTTGGTTGAAAAAGCATAGTAACGGTAGGTAGAGCCGCTGGGCTGTTTTTTGTATTGCTTGGTTCTTCTTTATTAATATTATTGAGTGGTTTTAAATCAAAAGGCATAGCATTTATATGAGTAAAACTAGCTATAGCACCGACTAATGCCAGTACTATAGTGATACTTTTGATGAAAATATTCAGTGTCATATCAATCGTTACAGTTTAACTTCAATGCCAGCGTATAATTCTCTGCCATGTAATGCACCATATATGTAAGCAACATCATATCCACCCTTGGCATCGTAAAATAATGGAGTATCTCCAGAGTCTATTTGTGTTTCTTCAAACACATTTGAAATACCCGCATAAACTTTGGTATGTTCGGTTAACTGGTATTGCGCTTTGATGTCTGATGTTGAAAATGATTTACCAACCAAGGTTTTGATTGTTGTTGGGTCACCTAATTTGTTATAGCCTTCGTAACCGTAGTCATTAAGATCTTTTTCTCCAAACCATACGGTAGACCAGAATATTTTTAGGTTATCTTTTTCATACTGCAATTCAATGCTGGCTCTTTCTTCAACAGGGGCAATGGCATAAGATGATTTAAAGCTATCATCATAATTAAACTTTTCTAAACCAATGTTAACGGTAAAATTTTCAGTAATATTATACCCTGCGGTTACGTCAAAAGTGCTTACAGCAGCGCTATCATCTAATTGGGTTAATAAAGGTACCCCATCGGCGGTTTCTTCTAAACTTGCTAAATTATCAACCTCAGAATGTGCAATAGAGGCTGTAATTGCGAGTTCTTTATTGTCATAACTTAGTGAGTAACTTGCTGAAATTGACTCTTCTAGTGAGTCAATGTTTATTTGATAACCGAGCTCAGCATCTAAAATTCCATGGTCTGTTTCGAAGAATGATAAAGGCGCACGGTACCCTCGGCCTGTTGAAAATCTAGATACGAGTTCATCACTATGGAAATAACGAATATCTATTCGCGGAGCGATGAAGGTTTCATCAATCTCAGTGCCGACTTTTTCAGGGTCAATAAAATCAGCGGTAATTTGATCTAAACGGAAAGCTAATGCAATCTCAAATTTATCATTGGGTGTCCATATGTCTTGAAAGAAAATCCCTGTAGTATCGTAGTCAAAAGCATCACTTTGATAGGCTGAAACAGCTTCTAAAGCATCGGTAGATGAGCGCATTTCTTCACGGCGTGTATCAATACCAAAGGTGATGAAATGTGAATCTGATAATTCCATGTCTAATTTTGCACGGGCATACCACATTGTATCATCAGCTTGATAATCAATGCCTTCGTAAAAAGAGTCTTGAATGTGGTTAGCATAACTTACGGCAAATTCTGCTACGGTATAATCACTGAGTTCAGTTATATACTTAACAAAGGCTTCATCACGTGAAGTTTCTATCCATTCGGTAGTTTCCCACGGTTTGCCAATATAGTCATTGCGAACATCATCATCGATAAATAATTGTTCAGATTCTATCTCATCATAACTTGATAATGCTGTGCCAATTGATGTAACAACATCACCTAATATTGGGCCACCAAAAATTTCAGATTGCACTTTAGACAGTCGAACTTGAATATTACTAGTTTGCGATAAATCTTGGCTAATGAATGAGGTTAGAGAAAGGTTTTCGATAAAAGGGGCTTCGCTTACTCCATTTTCATCGTGATCTTCCTGATCTTGTTTGTCATATTGACCAATTAATGTAATACCTGTTTTGCCATCATCAGAAATCCCTGTTGCCATTGCTTTCATTGCCGTGAAGTCATGCGAACCTTTGGCAAAATCAAACGCAGCACTATTTTCATAGGCTTCTTTCGTAATTATATTTACTGTTCCACCAATAGCTTCTGGCGCAATAAGTGATGCCCCTGCGCCACGCGCCACTTCAATTCTATCAACACCTGTTGTTGCAATGGCATCAACAGCATAAAAACCTGAGATGAGTGTGTGAGAAGGTAGGCCATCTACAAGAATTGTGGTGTGCTCACCTTTCATTCCATTCAACATAATACGTTTAACACCGCACATTGAACATTCGTTTGAAACATTAACACCAGGTTCATTATTAATCGCTGCGGTTAAGCTGAGTGCATTTTTATTTTCTATTGTAAGTGAGTCAAGAATTTCAGTTTGCTGAATGACATCTTTTAAACGACCCGCTTGATCAAGTTTTTGTCTAAAACTTCTTACCTCGATTACTTCCAGTTCTTTTTCTTCCGTTTCTACGTTTTCAGCATAAGAAAATGCAGGGACAGTTATGGGTAAGCTAGCGATAATAGCAAGGTATAAAGGAGATAATACTTTCATAATTCACTCAACGTATTTTAGTTGGCGTTAGTATAATTACCTCGTCGCAAATGTAAACCATTGTCATTTGTGTTTTTGTTGATAGAGATCAAGTAATAGATTAAATATTAAATAATCAAACCTTTTTGTGTGATTCTATTATTTGTATCAAGCAACAGGATGGCCATTTCTGGCTTCTAATAGTTGATACCAATCTTCATGGCGATAATTTATTTTTAATGCTTGTTTGGCTGCAACAATTCGCTCAGGTGTGGTTGAGCCAATAATAGGACAGATATTAGCAGGGTGCTTTAACAACCATGCCAAAATAAGCTGCCATGGCACACAATTATATTTGTTAGCCTGGCGCGATAATTCAGTTTCAATGCGCTGTTTATCTGTTGTAGTAAAGGTGTTGCCCCAAGCAGGATAAACAACACCACCCAATGGGCACCATGCTATGGGAGTAATTCCTCGTTGTTGGCATTGATCTAACGTGCCATCGGTAAAACTATTGATATTGTGAATATTAATTTCTACCTGATTAACAAGTAAAGGTTCATCTAATGCAGATTGCAGTAAACTCACTTGCGAAGGTGAAAAGTTACTGACACCAAAATGTTTAACTTTACCGCTAGCTTTCAATTGATTAAAAGTCTCAGCCACGTCTATTGCATTAAATAAATAATCAGGACGGTGTAATAAGAATAAATCTAAATAGTCAGTGTTTAAGCGTTTTAGTGAATTTTCCACACTGTTCGTAATGTAGTTTCTAGAAAAATCGTAACGCTGAGGATCGCGCCGAATCCCTGCTTTCGATGTTAAAATGATATTCTCGCGTAAACTAGGTGACTCTATTAACAATTCGCCGAAGAGACTTTCACATGCACCGCCACCATAAATATCCGCATGGTCAAAATGATTATAGCCAGCCTCAATAGCTGCATGAATGGCTTGTTTACCTTTAGAGTGATCAGATGCTGAGTTGTCACTTGCAATGCGCATACAGCCATAAATAAGGCGTGAACTGGAGATATTAGATGAACTTAGTTTTATTGTTTGCATTGATTCTGTCTACTTAAAGTGAGGTTAAAAATTCATCATGGCTTGGTAGTTTTTCTACCGTTCGATTGATTAAGGTTTTTAGGTTATCCATTAAATCAGTTATTTGCTCTGTTGTTAAGGTATCAACTAGAGGGTGATGATCTTCTGGCACATTGCCTTGGCCTATCATGACTTGTTGCCAGGCTATTTCAGTAAATAAATCATCGGGGTTACAAAATACTTTACCGGTTTTTTGAAATAACTGAATTTTTCGAATGAGAGATTCAGGAACCTCCATGCGCTGACAAGCACGCCAAAACTCATTATCACCACGGCTATTAAGTTTGTAATGCAAAATAATGAAATCGCGAATACCTTCTGCTTCGGTTTTTGATTGGCGATTGAACTCGTTAACCTCTTCAATATTAATACCATTGTGAGGGAATAATTTCACTAAGCGGATAGCTGCCGTTTGAATAAGGTGAATATTGGTTGATTCAAGCGGTTCAAAGAACCCACTTGATAAACCAATAGCAATAACATTCTTATGCCACTGTTTGCGACGACGACCGGTTTTAAACGCGACTATTTTAGGTTCAGCCAAAGGCTTTCCATCAAGATTGTTCAATAACGTTTCTTTTGCTTGGTCGTCACTCATATATTTATCTGAATAGACTAAGCCATTGCCGGTTCGATGCTGTAATGGGATACGCCATTGCCAACCAACCTTATGTGCGGTTGAACGTGTATAGGGTTCAGTTGTGTCGGTGCGCTCACAAGGTACGGCCATTGCTCGATTACAAGGTAACCAGTGTGACCAATCATCAAAGCCAGTACTTAAGGCTTTTTCAATTAATAGCGCAGCAAGACCGGTACAGTCGATAAATAAGTCACCTTCAATTGTTGTACCATCTTCAAGTAGTAAACTTTTTATAAAGCCAAAATCATGATCTTGTGATACTTGAGTGATAGTGCCTTCAACACGTTTTACCCCCATATTCTGAGCATGTTTACTTAAGAATTCAGCGTATAAACCGGCATCAAAATGATAAGCATAAGCTAAACCCGGTAAATTAGTATTTGGAATGTTGTTAATAGGCGCGAATTTACTCTGTTTTGCGGCCTGATAGTTTAAGGAATAATCCCAAAAGCTATTTCCATCAATATTGTTTGAGCCATGTTTTAATTGCTCTGCTTTTTGCCAAAAGTGGTGAAAATCACAAAAAGGAAATTTTTTGCCAATGCTGCCAAAGGCATGCATGTAGCTGTCACCATCTTTATTCCAGTTATTAAATTCAATACCGAGTTTAATCGTGCCTTTGGTGGCTTTTAGAAATTCTTTTTCATCAATACCAATGGCGCTGTTGAAATTAACAATAGGAGGAATGGTGGCTTCACCCACGCCAACAATGCCGATTTTGTCCGATTCGATTAAGGTGATTTTTAGTGTTTTGCCTAATACCTTCGCTAATAATGATGCAGTCATCCATCCTGCTGTTCCACCGCCAGCGATAATAATATTTTTGATTTTATTAATCATTTCACTTCGCCTTTATTCGAGTCACTATTTTTTGAGTAGTACAACGCTGCTTTTAGCAGGCAAAGTAATGATTAACTGTTTTTCTAAAACGTTATATTTTTCCATGGATATTAAGTCAACAAAGTGCTGTGTATCAGCCACGGTTAAAGTTATTTTTTGTTTAGTTGTCGCATTATTAAATAATACCCATAACGTTTGGTTGTTTGATTCCACTGAAAAACTACGTTGGAAGCCATATAAATTATTGGCATCGTCAACAAGTAGTGTTTTGAAATCGCCTAGCTGCAATGCAGGATAGTTTTTACGAGTAGCAATAAGTTGCTGATAATACTTTTTAAGATTGGTATTAATAGCAACAGTATCTATGCTGTTTTCATCTCGTTTAGTGCCATCTGCTAAGTATCGTTCATTATCATAATTTATGTCTGGCCATAGCATAGGTTTACGGCTATCGGGATCATTCCCCCCCCACATACCGACCTCATCACCATAATAAATCATAGGAGCGCCGACATAGGTCATTTGCAGCATAATAAAAAGTTTTTGTAACTGAATTTCTGTTTGATTAGGTTTGTGTACATTGTAATTAGGGTTATTGGCTGCTTGAGATAAATTAAAGTATTTGCCCCAATCACGAAAATTACCTATGCCTCGATTAACAATATGTGAGGCTATTCTGTTGGAATCATGGCTACCAAATAAATTTTGATTCACATATGCAACGCCTTGTGGGTAGAGTTCTCTTAATTGTTTCAGTTTTTTATCAAATTGTGACGGCGTAATATTCATACCATCAGGATTGAAAAAGAATTCAGCGGCAGTAAAAGCAAAGTTGTAATTCATTTCGCCATCAAATTCGTCACCTTGCATATACGGTTTAACTTTTTCAGCTTGGTCAACTATTTCAGCGGTTAAATATGCCTGTGGGTTAATACGCTTTACCAAGGTACGCCAATCTTTCCAAAAGGGGTGAGCTACTTCAAAAGCTACATCTAGTCGCCAACCATCAATACCGTACTCTATGCCTTTGCCTTTTGGGTTCATCCAGCGCTTGGTTGCATTAAAAATATAGGCTTTTGGCCCTTTAACAATACCTTGTTCATTTTCTTTCCATTCAGGTAGCGATTTAACACCAAACCAACCTTCGTATTCAAACTTAGTGCCTTTTTCTTTATCATCAAAGCTATGTACGGTAAACCAATCTTTGTAAGGGGATTGTTGTTGGTTTTTTTTAAGATCTTTAAAGGCAAAACTATTGACACCCATATGGTTAAAAACACCATCAAAAATAATGCGAATACCGCGTTTATGAGATTCATCAATTAGTTGTAAAGCAAGTTCATCAGCTTTAGTCCATTGCCATGTTGAGGGATCTAATGGGATTTCAGACGCCATAATCGCTCGGTCTCCCTCAGGGTCTGGGCCGAAATTTGGATCAATGTGATGGTAACTTGCACCATCATATTTGTGTAATGAAGGAGAATCAAAAACAGGGTTTAAATAAATAGCATTAATGCCAAGCTCAGTTAGGTAATCGAGTTTGTCAATAATACCTTGTAAGTCACCGCCATATCTTCTGCGTAATAAGTGTTTCCAAAGCTCTGGTTCCCCATTGGCTAACTCATAAGCTTGCAACTGATACCAATCACTACCCCATGGATGTATTTGCCATTGCTTTGGAGCTTCTACAGGATCTGCACCCAAAATATCTTTTATTTTAGGGTTGTTACTTGGATCACCGTCACGAAAACGCTCAGGGAATATTTGATACCAAATAGCTGATTTAGCCCATTGTGGGACAAACTCACTGCTGCTTTGCTGTATTTTTTCTGTAGCAACAGAATATGATGATATTAGTGTGATTAAAGTAACAAGTGACATTTTTTTTAACATGAAAATTTTCCATAATGAAAAGTAATTATAATTTTAGTGAAACTTTAGTTAAAAGTAGCCTCATAATAGAGGCGTATTTAATTAAGTGGCGTCACGTTACTGAAAGAATGCTTGAGGTAAGTCAGTTACGCCGTTTATAACTGATGAAGAAGTTGCACTGCGGTTATTTCCTCCTTCCCAAGTAATGTTACCCAAGTCATCTTTTACTATGAATTTATATTGAAATGTTGTGCTTTTAGGTACACTCACGGGTAAAAACCAATCATACCATTGAGCTGGATCAGGGTTATGGAATGCGTCAATGGCTTTTGCAGGATCCCAACTGCCTAATTCAGGAATACTACCAACAATATAAACTTTTTGACCCAGAGCTGTATATTTTTGTACATGAAATATCATTTGGTTTTGATCATCTGATAAAACATTAAAAGTAAAACTGTTACTTGTTATGCCCGATTTTTTAACGGTAACTAGCTGGTCTCCTGCGGGCACATTAGGCACAATAACTTTGATTTCTTTATCATTACTCGAAGATACGGATGCTAAAGTAGAGCCAAAGAAAACCTCAATAGTACCATCGAAACCAGTACCTGAAATAGTAACCTCATTACCTTGCCTGCCAGCAACAGATACTATATCTCCAATACGTGGTGATGTGCCTAAATCAGGATTATAACTCCATACATTGACCTCTTGTTGGCTTAATTGAAAAGAAGCTATTTCACTATTCCCACTAACATTCACAACACTTTCTGCACCACCACTTAACTCTCCAGTTAAGACATCAGTGTAACTACCTACGGGTAAACTTGTACCTAAGTTGGGAACGGTATAAGCATTATAAGGACTTCTATTAATTGCAATAATGACTTCTTTGTCATAAAACTTACGTGACATAACTAATACATCGGCTGTTGAATACAGAATGCTTGTTAGTCCATAGGCTAGCGCATCATTTGTTTGACGTAAATCTGATAGTTTTTTAATAATCTTATAAGCACGCGTTGTTTGATCGAATGATTTATCTTTTTGTAAAAATACTCGACCGCCATTTTCACTGGCATCATGACCATTAACATATTGCTCGGTACCGTAGTAAATATTTGGAATACCGCGAGAAGTTAGTGAGGTAGCCAAAGCGACATCTAAGCTACGTTGATCGCTATTAATTCTTAAAAACCGTGGTACATCATGATTGTCGATAAAGGTAACTGTTTGGTTTTCATATTGATAATCGTTAGCTGTATATTGGTAAAAGTTTGCCAATGTATTCATATCTTCAGAGCCATTACCTAAAACATTGGTGAGTGTTCTAAAATATTCAAAGTCTAAATTATTAATATTAGTTCTATCTGGAAAAGATGTGTATTCAGCATACTTTGGATCGGGTTTACCAATAAAAAATTCACCAAAATGGGTAACCGCACCACCAGGTGCCGAGTCAATAGCATCTCTAAAACCTTTAGCAAAAGCTGGGTTCATATGTAAAGTGGCATCATGGCGGTAACCATCAATGCCTGTATTTTTCCAAAAAATTGCGGCTTTTTCTAAATATTTAACTACGGCAGGTAATTCATGGGTGAAATCAGCTAAGGAACCTAAATCACGGTAGCGATAACCAAAGCGGCTACTATCAGTGCCTCTATCTCCTTTACGGTGAAACCAGTTTGGATTTGTTGTACCGTTTGGATCGGAAATTAAATTGTCAGATGAACCATCATTATTCAAATCAACAGGATCGCCATTAACATCGAAAGAAAAATTATTATTACTGTCTCTATCTGGTTCATAGAGACGGCCATGCTCAGCACTGTTATTATCGGTTGGATTTTGCCAACGACTTGTATGGTTAGAAACAAAATCAACAATGACTTTAATGCCATTTGCATGTAAAGCTGCAACCATATCGGTAAAGTCTTTCATTCCACCAAAATGAGAGTTAGTTTTATAATAATTACTGACATGGTAACCGTGATAACTTGACCACGTAATTTGACTACCATCGGCTTGGTAATCAATTATAGCTTCATCTCTATTTGCATAAGGCGCAGAGATCCAAACAGCAGTGATCCCCATATTTTTTAAGTAGTGAATTTGTGCGATAATCCCTTGAAAATCTCCACCTTGGTACAGTTTTAAGTCGCTACCAGTGCCATCAAAGATCTGACTAGGAGAACCAGAAGGTGTATTATTGTTAATATCACCGTCATAGAAACGATCGGTTAGTATTTGATAGACTACATCTTTACTCGTTACAGGCCCTAAACTATCTTCAGCAATACTTGAATAAGATGTTATAGACAATGCTAATAAAGCATATAAGACAGTTGCTTTTGTAGAGGTTTTTATCATTATGTATTCCTTAATTTTTTGTTGTAATATATAACAAAGACTCTGTTCTGGTATGCGCTACAAAAAGTACAACTGGTAAGCATTATAGCTTTACCAGATTAGAACAATAATTAAACACGGCCAAATGGTTACATACGTATTCATTCTATGCATACGTATGTAATTTGAGCTTGGTTTAACAAATATTTCTCTAGCTGTTTTGTCTGCCATATATCAGAAAAAAAGCCCTTGTATTGGAGTTACAAGGGCTTTTTATGTAGCTATGTTAAATGTGATGCTGATTGCTAATTACATTTTATAGCTAAAACCTAATAAGTAAGTACTGCCGTAATCTTGATAATCACGTACTTGTAATGCACTATCGCCTTGTAAAGAAGTAAACGGCTCTTTAGTTAGGTTGTAACCTTGTAAGAAAATAGACAAGCCATCTAACCCTTTAAAACCACCTTCACCAAAGTCATAACCAATTTGTGCATCCCAGATAGTTTCTCCCACAATATCGACCTGTACAGTATCGAAACTTATGCCGTAAACTTCACCTTTAAAAGCATCTCGTTTACGCATGCTAGCACGTGCAGAGAAACCATTTTTATCATAGTAAAAAGTTGCGCTAGTTATGCTTTCAGATAAGCCTGGTAATTTGTAGTCGTTATCATTTTGATCTTTCATATCTGATTTAATGCCAGTATAACTAGCAATAATGCCAAAACCATCAAGGTGATCTGTTAACATGTTAAGGGGTAAAGTTGCTGAAAGTTCATAACCCCAAAGTGTACCGTCACCACCATTTACTTTTCCTTTACCAGTAGCTGTCGATGTAGCAGGAATCTCCCCTGTTGCAGGATCTGCAATGCCAGACATATCTACTTCATAATTACCATCAAAAATCCAGTTTTTCAAATCTTTATGGAATAGTGCTACGGATAGGTAACCTTCATCACTGAAATAGTTTTCATAAGATAAATCAAGTCCAATAGCTTCTTTAGG
>Ga0193960_1000520_pt1 | contig 16012 bp, 1 predicted proteins | sample FB_3_MG_FD_140338 | JGI IMG/M metagenome (GOLD analysis project Ga0193960, IMG submission 140338) | Microbial mat bacterial communities from the Broadkill River, Lewes, Delaware, United States - FB_3_MG | ecosystem: Environmental > Aquatic > Freshwater > River > Microbial mats | place: USA... | reverse complement strand
GGAGAGATGGTGATAAGTATTAGACCAGTATAGGCGAGGTTAGACAAGGCGGTGCCTTGTCTCTACAGGTGTATTTTATAAATCATTCGAATTTGTAAATGTATATAGTAGCAAAAAAAAAACTTCGCGTCTTTGCGCCTTCGCGGTTTATTTATAGAAATGCTTTATGGAGGAGAGATGGTGATAAATATTAGGCTAGGTTAGACGAGCTTAGACAAGGCGGTGCCTTGTCTCTACAGGTGTATTTAATAATACAATAATTATAAAAGAAGGAATTGTGTTAGAAAAGGATTTTAAGTTTTGGAAATGCACATCATATTGAAATAAAATATTATATAATAAATTGATTAATAAAGAACAGTGCACAATAGGTGGTAATAATTGATATGGATTTAAGCTTGCAAAGCTACATCAACTATTTGGCATCAATATTATAGTGACAACATAAACAATTATAAAAAAAATGAAGATTAAATATTTAACATTAATAGTTGGGATACTGGCAATTATTATTTCAAGCTATAATACGTTTTTTGGAGAAGAGTTATTGAAAAATGTAAGTGGTTTTATTTTGGGAATAGGCTTAATATTAGCATCTTTTAAAAGTAGTAAATACATAAAAATATCTAAATAACAGGTTTTCAATAACCAGTACATCACATAGAGGGGGTCCAAAAACAATTAATAAAAATTAAAATGTCACGTTGAGCGGAGTCGAAACGTTGTGTTTTCAATGAAACAATCCTTCGACTAAGCTCAGGATGACAGTTTAATTTAGTTTTTGGGCACCCTCTTTTTTGTAGTGCTTTATTTGTTGTAATCAGTTGTAAAATAAGCTTGTGTGTGGCTATGGTGTTGGCGAAAATGTAATTCCGCAAAAGTGTGGAATTTCAAATCATCGACAAATTTGAGATTCCGCAAAAGTGTGGGATTTCAAATCATCGACAAATTTGAGATTTCGCAAAAGTGTAGAATCTCAAATCAGCGACAAATTTGAGATTCCACAAAAGTGTAGAATCTCAAATCAGCCGCAAATTGATAGTCCGCAGATTTGTGGAGACCAAATCCGTCGCAAATTGATAGTCCGCAGAACTGTGGAAACTCAAATCCGCCAAAAAATGATAGTCCGCAGATTTGCGGAGACCAAATCAGCCGCAAATTGATTGTCCGCAGATCTGGGAAATGTCAATCCGCCGCAAATTTGAGATTCCACAAAAGTGTGGAATCTCAAATCAGTTAAGTGATTTAAATATTTACATCTTATACCATATATTTTACATCATAAAGATAATTGCCAAGTGTTTTTATATAGTGTTACGAGCTGTTTACTTTATGTTTATTTCTTCTTAAATTTATTAGGCATGAACACTATAACTTTAGAGATATGTCTACTATACTAACCTTAAGACTTAATCATAAGATTAATTTTATACATCTATATAAATTTTTCTTTATAGCTATTTTAATATTAGGTTCTAGTTTTATTAATAGTTTATCGGCACAGGATGCTTTTATAGAAAATAAAGGTAATGCCAGTATTTGTTATGGTGAAACTACAACTTTGCAAGTTATTATTAGCGCCAGTGTTGGTCCATATACAGTTGTTTATAAGGAAGGGCCAACTTCGATTGAAATAACAGGCTATAATAGTGATGGTGATCCAGAGAGTCCAACTTATGGAGGAGATGCCATAACCATTTCACCAACATCAACCACTGTTTATGCTATAGAAAGTGTTAGAGATAATTTTGGAACATATTTGCCTGTTAATGCAACAACTCAAACCATTACTGTTTATCCTTTACCTACAAGTCTTACCCTAACAAATCCATTATCATCTGTATGTGCAGGTGTCGATTTTAATATTACAGCAACTGCTTCTGGTCACGATCGCATTGAAATATGGGATAATGCTAAAACAAGTAAGATTGATAATTTACCATATAGTACCAATATTAATGTCGATACTCAATATACTCTTGTTGCTGTTAGCGATCATGGTTGTTCGGTAGATCAGCCTATAAGTATTGTAATAGATAATGAGGATCCTGTAGCTATTTGTAAAAATATAGATGTTTTTCTTGACGCTTCGGGTAATGCTAGTATAGTTGCCACCGACTTGGATAATTCATCAACCGATAATTGTGGTATTACAAACAGAACAATTAGTAAATCTACTTTTAATTGCTCCAATTTAGGCGCTAATAATGTTACATTAACAGTATATGATGCAGCAGGGAACTTCAATTCTTGTGTAGCAGTAGTAACAGTGATAGACAATACCAATCCTAATATAAGTGGTACAGCAACGAGTGGTTCTGTCTCTACTTCTAATTTAAATTGTATATATACTGTGCCCGATAATAGTTACGATCCCACAGTTTTAACTGATAATTGTGCTGTTACATTACTTACTTATAAAATTAATGGAAGCGATGCTGTTGGTACAGACCATACAACCTCACTTAATGGTGTGTCGCTTAATAAAGGAGTTAATAATATTGTATGGACAGCCGAAGATACAAGTGGAAATACAGCACAATGGTCTTATACCATAACAGTTGAAGATAATACAGCTCCTTTGTTTTCGAATTGTCCTGTAGATCAAGATTTGGTAATGTCTAATGATGTATGTGTTGCTAACTTGCCCAATTATATTTCATTATTAAGTGTGGTAGCAACAGATAATTGTAGCCTCGAAGGCGATATTGTATTATCCCAATCACCTGCAGCTGGAATATCTATATCTGGCGGAGATGGTGCCACTCAAATTGTTACTTTAACAGCGGAAGATGAAAGTGGTAATCAAAGAAATTGTTCTTTTACAGTTACTCTAGTCGATCAGCAAGATCCTGTAGTAGTAAATTTACCTGAAAATATTACTGTTAATAATGATGAAGGAGATTGTGGCGCTGTTGTAACCTGGACTTCACCAACGGCCGATGATAATTGTGAGGGGGTTTCGATTTTACAAACAGCAGGAGATCCAAGTAGTTCTTTTTTTCCTATTGGCGAAACCACCATAACTTATACAGCAACCGATGCTGCAGGAAGAACAAAAGTTGAAAGTTTTACAATTACTGTTGTTGATAATCAGAACCCTGTAATAGAAAATTTACCTTCAAATATTAATCAATCCAATGATGTTGGAGAATGTGGTGCAGTAATTAGTTGGTTAGCTCCAACATCAAATGATAATTGTTTAGGTCACTCTATACAGCAGACAGCAGGTCAGGCTAGTGGCTCGTTGTTTCCTATAGGCGAATCGATTATAACTTATACAGCAACCGATGCATATGGTTTAACAACTGCTGAAAATTTTACAATTAATGTTACAGATACAGAGAATCCTACTATTGTAAATTTACCTAATAATATTGTTGTTAATAACGACCTTGGTATTTGTGGTGCTGTTGTAACCTGGACTTCACCAACGGCCGATGATAATTGTGATGGGGTAGTTATTTCTCAAACGGCTGGCGGTCTAAGTGGTTCCGTTTTTCCTGTAGGTATAACAACTATAAGTTATACAGCAACCGATGCAGTTGGTAATAGTGTTATTGAGAGCTTTACTGTAACAGTAAACGATACCGAAAAGCCAATTATTAGTAACTGTCCTCCAAATATTGTTAGAACAAGTAATGCAGGTGTATGTATAGCAAATGTATCATGGACACAGCCTACAGCTACAGATAATTGTACTTCTACATCAAATTTGGTTTGGACAAAATCGCACTCTCCAGGCGATGAGTTTTCTGTTGGAGAAACAACTGTAACTTATACAGCTACTGATGGTAAAGGTAATGTAAGTGATGTTTGCAGTTTTATAGTTACCGTTACCGACAATCAGAAACCTATTATTAGTAATTGTCCAGACAATATTACAGTTAATACCGACGATGGATCAGAACTGGCAACAGTAACTTGGACAGAACCCACTGGCAGTGATAACTGTTCGGGAGATTTAAGTTGGACAAAATCACATACACCAGGAGCTACTTTCCCTGTTGGAAATACAACAGTAACATATACATTAACCGATGAGGCAAGCAATACAAGTGCTATTTGTTCTTTTGATGTAAGCGTTAGCGATAATCAAGCGCCAACCGCAGAATGTAAACCTGTAACTATTTATCTGAATGAATTAGGTATTGCTAATTTATTGACAAGTGACGTAAATAATAGTTCATCAGACAACTGTACTGAAGATGAGAATCTTATTCTCTCTTTAAATAAGACATCGTTTAGCTGTTCAGAGCTGGGAGTAAATGTTGTTACATTAACAGTTAAAGATGCATCGGGTAATGAAAGCACTTGTAATGCTAATGTTACTGTTATTGATAATACTGAACCTGTAATATCTACCACATCGGGAACAATTTCAAAGTCAGTAAATACAAATTCGGGAGTCAGTTATTATACTGTGAATGGAGCTGAATTTGATCCTGTTGTTTCTGATAATTGTAGTGGAGAGACTCTCTCTTATGTTGTTAGCGGAGCAACAAGTTTAAGTGGCGACGGAACATTAGCTTCGCAACATTTAAATAAGGGAGACAATTTAATTACATGGACAGCGAAAGATGCGAGTAATAATGTTACATCTAGTTCATTAACTTTCACTATTACAGTGGTCGATAATCAGGCTCCAATAATTTCGGCAACAACAAATAAGAGTAGAGGGACAGATACCAATTGTGGTTACACCGCAAAAAACGGTGAATTTGATGTAACTGTTACAGATAATTGTAATGTAACTACTCAGAGTTATTCAATAAATGGAAATACTGCAGTTAATAGTACAACTCTTGATGGAGTTGTATTTATGAAAGGGACAAATGCGGTTGTTTGGACAGCCAGTGATGGTGTTAATAGCAGTACCCGAACTTTTCAGGTTACAGTGGTTGATGATGACGCTCCAATAATAACACAGATTGTAGATATTGTACAGAATGTTGATCCAGGAAATTGTGAAGCAGTAGTAACATGGGTCGAGCCCTCTTATTCCGATAATTGTTCGGGTGTTAGCATGACTCAAATTCAAGGATTATCAAGTGGTAGCACCTTTTCAAAAGGAACAAGTCAAATAAAATATCGGGCAACCGATGCTGTTGGTTTGGTTACAGACATGACTTTTAATGTAACTGTTGCAGACCAAACACCACCAAGCCTTACATGTCCAGTTAGTACAGAGCTTTCTCCTTTTGTTAAAGAGGTTGATAATGGAGTCTGTTTTTATACTGTTCAAGGATTAGAACTTAATCCAACTAGTTCTGATGAATGTAATTTAGTGTTGACGAATGATTTCGATGGAACATCAACTTTGGAGGGGAAACAAATTTCAACAGGAGTACATGAAATACAATGGTCAGCCACCGATGGTGTTAATACATCTACATGCCCAGTTTATATAAGAGTTGAGGACAATCAGAATCCTACATTTACTCAACCTAAAGGCGATCCTGTTGATTCGTATTCGTACAGTTTTGAAACAGATCCGGGACAGTGTTATTACACTATTTCGGGAATAGATTTTGATTTGAGTAATGTTTCGGATAATTGTAATACAGAAATACCAACTTATGTAATAACAAAGAATGGGGTAAATGTTTTTACAGGTAGTAATTCATTAGCTAATTTAAAATTACCAAAAGATAATACTTATCCATACGTAGTAGTATGGACTCTTTCCGATGTTAATGGTAATACAGTTGTTTCTACTCCATTTAATATTACTATTTCAGATAATCAGTCACCATCATTTGTTTGTTATGGAAACGAAGTTCGAGAAATACCAGATGATGCTTGCGAATACGTTATTAATGGTGCCGAGTTTGATCCTACCCAGTTGGAAGATAACTGTGATGATTTAATTGATCTGTCAATATCTTATACATTGGATGGTGTTTCTGGTGGTGTATCAACAAGTCTTGCAGGTGAAATATTATCATCAGGAGTTCATTATGTTGTTTGGACTGTGGAAGATAAAAGTGGAAATGAAGAAACATGTAGTTTTACAATTACAGTAAAAGATTTAACGGCACCTGTAATAACAGCTATTTCTGATAAATTAAAAGATGCTCCTGCTGATAAATGTTCATATAAAGTTGTAGGAACAGAATTTGATCCAAGTGCAAGTGATAATTGTACAACCCATACATTGGTAAACAATCAAAATAATACAGCAACATTAGCAAATTTTGAATTTCCAGTAGGTGTTACAATTGTTGTATGGAAAGCAACCGACGCCGCTGGTAATATTTCTACTATGCAGTATCAGGTTGTTGTAAATGATATTGCAAAGCCTAATTATACTTTACCAGCAAGTGAATCTAGATCAGTTTCGTCGGGTAATTGTTATTATTCGGTTGTTGGTAATGAGTTTGATCCTAAAAGTATTGTAGATAATTGCACCCCAGATAATTTTGCTATAACCAATAATTGGAATAACTATAAAACATTGGCTTACGAGCAGTTTCCTGTAGGGTCTACAGATGTAGAATGGACAGTAACAGATTATTTCGGAAATGAAGAGAAAAAGACTATTCAAATAAATATAAGTGATAACACTAATCCTGTTATCACTTGCCCAACAAGTGATTATTTGCGTGTAGTTGATCGTGGTATGACATATTATACTGTTGGGAATGGAGAGTTTAAGCCAGCAGTTTATGATAATTGCAACTATACTTATATAAATAGTATAACAGGTACATCAACATTAACAGGCGAACATTTAAGTACAGGCGACCACGCTATATTATGGACAGCCGAAGATGCCACAGGAAATGTATCAACATGTACGGTAAATGTAAATGTTATTGATGACTTGTATCCTGTAATAACTTGTGTTGGAAATCAGTTGGTTAATACAAATAACCAATGTGATTATGTAACTAATGGAACAGAGTTCGATGCTAGTTCAACAACCTTAGGAACAACTTTAGTTAATAACTATAATAATACATCATCATTAGCAGGAGCAGTGTTTCCTCAAGGAACAACTTTGGTAACTTGGACAGCATCTCGTACAGTTGAAGGAACTAATTATTCAAATTATTGTAGTTTTTATGTAACAGTTGTTGATAATGAGTATCCCGAAATTACAGCTCCTGCTGATGTTTTTGTAAATACAAATTCAAGTTGTTATGCTTATAATGTATCGTTAGGAACACCTGTGACATCAGATAATTGTGGAATTAGTTGGATTCGGAATGATTTAAAAGCTAGATATCTTGTTGGTGAACATACGGTAACATGGAGAGTTAGAGATTCACATGGTAATATATCAACGGCAACACAAAAAGTAACAGTTATTGATGATGACGCTCCTTATATTGATTGTCCATCACCTTCCAGTTTATGTCGTCAAGTGGATTATCAAAAGTTATACTACACTGCTAATGGTAATGAATTTGGACCTTATTATAATTATGATTGTTCAGGAATTAAGAGTGTTGTAAATAATATAAATGGAACATCTTCATTAAGTGGAGAGCAAATTCCTTTAGGCAATAATACAATTGAATGGATAGTTACCGATAATTTTAATAATACATCAACTTGTACAATTACTGTTACTGTTAATAGCGATGATCCTCCAGCTGTTACTTGTCGAGACAATGTTCGTTTTGATACCAGTCCAGGAGTGTGTACTTATACAATATCTGGAACAGGTTTGGATGTTACTTCTTCTTCTTCTCCTACTCCTACTTTAACTCATAATATTCAAACAACAAGTCCACAAAATTATCCTTATGCACCCAATTCAAATACTCTCGATGAAGCAGTATTTCCTAAAGGAGAGACAGATGTTATTTGGACAGCAACAAACGGTAGTGAAATAAATAGTTGTTGTACCTATACTGTTACTGTAGTTGATAATCAGGGTCCAATTATTAATTGGCCTACTAATGTAACTGCTAATGTTGATAGTGGTTCATGTACTGCAACTGGTGTGGATATAGGTATACCAACAGGAACAGATAATTGTGATGATTCGGGTGATATTGTTTATTCCAGAACACCTTCTGGTAATAATTTTGAAGCAGGAACAACAAATGTATCTTGGGAGGCTAGAGACTCTTGGGGTCATTATGTTGGTCACACTCAGGTTGTAACTGTAGTCGATAATATCCCGCCTGTTATTAGTTGTCCTACAAGTGTCTATTTTAGAGAGTTTGATAATTCTCAAGTGGCTTATTATACTGTCTTAGGAGATGAATTTGAACCAAGTGTTAATGAGAATTGTAATCTTACATCGTATATTAATGATCGTAATAATTCTGGACATCTAAATGGAGAGCATTTATCAATAGGTAATCATTCTATTGTTTGGACAGCTACTGATGTTTCAAATAATACCGATAATTGTACTGTTAATATAACCGTTGTCGATTCTTTTGAACCTATACTGGATTGTCCATCAAATTTATATGAGTATACAGCAAGTAATTCTTGCTCATATACAAATTCAGGGATTAGTTTGGATGCCAAATTTGCTAATTTATCAATAATTGAAGGACGAACATTAACACATAATGTGCAAACTTCAGACTCTCAGGAATTACCCTATGCTCCAAGTAATACAACGCTTGATGGAGCAGTCTTCCCTAAAGGTACATCTAGTGTTATTTGGACAGCAAGACAAACTATTAATGGAAGTGAATATTCAAGTACATGTACTCGGCAGATTACTATAGCCGATAATGTAGCTCCAGTAATAAGTCCATTACCTGACGATATTACCATAAATATTGATCCTGGTACATGTATTAGTAATACAGTTTTATCAAACCCAATAGCAAGTGATAATTGTACTGCTACTAATAATTTAATTATTAGTAATGATGCACCAAGTTCATTTTTAATATCTACTACTAAAGTTCGTTGGACAATTACAGATGAGGCTGGAAATACTACAGTGCATTATCAAAATGTTACTGTGGTTGATAATGAAGGACCAGTTATTTCTAACTGTCCATCTACAATTACAGTTCAAGCTTCTGGAGAAAATTGTCAAGCAATAGCCGATTGGCCTGCACTTTCTGCTACCGATGCTTGTAGTGGAGTTAAGAGTTTTACCTCTACTCATTCTCCAGGTAGTTTGTTCGATGTAGGAACAACAGAAGTTACTTATACTGCTACCGATAATAAAAATAATATATCAACATGTACATTTAATGTTGTGGTAACAGATATTAATCCAACAATATCATGTATTACTGATAAAACACGAAACACAAATTCAGGTAATTGTTCATATCATGTCTTAGGAAATGAGTTTGATCCTACTGCATATAGTGATAATTGTAGAATTGCTTCGTTGGTATGGAGCTTTACTGATGCAGTAACAAGTTTACAAAGAACGGGTTTTAATTCTTTATCGGGTGTCGAAATTCCGAGAGGATTTGGAGTTGGCGCAACAGGGGAGACCTTAATAACATGGACAGCAACAGATGCTAATGGTAATGAAGCTTCTTGTTCATTCGTTTTAACAATTGAGGATCATGAAGCACCTGTTATTTCAGTTCCTGGTAATCAGACTAGGAGTACAGATTTACATAAGAATTACTACACAGTACAGGGAACAGAATTCGATGATGTAACTTCTGATGATAATTGTGGCATTGTAACCAAATTGGTAAATGAGTTTTCAGTATCCTCATTAGCAGGACGACAATTGCAAATGGGAGAGAATACAATTACTTGGTTTGCCGAAGATGATAAAGGTAACAGGAGTGAAGCTAAATTCTATGTATATATAGTAGATACAGAGGATCCATATTTAGATACAGAACCTACAGATATAATTGGCCAAACTTCAGGTTCGTGTGATGCGATAGTTAATTATATAGCACCAAAATTTCTTGATAATGTTACAGCAGAGGAAGATTTAGTTGTAACAGTGAGTCCTGCTTATGCTGTGCCAGGAGGAACTTTTGAAGTAGGAACAACTGAAGTTACTTACATGGTTGTTGATGAAAAAGGAAATCAGTTTACATATGCTTTTAATGTTACTGTTGAAGATAATGATAATCCAACAATAAGTTGTGCATCAGGTTTTCCTTTTAGTAGGAATACAGATACAGGAAAGGCATATTATTTAGCACAGGGAACGGAATTTGATCCGACATTTAGTGACAATTGTTCAGCTACTATTAGTAATAATTATACAAATAGTAATACACTTGCTAATGCAACATTTCCTGTGGGTTCAACAGACGTAATTTGGACCGCTACTGATAATGCAGGAAATATAGCAAACTGCTCAATTCAAGTTGTTATATCAGATAATGAAGCTCCTGTAATATCTAATTGTCCTAGTGAAACAGTATCTGAAAATGCTGATATAGGTGCTTGTTCATTCGAAGTGCCAGGTGCTGAATATGATCCTTATGGATTCTCAGATAATAATGGACTTAAAAAATTAACTTATCAGATTGGAGTTGGTAGTGAAGTAGGAACAGATTTAACAACGACTTTAGCCGGTGTGCCAATTTCTGTTGGAACAGGTGAAGAATCTACTACAACTGTAATCTGGCGTCTGTATGACTTAAGTGATAATGTTAGTGAAACTTGTACAACAGTATTTACTATTTCGGATGTCGAAAATCCAACAGTTACAACTGTTGCCAATCAAATAAGAAATGCAGATACAGGTTTAGGATATTATACTGTGCTGGCAGGTGATAATTGGAATCCTGTTGTAACAGATAATTGTGATGTTGTGAAAATAACCTATAATATTGATGGTGTAGGTGAGGTAGGAACAGATCTTAATACAAGTATTGAGGGAGTTAAGTTTAATATCGGAGCTCACGAAGTTGTGTGGACAGCTACCGATATTCATGATAATACAAATACGGGTAGATATTTGGTTAAGGTTATTGATAAGGAAGTACCAACTGTAAACTGCAATAATATTACAATACAGTTAGATGCTTCAGGAAATTATTCATTAGATACAGATGATATCAATGCTATAGGAAGTGGATCTTCTGATCCTTCAGGAATAGCTTCAATGGTTGTATCACCAAACAGTTTTTCTTGCAACGACGTTGGAGATAATATTGTTTCCTTAACGGTAACAGATAATCATGGTAATATTTCAGCTTGTAACACAGCTGTAGTTACAGTGGAAGATGTTACACCACCAGATGCTATTTGCAATGATTTAACTGTTCAATTAGATGTGTTGGGTCAAGCAAGTATTTTGGCTTGTCAACTACATTGTGGCTCTACTGATGCTTGTGGAATACAAAGTTTTTCAGCAGCACAAACATTATTCGACTGTTCCGATATTGGAGCTAATACAGTAGAATTAACAGTAACAGATGTTCATGGTAATTCATCTACTTGTAATGCAACTGTTACTGTTGATGACAATATTGCTCCAAATGCAGTTTGTAATCCTATTACCGTAAATTTGGATGCTACAGGTAATTATACTCTGTCTAGTGAAGATATAGATAATATCTCTGTAGGTTCATCAGATAACTGTAATTTGACCAAAATTGTTACTCCAAGTTCTTTCGATTGTAGTAAAATTGGTTCAAATATAGTTACTCTAAGAGTAACTGACCCTTATGGGAATTATGATGAATGTACAACAACAATAACTGTTGTTGATAATATTAGTCCTATAGCTGTTTGTCAGGATGTAACAATACAATTAGACGTTACAGGAAATGCAAATATTACACCTGCTCAAATAGATAATGGTTCCTCTGACGCTTGTGGAATAGCAAGTTTGAATTTGGACAAAACTAGTTTTGATTGTAGTAATATTGGTTCAAATCCAGCAACAAATACCGTTACTTTAACAGCAACTGATGTTAATGGACTTACCGCAACTTGTACAGCTATTGTTACAGTTGAAGATAATGTGAAGCCAGTTATAACCTGTCTTTCTGGTCAACAATCGGTTAATACAGACAATAACTTATGTACTTATACTCATACAGATGATACTTGGAATGCTTCAGCTATCGATGGATGTGATTCTATGTTAGGATTAAGCTATGTTCTTGATGGAGCAACTCTTGATCATGGTGTAAACACAACTCTAAATGGTCGTGTATTCAATAAAGGAATTACTACTGTTACCTGGACAGCATTGGATGATTCTGGAAATACTGATAATTGTTCTTTTACTGTAAATGTAACAGATGCTCAAGCACCAATAGCTATTTGTCAGGATATAACTATTCAATTAGATGAATCGGGTAATGCAAGTTTAATACCTTCTCAAATTAATAATGGTTCAAATGATGCTTGTGATTCATCACAAGATCTATCATTAGATAAAATAGCTTTTACTTGTAGTGATTTAGGTGCTCAAACCATAACGTTAACTGTAAGTGATGAAAGTAGTAATAGTTCAACATGTACTTCTACTGTAACTGTTGAAGATAATATAGCTCCTGTAGCTAATTGTAAAGATATTACTGTTCAATTAGACGCTTCTGGAAGTGTTAATGTGTCTGGTACTGACATAAATAGTCTTTCTACAGACAATACCAACTGTCCTTTAAGCTATGTGGTTTCAAAAACCATTGATGGTACCTACAGTAGTTCTGTAGATTTTGTTTGTGGTGAAATAGGTACACAAACATTATACTTAAAAGCTATTGATGCGGCAACAAATGAGTCAGATCCTTGTTCAGCAATAATTACTGTTCAGGATAATGTAAATCCAATTGCGATTTGTAAAGATATTACTATTGATTTAGATTCAGATGGCAATGCATCTATTGTTGCTTCTGATATTGATGATGGATCAAATGATGCTTGTGGAATACAAAGTTTATCGGCGAATAAGACAGCGTTTACCTGTATTGATAAAGGTGATAATACTGTAATTTTAACAGTAACCGATTATTATGCTAATGTTTCTACTTGTACATCAAATGTCACAGTTCAGGATATTGTTAAGCCGACATTCTCATTGTGTCCAGTTAATAAGTTAGTAGGAACAAATACTAATTGCTCCTATGTACATGCTGATGATTCTTGGAATGCTACAGCTACCGATAATTGTGCTATAAGTTCATTAATATATACTGTTTCCGGAGTAACAACATCTCTAACAGGAGATAATGCAACCTTGAATGGTCAGGTTTTTGAAAAAGGAATAACAACAGTTACTTGGACAGCAACCGATAATTCAGGCAATACTGAAACATGTTCATTTGATGTTACTGTAAGTGATGATGATAATCCTAATGCTATCTGTAAAACGGCAACAGTACAATTAGATAGATTAGGTAATGTAACAGTGTTACCATCTGTTATTGATGATCTATCTATAGATAATTGTGAAATCGTAACTTATCAAGTTTCAAAGGACGATCTGACTTACTCGAACTCTGTAGCCTATGATTGCGATGATCTAGCAGGTCAAACAATTTGGTTAAAGGTTACCGATGCTGTAGGTAATTCAGATAAGTGTTCAACCACGCTTAATATTACAGATGCAGAAGGACCAACTCTTGATGATCTTACAGATAGAGATGTAAATACGACTGTTGCTTGTACTTATGAACACAGTGATAACACTTGGAATCCTACCGATAATTGTGGAACAGTAACGTCAATGACTTATAGTTTATCTGGAGCTACTTCAGGAACAGGAAGTACTTTAAATGGAGTTGTATTTAATAAAGGAACAACTACAGTAACATGGACAGCTTCAGATAATCATGAGAATAGTGATAGAGTTACAACCTTTAATGTTGTGGTTTCAGATGGTCAGAATCCGGTATTCACATCATGTCCGTTGAATATTTCAAAGCTTGCTGCAAGCGGAGAAACTTTTGTTACTGTTTCGGATATCCCTGTTTCTACTTTTAATGACAATTGTGGAGTTACTCAATTTGACTGGGCTATGACAGGAGCAACTGTTGGAACAGGTACTGAAAACAGTCCTAATAGTGGAACAACCAATCCAGTTAACGGCACTAATTATAATATAGGAACAACTACAGTTAATTATCATGCTATTGACGCTGCAAATAATTCAGTATTGTGTGCTTTCACAATTACAGTAAATGCAAGTGAAGGATCTATTCTTGCTAGTAAATCCAGTGTTGAAACATCGGAAGATTTGACTTATGAGGAATTTACGGTGACATTAAAATCGGCTCCTACAGGTATAGTTATTGTTGATGTTGCAAGTGATGATTTAAGTGAAGGTATAGTTGATAAAGCTCAGCTAACATTTGATTCTTCAAATTGGAATATAGTTCAAACAGTGCGTGTTACTGGTGTTAATGATGATGTTGATGATGGTAATATTAATTACCATGTAACATTGTCAATCAATCAGGCTGGAACAGACGATTATTCGGGGTATGAACAGGCACAGTCTACAGTAATTACGGCTGTAAATCAGGATAATGATACGGCTGGCATTACTGTAACTCCAATAAGTAGACATACAAATGAGGGTTTGCAGACAGCTACATTTAATGTTAAATTGAATACAGAACCAGTTGCTGATGTTAGTTTTAGTTTGTTGACAAATGATCCTACAGAAGGGAATGTAACAAGTTCGGCAAGCATCACTTTTAATTCAAGTAATTGGAACGATAATCAAACTGTTATTGTAACAGGTGTCAATGATGATATTGATGATGGAGATGTTATTTATCAAATTGATGTAAGCAATGCTACATCAACAGATCCTAAATATACCGCTCAGTTTGCAACAAATGTTGTGGTTATTAATGATGATAATGATACCGCTGGTTTCATAGTAACACCTTCAACTTTAACAACAAGTGAAACTGCTCCTAGTTCAGCAAGCTTTAATGTTGTTTTAACAAGTAAACCAGCTACAGATGTTGCTAATTACAATGTTGTTGTAGACATTGCAAGTGATGACACTAGCGAAGGAACAGTTGATAAAGCTCAACTAACTTTTGATCATACAAATTGGAATATCTCACAAACAGTTACTGTAACAAGTGTTGAAGATATTGTTGTTGATGGTGATATTACTTATTCTATCAATTTAACTATTGATAGAATAAGTACAACCGATCCTGATTATAAGGATTCTGGTAAAGTTTCTGATCCAACAAATGTGTCGGTCATCAATGAGGATAATGATGCAGCAACTCTTTCAATAGATGATGTAACAGCATATGAAACTAATTCAGGAACTATTAATTTTGTATTTACAGTTACTCATAGTGGGGATGAAGTTGTTGGCCCTTATGCTGTTTCATATTATTCTCAGAATGTAACAGCAAAATCACCTAGTGATTATACGGGTACTGGTGGTTCATTGGCTTTCTCTGGTAACATTTTAAATGAAACTCAAACAATAACAGTCGCTGTAAATGGAGATCTTGCTCTAGAGCCGAATGAACAATTTAAACTTGTCTTGAACTCTGTAAGTGCTTCTGGTCGAAACGTAACAATAGATCTCAATAATAAAGAGGGAACAGGTATAATTCAAAATGACGATAGCTCGGAGTTATCAATTTCTGATCCTTCAATTGTTGAAGGTAATTCAGGAGTTAAACAATTGGTGTTTAATGTTACTTTAAGCAATCCTGTGGAATTAGGAGTTACAGTTGACTATGAAACATCTGATGGTACTGCAACAGCCGCTAATGGTGATTATGATGCAAAATCAGGAGCTTTAACATTTGTGGGAACAGCAAGTGAAGTTCAAACAATAAGCATTGCAATTAATGGAGATGAAACAGTTGAGTTGGATGAAGATTTTAACGTTAACTTAAGTAATGTATTGGTTGATGGAAATGTTGATCCAGCAATTGGAATATCTCCAACTGAAGGAGTTGGTAATGGAACCATTACCAATGATGATTCATCAGTAATATCAATAACAGGCTTTACTGTAGATGAATCAGGAGTAACCGCTGACTTTACAATTGCTTTAAATCGTTCAGTACAAAATGCAATTTCTGTTGATTTTGAAACAATTGATGGAACAGCAATATCAGGATCGGATTATACATCAGTTAGTACAACTACTCTTAAT
>Ga0193960_1000519_pt1 | contig 16034 bp, 11 predicted proteins | sample FB_3_MG_FD_140338 | JGI IMG/M metagenome (GOLD analysis project Ga0193960, IMG submission 140338) | Microbial mat bacterial communities from the Broadkill River, Lewes, Delaware, United States - FB_3_MG | ecosystem: Environmental > Aquatic > Freshwater > River > Microbial mats | place: USA... | reverse complement strand
TAGAGTTGTTTAATAAGAGTAAGACATATGAGTTATTTAATCCAGCAATTAATGGAGAAATAACAGAGGAGGCAATGGAGTTAGAAATACAGCGAATTATGTCATTGATGGAGCCAGAAGATTTAGGAAAAGAAACTGAACACTCAGAAAAAATTCAACGCTTTATGTTCTTAGGAGGTTATATGATTTCAAAGGCAGATGGTGTTGTGGATGATTCTGAAATACAAGCATTGAGTAGTGTTGTATCACCATCGGTTTTTGCTCAATGTATGTTAACCATTAAAGGGTTAACAGAGCAAGATATTATTGATGAAATTATGGCGCTAGCCAAAGAGTTAGATATTGTAATTTCTGTAATGCAAAAACTAAATATTCTAAGAGATTTATCTATTATTTCTTATGCTGATGGAAGTATAGATGCTTCTGAAGTTGATGTGCTATATAACTTAGCTAGACAATTATATATTAAAACTGAATTTATTGATAGAATTATCAGTGACGCTCAAGGTGTTGACTAACAATATGATTTTTGTTTATCCATGTTAGCTAAACCATACATATTAACCGTGTATGGTTTGGCTTATGTTATATATTAAAAGTGCCCACCCAACAATTAGTAGCAAACCTCCTAAAGGAGTAATAGGACCTAAAAACTTCATTTTTTTACCTTTTGCATCTGATAATACCAAGCCATAAATACTAAAGGAAAAAAGTATAATTCCAACTACAAAAGCGTAATATATTGTCGAACTAGGAGCGTCAAAATAACTTCCAACAAATAACAAAACCAATGCGTGGTACATTTGATATTTTACACCTGTTTCAAATGATTTTAATTGCTCTTCATTTAAAACTTTCTTTAAAGCATGTGCTCCAAAAGCACCAAATATTACAGCGAACATACCAAATAAAGCGCCTGTAATTAATACAATTTGTTGTGTCATATTTTTTTAAGAATTAAAAAGAAAAACCAATACTTAAGGCTACTCTGTCTTCTTGTGAGTTTCCTTTAAAGTATGAAATATTAGCTGTGAACAAGTCGATTCCGCTTAACCATAAAGAACCACCATAACTGGTATGCCATTTCTTTGAATTTGGAGAATACGGAGACCATACACGACCATAATCAAATCCGCCAGTAATACCAATTTTCATAGGAATAATTCCTGTACGAATGCGTCCGAAACGCAAACGTAAATCGTTACTGTGATAAAAACTTTGTGTACCTGAAAAACGTTCTCTATTAAATCCACGTAAACTACGTTCACCACCTAAAGTAGCCGCTTGGTAAACTTCAAAACGATTTCCTACATTGATTTGAGTCCCTACTTCAGAAGCAAAAACTAATGAACGGTTGAATACTAGGTTTTGATACATAGCCAAAGAACTCTTAATGTAACCAAAACGTCTGTCGAAATCTTCTAAGTTGGCTTTAGCTCCAACAGCTAAATCGAAATTCATCCCTTTGGTAGGGAAACTTCTATTGTCTACACGGTTGTGATTAAAGTTAAACTCACCACCCCAAAAATAATTAGTATCAAAAATAGCTGTAGGCTGGTTATCAAAATTATTGATAAATCGATTAGGAGTGTCTTCAACTTCTATCAACTCAATAATTCCTGAAATTTTAAAAATGCTTCCACCTCGTAATCTTTTTAATAACGAAGGAGAAAAACTAAGTTCTTCTTTTTTAACACGGTAGTAATCTAAATCAAAAGTTTGATCGTAAACACTTTCGTTACCCCATCCAAAGAAATTAAAAGAATAATTATCACTAGTAGCTTTAGCACGTAAATGCAAGCTCCAGTTACCAATTAGTTCAGTGAATTCACCATTGTACTCTAAATCGTAACCACCAGTAGCAGAGTAATAGTTTGCTGCTAAAATATGTTGGTTAGCAAAAGGACGTTTTTTGAATCCTTGTTGTGTATACGTTACCGAAGCACCAAAAAAGAAACCATCATCTGGGTTGCTTCCTAAGCTAGGAAAAACAATAGTTGTATTGTTATTGATGTCGTGTGCGTCGTAGGTGTTTTTTAAATAACTATCCGAACGTAAATCCATAGTTTCAGAACTTGGATTTATCGTATTTTTCTTTGATTTAAAATCATAGATTTTAGTTTTCTTTCCCCAACCTGCAACGGATGATTTATCGGTATACACATCGTGATTTTGACCACCTATAATTCGCAATAAAATTCCATCATGTACATCACCAGAAATTAAAAACTCATCATCTCCATTTAAACCATAAATCTGTATTTCTTTAGTTTCTTTTGTTTTGAAAACACGGTTGTAGATTTCATTTTCTTTTCTAAAAACAACAACACTAGTTTCCTCATCATTTAAACGTTTGATGATAAATTTATCATCTTTATCTGTACCAACTACATGTACAACTTTATTTAGTTTTGTGTAGTAACGTTTAGCAATTTCTTTTAATTTATCTCTTCTAGCCTTAATTTTAGCAATGGTTTCTTTTCCATCAATATCGTAAATAGCCTCTGGTAATTGTTGAATTGATTTTTCAATTACTTCATCGGTTAAATGTTGTTGAATATATTCAACTTGTTTATTCCAATCATCAAGTGTTAATTGATTTAAAAAGGCAGCATCAAAGAAGCGAGCATAGTTATTGTACCATTTCATGTTTTTGATATCGTTATCAAAAGTTTGCATGTTCTTTACTAAGGGCGCAAATTGCTGAAATAGAGGAATCATAACTCCATCAAACTTAGAAAAAGGTTGGTCTCTATCTCTAGGAATTGGACGGTAATATTTTTTACCCTCTTCAGTTTTAAAAGAAGCCCAACGCCATTGGTCTTCATGCCTATCCCAATCACCAATTACCATATCAAACAAACGCGAACGAATAACCCATTCTTGGTCGATTGAATGTTTACCGTTTTTCCTGATTTTTTCTAACACATCAAATGTGCTAATTATATCATCTGAATTTCCGAAGTTGTCTAATTCACTACGGTTTCCAGCAGGTCGTTCTTCTAATAGGTATAACTGCCCTCCAAAGATGTCGTTATGTTTTCCTAAAGCAGGTTGTTTAGGCATGTAATATAGCTTTGGATTGGTATGATAAATATTTACAGCGTTTGCCATATCAGGAAGTACAAAAGCAGCATATGGGTGAGACATTGTAAAAATATCTTGAACCACATCAACTAAAAACGTTCCTTTTAAAATACCTCCCATAATACGACTTCCGTCTTTTACCATTGAACGTAAAACATACTGTTTACCTTCAGGATTTTCTAATCGTAACGAATTTGTTTGATTACCACCACCTCTTCTAATAGGAGTTAAACCTCCAAAAACATTTTCTAATTCTAATACAGGAACTTTTACTGTTTTTCCGTATTTGTCTCTATTTAAATCTCCCCACATAAATTTATGAAAACCACTAACATCAGTAGCTTCAGGAGGATAAATTGAGGTTTCTATAAACTTCTTGTGCTCTTCGTATTCAGGAAAGTTTGAATAGTTTTTTGTTTGTTTTGGTTTTACAATTTCTTTACTAAATAAGAGTTTATGTCCGTCTTTGGTATTGGCAGCGTAGTATTCAATAACAGCTGAACCGTCTTTGTAATAATTCAATCTAGCATACCCGTGATTACCGTAAGTAAATTGTGCACCATAACCAATTAAAGCTGCCGATTGTTTTGAACCAGAACCACTAATTACTTGTTTAAATCCGTCTTGTTCTATGTATTGTAAGTTGTGGTCATGACCAGAAACAAATACAACATTGTCTGTGAAATCATCAGAAACAGCTTGTATTTGATTAATAAAGTCACTGTAGTTTTTATTAAAAATATCAGTTTGAATCCCTGCATGAGAGCGTAATGCATTTTTCAATGTACCTAAAATTGGTGCTGGTTTCATGTGGTCTTTTACTGAAAAGCTTCCACCATGAGGTCCATTGCTATATAAAGGATGATGCACTGCGACTACAACATTTTTATACCTGTTTTTTTTGAACAAACTAGATAGCTCTTGATTAAAACGTTACCAGTTTTTAATATCGCATTTTCGTTTAATTTTGGCTTTTTCACCCCGTTCAATATAAACCAACGGCTATCAATAAGAATTAAAGTTAGGTCATCATTAATCTTTACTTTATCTAGTCCGCAACCTCCTTCAGGTAAAAACGAATTTTTACCTAACGCTTTCTCTACCATTTTTTCTTGACGCTTTAAGCCATCAACACCATTGTACCAGTCATGGTTTCCAGGAATAAAAATTGTTTTTCCTTTAAAGTCTTGCAAAGCATCAATTTGCGTTTGTAAACGATGTTTAGCTAAGGCTCTGTCTTTGTGTTTTTTACTAGGTATTCCGTATGGATATATATTGTCTCCTAAAAATATGGTGGTAGCATTTTTAGTTGCTTTAGCTAACTTTTCTTGGAAATATTTTAGAGTAGGGGTGGTCTGTCCCATTTCGGCATTACCAGCATCTCCAATTAAATAAAAGGAGTGTACCAATTCTTTATTTGTTTGAATTGTTCTTGGAGAAGTTTTATCTGCGTACTTAGCTTTATAAGATGCACAACCACTAACTATAACAGCTATAGTTAGATACATGCAAAACTTGGTTAAGTTCATGTTTTGTTTTTTGGTTATGTAAAAATAAGGCTTTTTGAGCTAAAATTATTGCTTTAGTAAATGCTGATAGTCTTCAGGAGTATCAATGTCTAGTAAGTTTTGATGGGAATTAATTTTAAGAACATTACTGTTATGTTGTAATAGGAAATTCTTAGCTCCTTTATCGCCTTTTAGATTTAACAAATCATTAAAATATTTTTTCGGAAACATAGCAGGAACTCCAACACTACCTTGATAGTTAGAGGCAATTATTTTAGAAGGGTTCTTTTTTGAAGCTTCAATCAACGAGTTCAAGTACTCAGAAGTAACATGAGGTTGATCTGCTAGCATTATTAAGGCATTGTCAAAGTTATGTTTTTGTAAGAAATCAATTCCTGTTACGATGCTAGTACTTAATCCGCTTTCATAATTAGGGTTGTAAATGATTTTAATGGTATTTGAAGCAAGTTTTTTATCAATAGTATCCTTATTAGCTCCTAATACACAAAATACATTTTTAACTATTGATTTTAGAGCTTGTTCAATTATCCATTCTAGTAACGTTGTGTTTTTATAAGGAAGCAATTGTTTCATTTTTCCCATTCGGGAAGCGCTTCCAGCAGCTAATATGAGAATTGCTGTTTTTTGCATTGTATTAATTATGGATTCGTCCAGTAATCTTTTTTAGAGAAAATACTTCTTTGTTACGAATTACAGATAATATTTCTGCTAAGATTGATAACGCAATTTCTTCAGGAGTTTCAGCTCCAATGTTTAAACCAGCTGGTGTATGAATTTTTTCTAAAAAATCATCAGTAATATCGGGTGAAAATTCAAATAGTTCGTTAAATAGTTTTTCTCGTCGTTTAGCAGCACCTAAAATACCAATGTAAACAGGGTTTTGCTCTTGTAATTTAATCAACCAACGCAAATCGTATGTAAAATTATGATTCATAATAACAACTGCAGTATTGTTATTTACATGAGAAAGCTGAATTACTTCTGGAGTTTGAGCAACTACCGATTTAGCACCTGGAAAATCAGCTAACTCTTTTGGATCTTTTATAGAGGTAACTACATCAACTTCCCAACCTAACTGAGTTGCTTGCATACATAGTTTTACAGCATCATGTTCTCCACCAATAATAAGCAGGCGAAATAGTGGTTGTAAGGTTTGTTTAAAAGTAGTTAAATGGTCTGTTTTTTCAGAATAAAAATCTTTGTTGAAAGAAAATCTTTGTTGGTTGTTAAATTGAATTATAGAACCGAAATTCCCGTATGCTTCATCTTCTTTTAGAAAGAAAGATGTAATGTTATACGACTCTCTTTGAATATTATTTTCTAAGAAAGCTTCAATAAATTTAGTTGAAAGATTAAAAGGTTCTAAAAGAACATATAATATTCCTTCACAACCCAAACGATAACGACCATCATAGGTTATTACTTTAGGTTTGTTGTTTTCAAAAACCGATTGAGCTCTACGTTGTACTTCTTTTTCAACACAGCCTCCACTAATAGCTCCAATTATTTTTCCGTCAGAAGAAAGTAGCATTCTAACCCCTGGTTTTCTATAAGAAGAGCCGTCTAAATCTACAACCGTTGCTAAAACATTCTGTAAGCCTTGTTGTTGATTTATGGTAGCTTGTCTTATAATTTCTTTAAGTTCGTGTGTCATTTTGTGTAAAAAAACTCTTTTAAAAATACACTTTTTTATCACTTTATTAAAAATTAATACTGGTTAATAATTTATTATTTTAGCAAAAACCTTTTTCATGAATAGTTTGATAGAAAAGACAGAGCAGTTTGTGGTGGATTTACTAAATGAAAGTTTAGATAAGAATTTTGTGTACCATAATATTGCGCATACTCAACGAGTGGTTGAAAAAACACTCGAATTAATTGAGGGAGAAACTTTTTCAGAAGCGGAGAAACAAGCATTGATTTTAGCTGCTTGGTTCCATGATGTAGGGTATACTGTAAATCCAGATAATCATGAAGAGGAGAGTGTAGTTATTGCTACTAATTTTTTAAAAAATGAAGGGGTTTCAGATGAGGTTATTGATGAGGTGTCAAGACTGATAACTACTACTAAAATGGGGGTTAGTCCTAATACAGAAGTAGAAAAGATTTTAAAGGATGCTGATTGTTCTCATGTGGGGAGTAAAAACTACAGTGATTTCAATGAGTTATTGCGTAAAGAAAGAGAGTTGGTTTGTAATAGAACGATAAAAGATGTTGAATGGGACGATGCAAATCTTAACTTTTTAACTAAACATCGCTTTTATACTAGTAAAGCTTCTAAACTTTGGGAAAAACAGAAGAGTAAAAATATAGCGCAGCTTTTAAAGAAAAAGCAAAAGCAAGCACAAGAAGCTGCTAAATTGAAGCAGAAGAAAGAAGAACTAGCGTACAAAAAAAATAAAATAGAGCTACCAGAAAGGGGAATAGAAACGATGTTTCGTGTGGCGATGCGCAATCATATAACGTTGAGTGATATTGCTGATACAAAAGCAAATATTTTACTTTCGGTAAATGCAATTATTATTTCGATGACTTTGTCTACCTTAATTCCTAAGTTAGATAACCCGTCAAACCATTATTTGATTATTCCTACTATAATTTTTGTGTTTTTTACGGTGGTTTCAATAGTGTTGTCAGTTTTAGCAACGAGACCGAATGTTACCGAAGGAAAGTTTACAAAAGAAGATGTAACCAATAAAAAAGTCAATTTATTATTCTTTGGAAATTTTCATCAGATGGAGTTGCCAGAATTTGAGTGGGCAATGAATGAGATGATGCAAGATCGTGACTATTTGTATGGTTCACTTAGTAAAGATTTATATTTCTTAGGGTTAGTGTTAAATAGAAAATATAAGCTACTACGAATTACCTATACTGTTTTTATGATAGGTATTTTGGTAAGTGTAATAGCTTTTGCTGTAGCTTTTAATATACAAGAACAAGCATCAAAAGTAGCAGAATTAGTTTCGGAGTTATTGTAGGAATTATTTAAATTCCTGAATTAACTCATCGATAGTTATTGTTTTTTGAGAGTCAAAGCTTTCTTGATAAATTACCTCTACGCGTAAAGCTTTTAATCCTGAAACTCCTTGTAGGTCTTCAACTTCTAATTTTTCTACTTTACCTAATAAATTTTTAGATTGAAGATATTTAATGTATTTGTAGTACTCATCAGCATCTTTATCTTGAGAATATACGATAGCTATTTTTCCTGGAACAGTTAACCTTTCTTCTGTGCCTTTAACATGAGCTTTATCAATACGCTTTTTTATGATTTCATAACGAATATTGTAAGCCCCATCTACATCAAACTGTTTTTCATCCATTCTAAATTTTATAGCTAATGGATTGCTGTGTACTAAAATTAACGAAGCTACTCGAAGTTTATGTTCCATCTTTTCTGCAGCTTTTAAGGCTACATTCTCCATTTCACACATTACTTGTAACTGCCATAACCTAAGGTTGTATAAGTATATGTCGTCGTATTTTTTCTCTTTTGTTAATGACTGACCTATATACATGTTGTATTCAACACCATCGGTTTTATAACGTTCAAAATAATGAGGAAACATTTGTTGAGCCTCTTCTTGTCTAGCATCAATAAAAGAAGCTAATTTATCGTTTAATAAAGTAACACTATCTTCATAGGCTTTACGTTTTTCATATACTACTTGAAGGGTAGGATCTAAACGTTTAATGTATTCCTTAACTAAAATGTTTAAGTGGCTATTGACCTTTTTTATATGGTTAAAAACAGGGTAGATATCACGTTTTAAAAAATCTAAAATGGCTATTTCATCACCAGCTTTTAAACCTTTTTTAACTTCGGATAAATATTCTTCAACCCTAAATCGTAATTCTTTATAAATTGGAAGACTTTCAATTTTACAGGCTTCTAGCAATACAGAAATAGCTAAAGAAAGTTGAGTATTTAGATCTTCTTTAATAGCTGTGTTTCTGGCAATAGATGAACCCTTAATATCTGATTGACCATACAGAGGATGTACATCAGGAAAAATAATGTCTTCAATTTTAACTTTCTGTTTTGCTTCATATGATTCTCTATGAAACCGTTCAGCGGCTTCATAAAAACGCCACTTTACAGTTGGATGAATAGAGGTGTAGTTTTCTTGAATTGTAGCTTCTAATATATTTTGATGCTCTTCAGAAAAACGGTCAACTGCAATTTTAAATAACGGAATTAAGTCTTGTAGCTTGTTTTGGTTGATAGAGTTTAGTTCAAAAGGTCTAGGAGAGGCAATTTCTATAATTGCTAAATTTCCTTTAGCTGAAGCCTGTATAGGAACTAAAATAATACTACCAATATTTTTGTCTTTTAATCTTTTATAAAAGTTTTTATTTTCGGTTTTTTCACCATATTTCTCTACATCAGAAATTGCAAGGGTTTCGTTGTTTATAAAAAGTTTTTCTAAAATATAATTACAAAAAATACAATCGCAAGAAACATCTTTTTCATAATTCAGTACTAAACTCTCTTCTTTGTTTATATGGGAAGAAGCAAAGTTGTTTGAGTCTGTTTCAAAAATAGAAAACCCTAAGGATAAATCATTTATTCCAAAGAATTTGCGAAATATTCCTTGTAATGTACTAACTAAATCATCATCTTTTTTTATGAGACTAGTTCTTATTTCTGAAATAATTTCATCGGTTGTAACATCAAATAGATTCATTATTCCAAATCCCTTAAAGATATACGATTCAAGAGGGAATTTTTCTTTCCAAACATCAATGTCGTCAAAATTATCGAGTAAAAATTTAATGTCTTCTTCAGTTATTTTCGGAGCATTTTCGGTAGGGAAAATCTCCATAAAGTCAGCATTAAAAGCGGCACGATAATTTTTTATAATATTGGTTGTTTTATCTGGAATATCGAAATAAAAGGGACGTTTTATATCAATAGAGTAGTTGTATACCTCAGTTAATATGATGCTACAAGCATACTTATACATTAAATCATTTTCAAAATGACGAACTTTTAACTCGTAGTCGTCTCCAGCATCTTGTAAAATTTTTTCAAACCGATTAGTGAATTTAAAAGATGTAAAAGTAAAGGGAATACTTACCGCTTTAATTTCATTCTCTAATAGTAATTCTGGGAATAAGGGCTCAAGTAACATCTCGATAGTATCCTTGTGCTTTTCTAATACAGATTCATCAGAAAAGCCATCAATTAGTTCAGGAGCTTTTTTTGCCTCTCGAACAATGTTTATTGAGGATTGATGGTATGGATGTTTTTGAAATTCTTCAGTTGCATATTTTTGAAATAAGGCAACAATCTTTTCAAAACTTATTTTAAGTTTAAAAGGGAGCTCTATATTCTGAATGTCTTTAGTTCGTCTTATGTTCATAAGGAAAGAAAATGAATCAATACAAATTTACGAAATTGATAACTAAAGAGTCGTTTTTAACAAGGCTCCCTTTCAAAAAAAAACACTCATCAATACTTGAAGAGTGTTTCGTAAGTTTTTTTAAAACCTAAAGTTATAATCTCGAATTTTACCTTTTTTACCTAAGCTGTTGAATTTCCAACTAAAGCCTAACATAAAATATTGTTGTAGCACAGTACTTTCAGAGTCTTCTATGTAGTTTGAGGTAGCTCTACGTTGTGCATTGGTATTTTGATTTAATAAATCATAAGCTTTTAAACTAATAGTACCTTGATCTTTTAATACAGAGTAGGCTAGGGTAGCATTCCAAAACCAAGCAGCTTTGTTAAATCCAATTACATTTGGATTGTATGTGTAGCGGATATCATTTCTCCATTCTAATTTCTTTGGAATGTTTGTTTTGGTTCTGATGTCAACAGAATGTCTAGTGAAGTTTCTGTTTTGGGTAGTGTTTATGTCGTATTTTGTATTTGAGAAATCAATATCGTAGCTACCTTCAATCGAAGCTATTTTATCCCACTCTAAAGTAGCTCTGAATACAGGACTAAGTGAAGTTGTTTTAGCGCCTTCTTTTATATCATTTAAAATATTGAAGTTTTTATCCGTTCTAATATGCGCTCCAGCTCTAAGTTGTAAACTTACAATAGAATCTAGTTTTATTTTTTTACTATAACTACCTCCTCCTACAAAATCATAACCACCATTTGTATTTTCATAAGTAGTATTTCTAACCAAGTCATCATCAATAGATGTATTGATAATTACTTGATCATTGTATAGGCTACCCCTCATGTAAACCCAAAAACCTGTTCGCGCTTGCCAATTAAATTTATTAAAATTAATATATGCAGTATGGTTTTGAGTAGGTTTTAGGTTTGGGTTACCTGTAATAATATTAGAAGGATTGGTTACGTCAGAAAAAGGCTGTATTTGATTTATATTAGGTGCGTTATTGCTTAAACGATAATCAAAATAAATAGAAGCTTTAGAGTCAAATCGGTATCTAAAACTAGAGTTAAGATCTAAGTTATTATAATCTTTTTGTAAGCTTAATTCAGGGCGTAATTTGTCGTTGTTTTCTAAGGTTCTGTTTACAAAACCAGTTCCAAAATTAAAACGCCATTTTTTTGTTTTATATACTAATTCTATTGAAGGAGTTTTAGTAATGTCGTTGTAAGTAAAATCAGAACTTAAATCCGTATTAAAGTCACTATACTGTTGTGTGGTATCATTAAAATCAAAGGTGTTTTCTTTATTTTCTCGTTCATTACGTTGATAACGATATTTTGCATCTAAAAAGAATTTATTAGCAACTAAAGGAAAACGATAGGTGAATTGTGTGGTCATTCCGGTTAAATCATTCTCAATAGAGCTTTTTTGGTCTCTGATTTCTGTACTAGGAGAACTACCAAAAACTTCAATAGTAGATTTATTTATTTCTTCTGTGTCTGATTTATCAATACGGTTGGTAATAGAACCTTTTATAAAAGAACCTTTACTTCCAATTTTTTTTGTAATGTCTAATCTGTTTTCAAAGTTGTTGGCTTCAGATGTAGCGTAAGCTGTACTTGTATAGCTATTTGTAAGTGTATTATTTTCATCTAAAGATTCTTCTTGTCTACGATTACTTCCTTCACGCTTATTAAAAACGAAAGTAGGTCTGATGTTAATTAAAAGAGTAGAATCTATTTCTATATCAAACTCAGTGTCAAAACTATGATTGTGGTTTTCATCGTCTGAGGAAGAAACAGCATTAGAGAAATATTTTCTATCAGGAAGGGTATATTCTCTGTTGCTTTTTGACTCGTTGTTTGAAGTACTTCCAGAGTAAAAATAGTTGGCATTTACATCTAAACCTTTCCCAAACTCATCTGCATAGGTCGCTCCTGCAGTTTTAGACTTTATAATTCCGGAACCACCTCCAAAACGTCTTCCGTTAATGCTGAAACCGCCATTTCCACCAATCCAAATATTACCACCGCCACCAAACATTTTTTGAATTTCTCCAAAGCTGAACCCAGGTGAATTAATATTGTTTGTACTTGCCAATACACTAAAACGTTGGTTATTGTCAAAACGATTTACCATAGCAGCTCCTTCATAACGTTTGTCAGTACCTACTCCACCAGATACTCTACCAAACCAACCTTTATTGTTTTCTTTTTTAATAGTTAAGTTGATGGTCTTGTTATTAGCATCTCCATTTTCACCTGTAAAAGCCTCTGATTTAGATTTTGTATCAGTAATTTGAACCTTTTCAATAATATCTTTTGTGAGGTTTTTGGTTGTAATGCTAGGATCGTTTCCAAAGAAAGGTTTACCGTTGACTAAAATTTTATTTACTTCTTTTCCATTTACAGTAATTTTACCATTTTCATCAACTTCTACACCAGGTAGCTTTTTTAGTAGGTCTTCAACGTTAGCATCTTTTTTCGTTTTAAAAGATTTTACATTAAATTCTAAAGTGTCTTTTTTAACTGTGATAGGAGCTCTAGATTGAATAACAACTTCACTTAATATATTATTTTCTTCCTTTAATGAAATTGTTCCTAAATTCAAAGTAGAAGATTTATCAAGTTGAATGTGTTTTGAATAACTGTCCATTCCCACATACGAAACAAACAGTTTTACATTCTTATCATATGATTTTCCTTCTAAAGAAAATTTTCCTTTATCATTTGTAATAGTGTAGGTAACAATAGTGCTGTCTTTAGTTCTTTCAAGATGAACTGTGGCAGCATCGATAGGTGTTTTTTCTTTTTCGGAGTTTATTGTTCCTGTAATTTTGAACTGGTAAGATTGCGCTATAATTGAACTAGTTAATAATAGCGTAAAAATAAAAAGTAGTTTTTTCATTTTTTATAGCAATTTGATTTTCAATTGGCTACAAATAAAGAGAAAAAACTACTTTCTGGAAGTTAATTTTTGTTAAAATTATTTTTGACGGAAATAAATGCTAATTGGAACTCCGTTAAAATTATAGTGTTCGCGTAATTGATTTTCTACATAACGCTTGTAAGGATCTCTAATATATTGAGGCAAGTTAGCAAAAAATGCAAACTGTGGTGTATGCGTAGGTAATTGCATACAGTATTTAATTTTAATAAACTTACCTTTGGTTGCTGGTGGTGGATTATGTTCCATAATCTCCAACATCGTTTCGTTTAACTTACTTGTTTGAATACGACGTTTTCTGTTTTCAAAAACATCAACAGCAGTTTCAATAGCTTTAAAAATACGTTGTTTAGTTAACGCAGAAATAAAAATAATTGGAACATCAGTAAAAGGAGCAATAGTTTGGCGGATTTTAGCTTCAAAATCACGCATGGTATTGGTTTCTTTTTCAACTAAATCCCATTTATTAACTAAGATTACAATTCCTTTACGGTTTTTCTCGGCTAACCAGAATATTTTTTCATCTTGACCTTCAAATCCGCGTGTAGCATCAATAACTAATACGGCAACATCACAATGTTCAACAGCACGAACAGCACGCATTACCGAATAGAATTCTAAATCTTCTTTTACTTTTGATTTTTTTCTGATTCCAGCTGTATCAACCAAATTGAATTCAAATCCAAAACGATTGTATTTAGTATCGATAGAATCTCGTGTCGTTCCAGCAATATTGGTTACAATATTTCTGTCTTCGCCAATTAAAGCATTGATGAAAGATGATTTCCCAGCATTTGGACGCCCAACAACAGCAAAACGAGGTAATTCGTCTTGTTTATCTTCATTTTCATCTGGTTCAGGAATTTCTTCAACAATAGCATCTAGTAATTCACCAGTTCCACTTCCGTTAATAGAAGAAATCGTGTAGTATTCACCTAATCCAAGATTGTAAAATTCTACAGCATCTGCATCACGCATCGCATTATCAACCTTGTTTACTGCCATGAATAGAGGTTTTTCAACCTGACGTAAAATTTTAGCAACTTCAGCATCCATAGGTGTAATTCCTTGTTCAACATCAACTACAAAAACAATAATATCAGCTTCGTCAATAGCTAACTGAACTTGTTTACGTATTTCTCCTTCAAAAATATCATCAGAACCAATTACATACCCACCAGTATCAATTACAGAAAATTCTTTTCCGTTCCATTCAGATTTTCCATAATGTCTATCTCTAGTAACTCCACTAACAGAATCAACAATAGCTTCACGACGCTTTACTAGTCGGTTAAATAAGGTAGACTTACCTACGTTTGGTCTCCCAACAATCGCAATAATACTCATTTTGCAAAAAAATTTGTGCAAAGATACAATTTAGCAAATGATTTATGATGAATTTTAGATAGTATATAGTTTTTGCTATATTGTTGGCATTTAATATTTTATTTTGATGGATGATAAATTATACAACCAGATTTTTTTAAAACCGAGATTTCAGTTGGAATTCGAGATGAATTCACAGGTTTTATTGGAAGAAATTAAGAAGCATTTAAACGATGTTTCTAAGTATAAAATGAAGGTTGTAGATAATCATGTTGTGGTTGATGTGCCTGAAAAGGAATCGCATTTATGGTCTCCACAACTACATATTGAAATAGAAGAAACTTCTGAAAGTACTTCACATATTAAAGGATTGTTTGGTCCAAAGCCTCAAGTATGGACTTTTTTTATGTTTTTGCATTTTTTGGTGGGTACAGCATTTGTAATTTTTGGAATCGTTGCTTATAGCAATTGGTCATTAAAACAAATTAGTATGTTGCCCATAGTAATGTTGGTCGTATTACCTATTGTTTGGGTAGCACTTTATTTAGTTGGTAGCCTAGGAAAATCAACAGGAAAAAAACAAATGGATGAACTAAAAGAGTACACCAAGCAATTGTTGCGAACCATTAAAGAACATTAATCTTTGTAGCCAAATCGCTTTAATTGACGATCGTTAGAACGCCAATTTTTATTGATTTTTACATGAAGGTCTAAAAAGACTTTTTTGTCAAAAAATTGTTGAAGGTCTTTTCGAGCTTCAGTTCCAACACGTTTAATGGCGCTTCCTTTATGTCCGATAATAATTCCTTTTTGAGTTTCACGCTCTACCATAATAACAGAACGGATTTTTATGATATTATCTTCTTCAACAAAACTTTCAGTTTCTACTTCTACTGAGTAAGGAATTTCTTTTTTATAGTGTTGAAGAATTTTTTCACGAATTTTTTCATTCACAAAAAAACGTTCAGGTTTGTCAGTTAATTGATCTTTTGGGTAAAAAGCAGGAGACTCAGGTAAAAGCTCAATAATTTTATAAAAAACGCTCTCCACGTTAAAGTTTTCAAGAGCAGAGATAACATACACAAAAGAGTTTGGAACTTTGTTTTTCCAATAGTCAACTTTAGCTGCAACTTCTTCTTGAGTCGATTTGTCAACTTTATTCAATAATAAAATCACCGGAATTTTACTGTTGATGATTTTATTGAAAAACGCTTCATTTTTCAATTCTGTTTCGCCTACTTCTACCATGTAAATGAGTACATCGGCATCTTCAAAAGCCGATTTTACAAAATCCATCATAGATTCTTGCAGCTCATAAGCAGGTTTAATAATTCCAGGAGTATCAGAAAACACAATTTGATAATCTTCACCATTTACAATTCCCAAAATACGATGTCTTGTAGTTTGTGCTTTAGAAGTAATGATAGATAATTTTTCACCAACCAATGCGTTCATCAAGGTTGATTTCCCAACATTAGGGTTTCCGATAATATTTACAAATCCTGCTTTATGTGTCATAGGGCAAAGATAGGTTGTTTTGAGTAAGAATTGTTGATTTTTATGAGCTTGTTATAGAGGGGTTTAAAAAATATTTTAAAAATAAATGCTGTTTTATTTGGATGGAACAAAGAAAAGTATGTATATTTGCAACCGCAAATCGCGGGATAGAGCAGTAGGCAGCTCGTCGGGCTCATAACCCGAAGGTCACAGGTTCGAGTCCTGTTCCCGCTACTAGTAAAGACAAGGCTTTCGAGAAATCGAGAGCCTTTTTTTATTTTACATAGTACAG
>Ga0193960_1000517_pt1 | contig 16040 bp, 14 predicted proteins | sample FB_3_MG_FD_140338 | JGI IMG/M metagenome (GOLD analysis project Ga0193960, IMG submission 140338) | Microbial mat bacterial communities from the Broadkill River, Lewes, Delaware, United States - FB_3_MG | ecosystem: Environmental > Aquatic > Freshwater > River > Microbial mats | place: USA... | reverse complement strand
TGTTAGTATGCAACATGAGAGTTACCTTTTTTTGTTTAAATTAAAGATTCGACACCTTTAATAAAAACGGGTAACTCTCAACTTTTCAAGTCGATGTGTCAGATTAAGTCGGAACTAATACAGTTTAGGCGGCGTTTTCAGGTAACTTAGTGGTTGGTAAATATTCGCGTTCTACATAAAAAAGGTGTTGTGCATTACGCAAATTACCTGAATCTTTAAGCCATTGCTCTGTAACTATTTCTCTTTGTAAAGCCGCATGTAATATGCGGCTTTTATATTGGCACCAGTAAAATATTGTCGCTTCTTGATGGCAGTTGTTATTGGGATAAGTCGCGCTACGATTTTCTGCTAAGTCTTCAATAATACTCGCGATTACTTTCGTTTTTAACTCTTCTTCTATTTTTTGTTTGAAACGTGTGTAGCGTTTAGCTTTAATTAATTGCCAAATCAACCAAACCAATGAAGCTAAAGCAAGTACAGCGATAATTTGCATTTATTTTTTCTCATAATGATGTTGCAGGGATAATAACAATTTTTAATGATAAAACATCTTTTTTAAATTTTAATCTACACTTTGCTATAAAATTAGGCAGTTAGTAATCTTATGTTTGAGTTGACTTTTTCTATTAACACGCTTTAAATTGTTCTTCAGGGATAAAAATAAATTATGTCAATAAGTAGCATTAATGAATAAGGCAATTGAAATCAATGACAATCTTACCAAGCGCTTACTGGCTTATATATTGCTTTGCAGTACTTTCGTTTCTGTATGCTCCACTGGCGTTCAGCTCTATTCTTCTTTCAAAGGTGATGTCGCTTTATTAGATCAAAGGTTTGACAACATAGAAAAAAGTTATATTCCTTCAATTGCTAGAGGTTTATGGGATTTTAATAAACCGCTCGTCGCACAACAAATGCAGGGAATTGTTGATTTACCTGATATTGGCCTTGTTAATATCGAAAACGATTTTGATTATAGACAGCAGTTTGGCGATGTAAATATAGTCACGAAAAAGTTTATTGAATACCCTATTTTTTTTGATGGTGAATATGTAGGTAAATTACAAGTTTATGCACATTATCAAGATATTTATCAACGATTATGGCAACAAGCTGGATTTATATTAACCGCTGAATTTATTAAGATTTTTATTGTCACATTTTTTATTATTCTTATTGTTAATAAGCTTATCATGCGGTATTTATTTCAAATTTCAAATTATGCACAAGCATTAGCAAGTGACAATTTAGATAAAGAATTAATCTTGTCTAATCGCTCGGGAAATAAAGACGAATTAGACTACCTTGTCAATGCTATTAATAATATGCGCATTAAGCTAAAAGATAAAATTACTAAATTAGAAGGTGCTGAAAATGCCTTATTGACCTTAAATGGCGAGTTAGAAGTTAAAGTGCATGATAGAACGGCTGAATTACAAGAAAACAATCAGCAATTGCAAGATTTACTGGATAATTTAACGTTGGCACAAGACCAATTAGTACAATCTGAAAAAATGGCTTCTATTGGTCAATTGGTTGCAGGTGTCGCTCATGAGGTAAATACACCTTTAGGCATTTGTGTAACATCTGTTACTGCATTGAAAGAAAAAATAGAAGCCTTGCAAAAGTCAATTGAGTCTAACGAGCTTACTAAATCTTTTCTTATTAATACATTACACTTGTTAACAGAATATGAACAAATAATAGAACGTAGTTTATATAAGTCTGTTGAGCTTATTCGTAGTTTTAAGTCGGTTGCTGTAGAGCAACATACTGACCCTAAAATAAACATAAATTTACACCAACATGTGTATGACGTAGTAAACACAGTTAAAACGCTTTTCAAGCAAAAAAAATATCATATTAATGTCGAGGTAGACAAAGAACTAGAATTAACGACATACCCAAGCGCTTGGAACCAAGTTTTAACTAATTTGTTGATGAATTCACATATTCACGGTTTTGAGGATTGTTCTGAAGGGGAAATATCCATCGTCTTTTCTAAAAGTGATGGACACTTAACATTACTTTATACCGACAATGGAAAAGGCATTTCTACAAAGTTGAAAAAACGGATATTTGAACCTTTTGTAACGACCAAACGTGGGCAGGGGGGATCAGGTTTAGGTTTAAATATTGTGTTTAATTTGGTTAATGTAAAATTAGGCGGCACTATTAAACTGCTAGAGTCAGACCAAGGTGCTTGTTTTGAAGTGATTGTGCCCATAGAGCAAGCATAAGAGTTTTTCTTGCTAGGTCGCTAAACTAACTGCTTAGTAAACTGGTAAATATTTATTTAGAATGCTGTATGAATATAGTAATAAAACTGTTGTTTAAATGAGCAAATATTGACTTGTTATACTTAAATCTATAGTATTTTCACGCCTTAAATCTACGTACTATGTAAAAACGCTGTTATTGATTTATGTGCCTATCAGTGTTGCTGTTGCATTTGAAAATCCTGTTTATCACATTGCTATAGATGCACTTTCGTTAATGTGAGTGATAAAATATAAGGTTAAATCTTTAAGGTTGTATAATAATGCAGTTAGAGTTCTTTGATGTTCCAAGTCCGTGTGTGGGCGTATGTCAATCGAATGAAAAAGGCTATTGTCTTGGCTGCATGCGTACGCGTGATGAACGAAAAGAATGGTCTACGCTAAATAATGATAACAAACAAAAAGTAATAAAACGTTGCATTCAAAGAAAAAAACGTCAAGACAAAAAAAATCATATAGAAAGTGTTGAAGTGAAACCTATGGAAGAAAGTTCACAACCAGAGCAGCCTTCATTATTAGAATTAGAGCCAAGTAAAAAAGTTACTTTGTCGCGCGACAATGATTTAGATTTCAGTGATTTTGAATTATAAGCGCTAACGGTTTTATAAAAACTATCATTAGAAAACGGTTGCGAGCTTTAATAATTATAGCTATCATACGCGCTCGTTGGCACATACTCTGTTTCAACTTTTGATAGAATGCCCCGATAGCTCAGTTGGTAGAGCAGCGGATTGAAAATCCGCGTGTCCCTGGTTCAACTCCGGGTCGGGGCACCATATTTTAAAACGAAAAAGCCTGCTATATAGCAGGCTTTTTCGTTTTAGTGTGTTTGGTTTGAGAAATTGTATCATTGATAGTTTATATAAATTTTTTTGCGTGTGCGTTTAATTTTTTTATCGCCCACTCATAATGGCTAGAAAGCGCTGATACGCAATAACTACCCAACGTAGTTGTGCCTGTCCAATTGTAGAATTGCTTTGTAAACAGTTCTTCTGTTGAGAATTTTTGTATTAAAAGCATAACCTGAGCATGACTCGTGTTAACTTTTATTTTAGCGTCGTTAAGTGATGTGTTTTGGTGTTTCTCCCAAAACTCAATATTCATTGCTCCGTAAGTTTTCCAGTTATATGGTGTGGGAATAAATGGTAATTGAATCCCTGCAAGGTTAGCATTAATCCAGCGTATCAATAATTGATGCCATTCATAAAGGTGAATTAATACATCCCTAAGATTTTTATCGCGGCGCCAATGGGCTTCTTTCTTGTTAGGATCTGTTGAAAAATCAAAATTTGTATTTAATGTGTTTTCTGGCATTGAATCAATTGTTTGCCATAACATTTCAAATTTTATTTTAGCTGCTTTGCATAAATCTTCTTTAGTTTTTGGCCTTGCCATAAGTTAACTTCCTGTTTCAAATACAATGTCTACTCTAACAGCTTAATAGTTTGCGTAACCTGCTTAGTTCTATTTTCTATATTTTGAAAGATTATAGTATTTATATTCAAGATTTATCTACAGTTATTAATATTTATTGATGTATAATCACTGGCAATATTTAATGAATTTTTATAAAGCTTAGTTATTTTTTAGTTATTAAAATAGTGCTATTTGTATTAAAAAATAATCACCGTAATTAAGAAGGTCTTAAACCTATGTTTTCAAAGTTAACACAGTTACCTGCAGATCCTATTTTAGGTTTGTCGGTAAAATTCAAAGCCGACGTCAACCCTAATAAAATAGATCTTGGTGCGGGAATATACAAAGATGAAAATGGTGATACACCAGTATTATCTTGTGTAAAAATAGCTGAAAGATTTCGACTAGAAAACGAAAAGAGTAAAGCTTATTTAGGTTCTGCTGGTTCAGCATTATTTAATGAAAAAATCACTTCACTTATGTTGGGAGATCACCAAGTTATTAGAGAAAATCGTATTCGTACGGTTTCTACTCCAGGCGGTACTGGTGCTTTGCGTACAGCGGGTGAATTTATTAAAACCTGTACGCCTGGCGCAACTATTTGGGTAAGTAATCCTACTTGGGCAAATCATCAAGGTGTTTTCACAGCAGCTGGTTTAAATGTTAAAACGTACCCATATTATGATTATGAAAATAAGTGTTTAGATTTTGACGGTATGCTGGCTGCGTTAAAACAAGTATCTAAAGATGATGCTGTACTATTGCATGCTTGTTGTCATAACCCTAGTGGTATGGACTTGAACAAAGAACAATGGCAAGAAGTAGCCGAAGTAGCTAAACAGGTTGGTTTTATTCCTGTTGTAGATATGGCGTATCAGGGCTTTGGCGAAGATTTAGATGCCGATGCTTTTGGTTTGCGCTTAATGGCTGATACTGTTGAGCAAATGATTATCTGTGGTTCATGTTCAAAGAACTTTGGCTTATATCGTGAGCGTATTGGTGCTTGTTCAATCATTGGTAAAGATGCAATATCTGCTGATATTATTAGTTCTGTATTACTTTCGGTTGTGCGTGTTAATTACTCAATGCCTCCTGCACACGGAGCTGCCATTGTAGAAACTATTTTAAACTCTGCCGAATTAACAACGCAGTGGCATGGTGAATTAAAAGAAATGCGTGACCGTATTAATGGCATGCGCCAATTGCTGGTAGATCAATTGATTGCCAATGGCGTAACACGTGACTTTAGCTTTATAGCTAAACAAAATGGTATGTTCTCTTTCTTAGGTATTGATAAAAACCAAGTGCAACGATTACAAGATGAATTTGGTATTTATATTGTTGGCTCTAGCCGTATAAGCCTTGCAGGTATTTCACCTGATAATGTGGACTATCTAACGCAATCAATTGCTAAAGTACTGTAATTATTTAAATTATAGTTTTTAAAAGCTTAAAAATCCCGTTGTTAATATACTAACAACGGGATTTTTGGTTTTTAGTTCGCTTTTAATTTGTTTGTTGTAATTTTATAGCTAAACAATTTTATTGCTAGTAACAATTACGCCATCGGTGTCAGCGTAAAGGTAATCACCTTGATTAAACTCAATGCCGCCAAATGATAAACGAATACCACGCTCACCTGATGTCACAGGAATTGCTTTTCTAGAACATGTACCTAGGGCGTATAGCGCCACAGGAATATTGGTAATTTGAAAAGTATCTCGAATATAACCATTAACGATAATGCCAGCATAGTTATTTTTATGGGCGAATTTCATTAAATTCTCACCCACTACGGCATAATATTCTTGGGCTACATCTACCACAACCACTTTACCTGAGCCATCTTCATCTCTCAGTAGTGTAATTAAGTCAGTATTATTTTTGTCTAACTTTATTGTGATAACTTCACCTTGGCATTTACTTGCGCCACCATAATTTTGATAACCAGCGCCAAGTACAAATACCTTTTCGCTGTGATCATCACAGATATCTGCGGTAAAAAATGTCATAAATCAGTCCTGTTATTTTTTATATACGGTATTTGGCAGTATTCTAGCATTAAAGGAGTGTTTTTCACTAAATTTTGGTACTATATATTCAGCAATAGTGAATAGTTATACGGTAGGCTCTGCGAAAATATGAAGGTAAAAATATGAAGGTTGTAACAGGTGTAGTTGGTAACGACATCCATGTGGTCGCTAATCGACTAATAGAGCTATCATTAAATGCTCGAGGATACGAGGTGTTTAACCTAGGAGTAAACACCTACTTAGAAGAATTTTTTGATGCGGTAGTAGAAACTGGCGCAGAAATTTTAATGATATCTTCACTTAATGGTGAAGCAGAAGGTTGGAGCCGAGAAGTCAAAGCTTTAAAGTCAAAATACAAAAATTTAGATAACCTTATTATGATGATTGGCGGTAATTTGGTGGTTGGCACTGGTAATGCCGAAGACATTGTACCAAGGTATAAAAATTACGGTTTTGATATTGTTTGTCATCAAGTTGATTTGAATACAGGTCTAGATATGCTTGAAAGCTTGCTAGAAGAAAGAGGCCTTGTAGAAAATAAATCTGAAATAAAGAATATTAAAGAAAGCGCGATACAAGAGAGAAATAGCTAATGAGTTTGCTGCAAGAAGAAAGAGAAATTATTCTGAGCAATGAGTATGTTGACACCTTTGACTTTGCCGAAGTAACAGAATTTGTTAAAAACGCCAGTAAAGATTTATTTATATCTCATCACTTTAAAAATCAAAATAAAATGTTAGTGCAACCCCGTGGCGGTTTCCCTACCTATAAAAAGCAATTTGCACTTTATGAGTTTTTTGTTGATGCCAATGTTGATGTACTACCATTAACTATTGATTCCAACACGCGTTTAAATGATTATGCAACGTCAAAAAAGATGCTGCGTTTAAGTGAAGAAAATAACGTTGATATGCTTAATGGTTATCCTTTGGTAAATCATGGCTATAGAACTACCCGTAAAATGATCACTCATTTCAATAAACCTGTGAGTTTACGTCATGGTACACCTGATGCACGTTTATTAATTGAAACCGCTATTGCCTCGGGAATTTTTGAAATAGAAGGCGGGCCAATTACCTACCTTTTACCTTATTCAAAAAACTTTCCGCTTGATAAAGCCTTTCTGTATTGGAAGTATGTAGAAAGAGTGTGTGCTAACTATTCTAAACTGAATGAGCCTATCAATAGAGAATCATTTGGACCACTTACTGCTACGTTAGTGCCACCGTCAATCACCATTGTGATTCAATTATTAGAAATGTTGTTGTCATTAGAAGAAGGTGTTAAGTCTTTTTCAGTGTCATTTTCCCAACAAGGTTCAATGAATCAAGATATTGTTACAGGTGCCGTGCTGAAAAAATTAGCGCGATATTATGCTGAACAAATTAACTGTGGCGATGCTGCAATTCACTTAGTTTACCATCAATGGATGGGCGCTTTTCCTACCAATAAAAATTATGCTGAGCAGCTGATCAACATGTCGACTGTAATTGCCTCTATGGTGGGGGCAGATAAAATCATCACCAAAACCCGAGAAGAAGCATCTGGTATTCCTACCAAAGAAGCCAATGCTAAAACGGTGGCAAATACTCAGTACACGTTAGGTATTTTAAATGGTTTACCTAACGTGGTTGACGAAGAAGAAGAAGAAATGCTCACGTTGCAGGTAAAAGCAATTATGGAAGCTGTATTTAATGATCCTGCTGATACGTTATGGCGAAAAGTCTTTAACAGTATTAAAAACGGAGTTATTGACGTGCCTTTTTCTCCTCATATTATCAATCATAATAATATGATAACTATTCGAGATGCTAAGAAAAATATTCGAATTATTAAACGAGGTAATGTGCCTATTCCTGATCGCTGTTATGCCTATGATAAAGCGCAATGTGATTTAACTAAAGATACTACCAGTATCGTTAATGATATTATTCACGATATAGGGATTATGCAATGAGTACGGTAGAAATTAACAATAATGATGAAAGTATTAGCATGAAACGTAGCACTGAAAAACTACTCATTGATGTGGGCAGTACTTACTTTAAAATGAGTACACCTTCGACTATTGAACAACATTTTAGAGATTTTAATAAAGATATTTTAGATGATTTAATGCACAAAGGCGGAAAAACAATAGAGCGTTTTGCAAAAGAAGATGTTTATATTTGTTCTTCTGCGAATGGTGGATTAACTACCCTTATTATTGGCATTACCAATACATTCTCAATAAAGTATGCCACTAATATTGCCTTTAATTCTGGTATTAATATTATTGATACTGTGCTGTTTCAAAATATTGAAGACTACTCAATACCAAGTGATCTTATTGATGTTATTATTATTGTCGGTGGAATTAATTCTAACGGAAATATTTTTTCGAACCGTTTATATCATTATTTAACACAGCTAAATTATTCAAATATAGTATTTGTTGGTAATGAAATTGATGCACCTATAATTAAAGCTAATATTGAGCATATAGATATTTTGCCTAACATTATTGATGATAGGTTACATATTGTAGAAGAGCATTTGCGAGAATACTTAACCAATCTTTATCAAAAAGATATTGAAGGCAAAGAAGATATTAAGCATTTGTATAATATTACCTCGAACCAAATATATTCTACGCCGTACATAGTGAACAAAACTTTGCCGTTAATTAACACCAAATTTTCAGTAGTTAATCCTTTTATACTGCTTGATATTGGTGGTGCAACTACTGATATTCATTATTCAAAAGATTTGGTTGACGACAACTTAGTGACTGAAAATGAATATGACAGGTTGGTCTTTAAAAAGTTGGGTGTGTATAAATCAAAACAGTCATTAATTTTTGCTGCTAAAAACAATGAATTTGTTTACGAGCTGCTTATGCACTTAAAAGTAACCGAAAATATTTTTGAAGAACAAAGTGAAAAAGCGACTAAAATATTAATGCAGTTGGCTATCTTTTTGGTTTTATGTAAAATTTCACACTACAGAAAAGCATACATTAATTTAAAATTACTGGCTATTAACTCAATTGTGTTAACTGGCGGAATTACTAAAGTTTTAACGCGTAGCGAAATAGAAGATATTATTTCATTTTTTTACAAAAAAATTCTTAATTCAGCACATAATCCTACCACTGTCCTTGATAGTAATTATGATATTTGGACACTTGGGGCTGTAGATGCTTAAAGTACAAAGCAAAGCGCAAAGAAAAATAAGAGGAAAAGCATAATGTCGATAAACTGTATAAGAACACTTCTTGAAGATGCAGTGCAGGCCAATAGCGAAAAATCTGCGGTAGTTTATAACGAAAGAATTATTACTTACGGCGAATTATTTACTAAAGTAAATCAGGTTGCTTTTTACTTAAATGAACTAGACCTACCTAAAGATTCACGCATTGGGCTATATTCTACCAAAGGTATTGAACAAGTGATTGCGGTATTGGCTATTTTGTCTACCGACTATATTTTAGTGCCACTCACTACTTTACTTAAGTCTGAGCAGGTTGAATATATTATTAATGATTGTGACATTAAATGTATCATTACAGACAAGCTTCAGCTTGAAAATATAGAAGAAATTGATTTTAACGGGCACATTATTTCTTATGAAACTGCTGATAAAGGAATAGCCTCATTTGAAGAAATATTTAAATATTACAATAAACCATATGTTTGCGATATTAATGGTCATAGTAATGCGGTAATTACTTATTCTTTTGGTGTTTCAGGTACACCTAAAGGTATTGTTATATCACATCGTAACTTAATTGATTCTGCACGAGTTGTTTCGCAATATTTAGATCTTAAGCATGAGGATGTTATTTCAGGCGTACTTATTTTTAATCTTGATTATGGTTTAAACCAAATTTTTTGTACCTTGTACAAAAAAGCGACTTTAGCACTACATCGCTTCATATTACCTGAAGACTTTTTTAACCATATTATTAACGATAAAGTAACAGTGTTACCCTTAATGCCTGTGAATATTTCACAAATGTTTGATGAAGATTTACACCGTATTCCTAGCGCTGAACTTTTTGCAAATGTTAAAACCATTACTTCTTCGGGCGGTAATGTAACGGCTAAAATGATCAAAGACTGTAAGAATACCTTCCAAAATGCAGATTTTTACTCAATGCATGGTCTTACTGAAGCATTTCGTTCAACCTATCTAGACCCATCACAAGTGCAAATTAGACCTGACTCAATCGGTAAAGCCATTCCTGATGTTGAATTGTATGTGATTAATGAAGAAGGGAAAGAATGTGGCGTGCGTGAGGTTGGCGAATTAATTCACCGTGGTGGCTATATTTATCGCGGCTTTTGGAATGCGCCAGAGCAAAATGCTGAACGTTTTAAATCAGTACAAATATTAAAAGATGTAATTAATTTAGAAGGGCAACTGACTGATGAACTCGTTGTGGCAACGGGAGATTACGTTTATAAAGATGAAGAAGGGTATTTTTATTTTGTGTCTAGACAGGATGACATGATTAAAACCCGTGGTTTCAGGGTTTCACCGTATGAAATTGAGTCTGTTGTGGCAAAAAATATTCCACAAATAGAAAAATGTGCCGTGTTTGGTTTAGATAATGAACTGATCGAAGAAGAAATTGTTATGGTTTATTCTGCGTTAAATGAAATAACCGAGAATGAAATATTATTTGAATTGAAGAAACACCTTGCTTCTTACATGATACCTAGCCGAGTTATTTATAAAAAGTCTTTACCTTTAGTGCAAAGTGATAAAAACAAAATTAACAAAGAAGCATTGAAAAATGGCTTAATATCGGGAGCGTAAAGAATATCGCTCTCTTGAATGATTGGCATTAAATAGCATTTAGCTCTCTAACTGAGAGCTAAATGAAAATTCAAGAATAAAACTACAAGGCTAATTCGATAACCATTTCGGTTAATTCTTCTTTAGAGATAGAATTGCTGTGGTTTTTATCGAAACGATTGAAAATAGACTCACACATACGAATGCCTTTGTCTTGTAATAACACATCAATGAGCTCAACGAATTCAGAGCGACTGATTACACCGTCTTTATCTTCATCAAATACTTCAAATAACTCATCTACCCACTGATTTAATTCCATGAGGGTTCCTTAAATATATAGAGGGAAATCAATATTTAAACTTTATCTTTTATTCAGGCATTTGGGAATAGTAATTTATAAATATTTACAAATTGATAGATTTTAAATAGCAGCTAACTCTACTAGAATGACGTTGTTTTGTATAAAAATGGTTAAAATGCTAAAAAATGGAATATAAAATGATAAATCATTGGAAAGTTACAACCTTTGTTTTCTTGCTTTTAAGTTTTACAGCTTATGGTGAACAGCAAAGCTTTACTCTGGAAAATTGCCATGTTGATGGCGTGAGAGAGCAGGTGAAATGTGGCAAGCTATTAGTGCCAGAAAACTACAGTAAGCCTGATGGCGAACAAATCAGTATCAATTTTGTCGTTTTGCCAGCTATTGATAACAGCGATAATAAAATTCCACTAATGTTTTTAGCGGGAGGGCCTGGGCAAGCGGCAGCAGAGCTAGCTTCAGGCTTACGGTATGTTTTTAGAGAAGTTCGTAAAACGCGTGATTTGATCTTGGTGGATCAACGAGGCACTGGTCAATCTCATCCATTACAATGTGAAGAAACGGCCGAACAAAATGTTTACACAGCAATGCCTGAAGACTTTTCAGCACAAGATATTAAAGACTGCCTTGCTAGTTTTAGTGGCGATTTAAGCCAATATAATAGTGAAAACGCTATTCGCGATTTTGATGCAGTACGTGTAGCGCTTGACCATCAGCAATTAAATATTTACGGTGGCTCCTACGGAACCCGAGCTGGGCTGGTGTATATGCGCATGTTTCCTGACTCATTGCGTAGTGTTGTGCTTGATAGTGTAGGCCCTATTGAAGTCCCTATTGGTTTATTTGGGCAAAGTTCGGCTAGATCATTTAATTTGTTATTAGAAAACTGTCAAAAAGAACTAAGTTGTCAGCAAGCTTACCCTGAACTCGAACAAGAATTTAGTAGCCTAGTTGCTCGTTTAGCTGAAGCGCCAGTAGAAGTGAACATTGCCCATCCCAGACTAGGAACCCAAACTAAGTTTGTTATTAGTGAAGGAAAACTACTAGGTACTTTGCGTATGCAATTATACTCAGTAGCAACACGTTCTATTGTGCCCCTAGCGATTCATCAAGCCTACCTAGGTAATTATATGCCATTAGCTGGGTTGGTTGCTCAATCAGAAAGCGGGCAAGGCATTTACCTTGGTTTGTTATTTAATATCGCCTGTAATGAGGACTTTCCTAGAATATCCGCAGAGGATTTTGTCCAAGACGCGAATAATAATTTTGGGGGTGATGATAGCCATTTTGCTTTTAAAATGGTTTGTCCTCTATGGCCACAATACCGCCCAAGCGAAGAATTTTACCAGCCTGTAACAGCAAATGTTCCTACCTTAATTTTATCTGGCAACTTAGATCCAGTTACCCCACCAAGTAATGGTGAACACAGTGCCAAAACGTTACCTAATAATCACCATATTATTATTGAAAATGCGGCACATACTGTTGCGATGAATACGTGCGCGGGTGATATTATTAATGAATTTTTAACAACACTGCAACCAAAAACGCTAGACGAATCTTGTTTAGCAGAGATACCTAATGAGTCTTTTATGACTAATTTAAATGGTGGAACACTTATTGTTGAAACTAACAATGCAGGTTCGGCCGAACAAGGAGGTCAAGACTAATGATACAAGTTAATAATTTGCGTAAAACCTTTGGCGGTAGCAATAAACGTTTGTTTAGTGGCTTTAACAAAACAAAAGAACTAGGTTCGGTGATCGCATTAGATGGTTTATCTTTTACTGCTAATGATGGCGAAATTACGGGTATTTTAGGGCCTAACGGTGCAGGGAAAACGACCTGTTTGCGAACCCTATATGGTTTACTGAAGGCCGATGATGGTAATGCCATTATTGACGGTATTAATGTTGTTGAAAACCCACTTGCTGCTAGGGCACGTTTGGGGATATTTCCTGATAAGTTTGGTTTATATGAACGTTTAACTGCTTATGAGCAAATAGATTACTTTGCCAGTATTCATGGTTTGCAAGGTGATTTTAAGCATCAAGCAATTGAAGCAATAATTAAAGATTTAGATATGGAAGCATTAGCACACCGTAAAACTTTAGGCTTTTCTCAAGGACAACGGATGAAGGTAACATTAGCCCAAGCTCTAGTGCATCAACCTAAAAACTTTGTGCTTGATGAACCAACCCGAGGGCTTGATGTAATGAGTACTCGCGTATTACGAAATTATTTGGCATGTTTTAAAGAAAAAGGACATTGTATTTTATTTTCTTCACATGTAATGCAAGAAGTTGCTGCTTTATGTGACCGCGTTATTATTGTGGCTAACGGAAAACTTGCTGCAGAGGGAACACCTAATGAGCTTTGTGAGTTGGCAGGTGAAACTCAATTAGAAGAAGCTTTCGTTAAAATCATTGGCTCCGACGAAGGAGTAGCAGCATGATGGTTTCAAGTTGTCACAGACTTATATTTTTAGTTAAAGGAGCGGCTAAATGATCCAGTTTAAAGCACTTCTATCAAAAGAGCTAAAAGAAGCCTTTCGTGATAGAAGGGCGATGATGATGGCTATGACAATGGCAGTGATGGCCCCAATAATGATTTTTGTTATGTCAAAGGTCATGATTAAAGAGGCAGTAGAAACCCCAGCTGTTTATGTCAAAATAATGGGGGCTGAATATGCTCCACAATTAATAAAATCTCTTAAAGATGAAAATATTTTATCATTAAAAGATGCCCCCAACGATGAAAAATCAAGTTGGGAAGAACGTAATCTTAGCATTACTATTCCAGATAGTTTTAACCAAGACATGTTAGGCGGTAAATCAATTGATCTTTATTTACGTGCAGATTTTAGCGAGAAAGCTAATATGTCGCCAATTAGACGTATTAAAACTACGATTAACCAATATGCACAAGCTATTGGTTATAAACGTTTATTAGTGCGTGGAATTGATGTTAATTTACTGCAACCCATTAAAATTATTGAGCAAGACACATCGTTACCTAATTCTAATGCTATGATTATTTCAATGATGCTTGGCTTATACCTGTTAATGGCTGCATTTATGTCTGGGCTTCCTGTTGCTATTGATGCCAGTGCAGGAGAACGTGAACGTAATGTGTTAGAGATGCTTTTATGTCAACCCGTCAGTACAGTGAAAATTGTGGCAGCTAAATTATGTTGTGCGAGTTTAATTGCTTGTATTGGCGTGTTGCTAACGTTAAGTTTAACCTCGTTTTCAGTTAGCTTTATTGATTTAACTAAAATAGGCGCTAGCTTTAATTTAGATGCTTTCACTATCACAGCATTGTTATTGTTACTATTTCCCATATGTTTCTTTGCTTCAGCTTTACAGCTTTTTGTTGCTTTTCAATCGAAAAACTTTAAAGAGGCGCAATCTATGGTTTCTATGATTATTATGTTACCTGCCATGGTGCCTGTTATTTTGATGTTTGTAGATAACAAGCCAAAATGGTTAGATTGGTTACCTATCTCTGGTCAGTCATTGATTATGGAAGATCTTTTTAAAGGCTTACCTGTGTCATGGGCGTTACTGGCTTTTACAGGATTAGTGACAATCAGTATGACCATTTTTTTAGTACTATTGATGGCAAAAAAATTACGCTCTGAAAAAGTGGTTTTAGCATTGAGCTAGCAGAAATAAGTTAATACTCGTACAAAACTTTAGAATAAAGCAAAACGCAGGTTTTGTTATTAATTCGGTTTTTTATTGGGTATATCGTTTATTGTTTGTTGTTTTTTGATATATTGTTGTTTATATTCTGTGTTGTTGGTTTTGGTTATATTTGTTCTTGTCTTGTTTTTTTGTATCAAAATAGTAGTTACAGCAATTCAGACATAAGACAAGACAAAATGAACTAAAAGTTACTGGTTTTGCCGTGTACATTTTGGACTAACTCAGGCAAAATATGCGGCATTAATTTTAGACCTTTTTATTATCTTACATACAACGTTCTTAGGTTGTTTATTTGAGGAAAAACCATGTTTACTCGTGATATGAATATTGCAGATTTTGATGCTGAACTTTATCAAGCTATGAGCAATGAAGTTGTGCGTCAAGAAGAGCATATTGAATTGATTGCTTCTGAAAACTACTGTAGCCCGCGTGTACTAGAAGCGCAAGGCTCACAATTAACTAATAAATATGCGGAAGGCTATCCAGGTAAACGTTATTACGGCGGCTGTGAATACGTTGATATTGCAGAACAACTAGCGATTGACCGTGCAAAAGAATTATTTGGTGCAACTTATGCTAATGTTCAACCTCATGCAGGTTCACAAGCAAATGCTGCTGTTTTTCAAGCGCTTGTAACACCTGGCGGAAAAGTATTAGGTATGAGTTTAGCGCATGGTGGTCATTTAACGCATGGTTCTCATGTAAACTTTTCAGGTAAGTCTTATGAAGCTGTTCAATATGGTCTTCACCCTGAAACTGGTGATATTGATTACGAAGAATTAGAGCGTTTAGCTCACGAACACAAGCCTGAAATGATTATTGGTGGTTTTTCAGCATTTTCAGGTATTGTTGATTGGGCGCGCATGCGTAAAATCGCCGACAGCATTGGTGCCTACTTCTTTGTTGATATGGCACATGTTGCGGGTTTAGTGGCTGCTGGTTTATATCCAAACCCTGTACCTCATGCGCATGTTGTTTCTACTACCACTCATAAAACATTAGCAGGCCCTCGTGGTGGCTTAATTGTTTCAGCGTGTGATGATGAAGAAATTTACAAAAAATTAAACAGTGCTGTTTTTCCTGGTGGTCAAGGTGGCCCATTAATGCATATTATTGCTGCTAAAGCGGTAGCATTTAAAGAAGCGTTAGCACCAGAATTTAAAGTTTACCAACAAAGCGTACTTGATAACGCAAAAGCTATGGTTGCAGTATTACAAGAACGTGGCTATAAGGTGGTATCAAACAGTACCGAAAATCATTTGTTATTACTTGATCTGATTGATAAAAATATCACAGGTAAAGATGCTGATGCCGCATTAGGTAAAGCACATATCACAGTGAATAAAAACTCAGTACCAAATGATCCTCGTTCTCCGTTTGTTACTAGTGGCCTACGCCTTGGTACGCCAGCAATTAGTCGTCGTGGTTTTGGTGTTGAAGAAACTAAAATACTGACAGGTTGGATTTGTGATATTTTAGATGATATTACTAACGAAGA
>Ga0193960_1000516_pt1 | contig 16069 bp, 11 predicted proteins | sample FB_3_MG_FD_140338 | JGI IMG/M metagenome (GOLD analysis project Ga0193960, IMG submission 140338) | Microbial mat bacterial communities from the Broadkill River, Lewes, Delaware, United States - FB_3_MG | ecosystem: Environmental > Aquatic > Freshwater > River > Microbial mats | place: USA... | reverse complement strand
GTCGACATCTTCCCTATAGAACTTGTACAAGATCGTACTGGTAAGATAAGTGATGTAGACACTATAGGTACTACTACTAAAGACCAGAGTGGTAATATCATAAGTGCTAATGTTAATAAAAGTGCTGTTATAACAGCTAAGTGGTTAGCTATCAATCAAGCTAACCGTGTTACTCCTCCTAATGTATGTAAAGGTGAAACAGTTTTAATATATAGGTACGAAGGTAGTGATAGTTTCTACTGGAGTGCTCTGATATCAGAACCTGATATTAGAAAGAAAGAGAAAGTTACTTATTTTTTTAGTAACAAAGATACAGTAGTGGGTGAAGATTGGGTAGATAAATCATACACTGTAACAGTTGACACTATTAATAAATTAGTGAGGTTAAGAACTAATGATAATGATAGTGAGAAAGCTAAATATGATATCACTCTAGATACGAAAGAAGGTATCTTCTCTATATCAGATGGGCACGATAACTCAGCTGTGTTACATACTCCTGATAAGAAGTTAAGTTATATAATCAAAGACTTAATAGAGACGGAGAATAAACGAACTATGTTGAATACTAAAAAGTTCGGAGTATCGAACGGTTCAGATGAATTGATAGCGTTATTATCTGAACTAATAGCTGCCATTATAGCAGAGCAGCATATAGGTAACTTAGGTATCAATACTGTACTAACAGCTGCTTCCATAAGTAAGTTTGAAGACATTAAGTCTAGATTAGAAGAATTCATTGATAAGTAAGGATATAATATGGGTATGTCAGAGAGTAACGCAGCTCAGGAGTTAGCTAAAGCTTATGAAGCTAATAAAGATATTAATAGTGGAAGAGATAATGGTACCTATATGGGATTACTGAACACCATATTAGATAATGAATTCCAGAATGCTGCTACTACCGCCCCTAATGTATTAATAACTAATGTGGCTGGTACTCTAGATATACAACCTGTTGGGTATCCTATCTTAGCTAAAGAGATAGCTACTAAATGTTGCGCGTACTGGAGTAAAACCATAGTACCATCACCTAGTTCTGTTTCAGGATATGGAGTTAGTAGTGTTAGTAACGATGCTATGTCATATGTTAGTATGTTAACAGATGCGTTATTAGCTATAGATAACAATACTTTACAGAGACCAGATTTCTTAAGCTTCACAACTACTATATTTAATCATTGTCGTATGATAAAATGGACAGTTGACGAGAACAAAGGTGGTACGCATACCACCCTTATACTATAAAAGGACTTTAAATGAATAATATAGTACCACCTATCAATAGTCGTGGTTGCTTTAAATTCAAAGAACCATTCGACCAATATATAGATAGTGATAAAGAGTATACTGTATCTAGTGTTAGGTCATTAACTGAGTTGTATAGTAGTGAGGAAGAACCTCTAGATACTATATATAGAGCCGTAGGTATGACAGAGAGTGATTATGCTGATGATGTTAAGAATAAAGTACCTATAGTAATATTCGTAACTGATGGAGGTGAGTTCTTCTATGTACCAGCTAATCGGATATTATCATTACCGCAGTTATACGGTACTAGATACCAAGAGTTCACTGTAGCTATTCCATTAGGACAACTACCTGTTAGTTATGATTATACCCTACTACAATCCACACTGAAAGATATAGTATATGAAGTAATAGGAGTACAGACAGATGTATCGGTTATTAAGACATCTAATGTCATACTAGTACCAGATGCAGAACATACTATGTTCCAAGCACTCTTAAAAAATAAAAAGAGTGTAGATAAATCTTATATGACAAAATACCGAGAATTATTAGTCATTAATGAACGACAGAAAGCTCTAATAGAAGAGTTAGAGAAATGTCCTAATTGCAATACTACTACACCTCTTATAGAGGTGTAGTAGTATATTATAGATTATTACCTATCATTGATGTTATCAGATTATCAAATGCTTGTGTATTGTTCATAAATGCAACTTTCTGCCACACATCACGAAGATATTCAGTATACGCTAATTCACTATCTCCATATGAATCAACTATCTCTTTAACGACATCTAACTGATGTCCTGAGTAGATATAACCTTGACCTAGTTTGACTCTTAGTTTGTTATATAAATAACTCTTGACGGCGTGAACACATAACTCACTGAACGCTGGGTATGACCTAGGACTGATGTTCTCTAAGTTAGCATGATTCTCTACAGTACAGTGTAGTATAGCACCATGAATAGGATCACTGGGTTCATATACTATTATAGTATTCTCACCTATAACCTCTAACCTTGCTGTTTGATAAACATGTCTCATACTTAGATTACCCATAAGCTTACTACCTGCTTGTAATAACTCTGAATTAGTATACCCTAGATGATTAGGACCACCTATATGATGGTTACTGTTTTGTGACACAGGACTCACTAACGATTGAGCTGATATGATAGATTTCCCATTAGTAAGATGTATAGGTACTTTTATAACCCATTCCATAGCACTTAGCACAGTTAAATTACATTTATTAGTATCTATCTTAGTTGTAATACCTCCTACTAGGTTACAATCTACTAATACTCTTGGTCGTATAACCGAAGTCAGTATCCTCTCTGGTATACTGATATTATTATTGATTATAGGTGAATTCTCACCAAATCCTATATTCAGAATCTCTGTAGGTATACTGAACTGGAGAACATTCTGCGCATAACTTATAGCATTCATACTCTCATACTCCTTAAAATTAAACCTTACTATAGGAGAGGGACACCTCTCCTATATGTAAGATATGTCAATTATCATATTACTAGATGACTAGCCTTCAAATTATCTTTCACTTGTTGTTGTTTTCTCTGTAACATAACTTCTAACTTTACCTCACCTATATTATCGAATATATCATGAGTCACGGTTTTGATATAATCTACACCCACACTAATCTCTGTCCATGCTGGGTCAACTTTTTGATACTTCTCAAGATTTAACATAGAATAACTCACAGCGTTACTCAACACCCTTTCTATACGATTATTCTTATGTTCATAAGCATTTAAAAGTTGTTGCTCTTTTAAGTGTTCTTTATTAGCATTAACCCAACTTCTAAGATATTTAACAGCTATCCCCATGACTGCTGTCACTATAGTCAATAAGACTTCTTGTAACATATTTTCCATAATTATTCCATTCTCCTTATTATTTATATTTAATACATTAAAGCTTCAATAGTTTTTTACCTATAGTACCAGCTAAATCATCGAAACTCTTACTTTGTTGTAGTTTACGCCTTAGCATCTGCTTAACAACAATCGTAGTGATATCAACCAATATATCTGGTTCAACATACTCAATGTAATCTGTAGCATGTTTTAAAAACTCTTCTTCGGAACTTAGTGAACTGGTATCCGTATCAGTACTCATACTCTTAGCGTAGTCTATAGCGTTCTGTAACACTCTTTCTGTGTGTTCATTCCATTTATCAGCATTATAACCTTCAGTTTTAGCTGTATAGTAATCTCTGCGAGCTCTCATACTAGTTGCATTAACACGATAATATACCTCTAGACGAAATATGTTATATATAACAAATATGCCTATTAGGATAAGTATTATATTCGGTATGTGTTCCATGTTACCATTCCTTTAGTAGTGTTTCAGCTAAATCTTTAGCTTTATTTACGATATAGTTATCTTGTCGAAATATATCACCTATATCATATTCAGATTCAAATATCTTCTGGTATACTGGCTCTACATTAGGTTGTAAATCTACTTCAGATTCACTACCAGTGATACGCTCTACTGCTTCTTTAAAGAAGTGTATAATATCAATATTACGACCATTGATATTCGGTTCCTCACCTGTTCTAAGTTCAGGTATATAAGCTATAACTTGCTTATCCTGTCCTAACCTATGCGCTCTTGCTATAGCTTGTTGATAAGTAGCCATACGAAACGGCATGTCTATAAAAACAACTATGTTGGCAGCTATAAGAGGAACCCCTGTACTTAGGGATGCGTATGTAGCTATAAGAGGGTTAGCTGATTTAACATTGTTGAACTTATCTACAGTAGTAGATAAGTTATGAGAAGTTGAACCATATACCTGTAAGGGTTCATATCCATCTGTTTGTATCTTTGAATTAGCACTTTCACACACATCTATATAACTACTAAATACTATAGTCTTCTTAGTAGTAGAATTGACTATATCAACCCAAGATATAGTTTCTGCTATAGCCTGATGACACTCTATACGCGCTCTTGTAACAACATGAGCTAACGCCTCTCCCTGTACTTTAAGAAGAAGATATTTCACGACTGATTTAGCTTCACGAAAAGCCTTCTTGTCTTCGCCATGTAACTGAGGTAATAACACTTCTCTCTCAAACTTATTAACATCCATCACTTCCTGTGTGTGGAATGGTAATTGTTTTAACTCATATGCCTTTTTAACTACTTTGAATGTATCTTCATACACAATGAATTCATTATCAGACATACCGTTAGCTTTAGCTAAAGATTTAGCTAGTTGATATAACCTATCATATGTATCAACATAATCTTGAAATGCTTCATTTATCTCCTTCTCTCGCCTCTTAACAAACTCTTGTAATCTAATCTTAATATTTTTTAATGTGAATCTATCCCCGCCATCTTTAAGATGTACATCAAAATACCTAGTCACTACAGGTTCTAAATCAATAACATCTTTCTTAACAATGACTGAATAATCACCAAATCGTTTAGGTAGAGTTCTTCTAAGTAAATTCTTAGGTGTCTTATATATATTCATAAAGCGTTTAGCTATATTCTTATCGTATCTAGTATCTAGAAGATTCATCAATACCGCAGTCTCTTTTGAATAGGCTTTAATAGGCGTACCTGATAACAGTATAACATCTTTAGCATTAATAAAATTAATAACCTCTACTAAGAGTTGTGTCCTATTAGACCTATCGTTAGCGAAATTATGCGACTCATCCACTATGACCGTAGCGTTACTGAAGTCATGTACTTTAACAAAATTAAGTAATAATTTAAGAGATTCAAAACTAGATACTACGAACCTAGCACCTTTCATAACTTCATCTCTATTCATAACATATACATCTTGTGGTTTCTTATAGATTTCATCTTTTAACGCATGCACCCAGACTTTATCTATAGTTTGATTAGGAGCTATTATAATAGCTTTTGTATCGATATTGTTCATAATCTCATGTGTTGCTAAACTTGTGAATGTGTTATGGGTAACGCAGTAATTATCAACTACGAATAGTTTAGTAGGATTAGTCACACTAATACAAACAGCTTCTGCGTCATCTACCTGCTCAATACTAATTAATCTAAGCCCAACAGTTGTTAAATCTTTACTTAACATAATAGCTTTATTCATATCTGCTTGTTTAAACTTGTTCTCGGTGTATTTACTAAAACAGATATCAGGTCTAGCTAACTTAATACTGACTAGGTGATATACCTTATCACCTATACCTCTACGCCTTCGTCTTATATTACGCTTCGTGGTATTGATTATATAAGCGATTCCTCCTAAGGAATGAACTAACTTAATTATATCTTCAGCTAGTGAAATATAAGCTGTTTTATATATAACCATACCCTGTTCATTAACGGTACCATAACGCTCCATAAGACCTTGTAGTAACTGAACTTTTTGGTTATAAGAAGTTCCTACTAAGTACCTTTTAGGTATGAATAAGTTACCTGACTTACTATAGTTACTAATCTGTATTTTCAACTGGTCTAACTTAGTAGATATAGGACTGTTCACTGTATTATAAGTATTGACATTGAAAATAGCTATATCATCTGACAGAGTCACATTATTACTACCTAACACAGTTAATAAATCTTCGTCTTCTAAATTACGACGGAGTAACCTAACGATGTTGTGGTCATTACCCAATATAGCACCTAGTAGATAAGGATTGATAGGAACTGGCTTATCCTGTTCATTTTGATTAGGGGTGAATAGAGGTATGCGTATACCATCACGGAACATTTCACTATTATCCATAGCCTCTATCATATCATTTGTGGTTACTGGTTGCGTTCTACCACATATCTTCCATAGGTGTTCACGGTCAGCTATCACACTCCTGCCATCTATGAATATTAACTTAAATAACTCCCTGGTACCTTGTGGGTAGACCCCAGTTACTTCAGTAGGTAAGTTGTTTTCACACATCACTTCATCACCTACTGATAGTGAACCTATACTAACCCAACCATTAGGTGTCAATACTGGTGTGTCATATTGTAACGCTTTACCTGTACCAGTAGCCATATACATTAAAGCCCCTCTGTGACCATTTCGTTGTTTAGAAATTGAGTAATTCTCCATAGCGGTCTTCTGGTGTGGTAGTAGCTCATATTTCATATTATTTTTAATATGTGAATTATTGATTCTAAACTTAGACTTATTCTCTACCCATATATTAGTATCAATATGGTGTAGTATATTCTGTAAGGCTACTATATTAACACCTCTAGTACTACCATCATACTCATTAACCACATACTCGAGTATCTCAAATACTTCTAATGTGAAGAATGTATAGAACTCTATCTTATTACTAGAAGAATAGTTAAAAATAGTGTCATGTGCTCGTTCTCCTATAGTGTCAATAATGACTTTGTTAAATGACCCACCGAACCCATTCTTACCTGTCGTGATAGTGTATATATCCTTTATTCGATTGTGAGTGAATGTAATACTATTATCCATATAACCTCCTAGTTAAATTAAGCTGATTTTATATATCACCTAAACGGTTAGTTGATAAAAATATCGTTTTTATGATAAACCAAGGAGATACAATATGAAAATACATGATTTCAGTACTCGCTTATTGAGAGATTTTATATATCCTCAAATATTGAAAGATCACGATGGATTGAGATTACCACCATCAGTTATATTCTGGCATAGTCCTGATAATATATTAGTTCCCATTACAAGAACAGGTTTCTTAAAAGGAGCTAAGGGTGTGTATGTTGATATTAGGGATATATACAATGTATCTGCTATAGGTAATTATAAACATACAACTAATAATAACAAAAGATTGATACAATCGCAAGAGAAACAATTCAAATATTTAAAAAGAACTAAGAACACAGTTAGTATATCTCAAAATGAGTTATTGATACTACATTATGGTGGTATAACTTCTGCTAATAGATATTCAGCACACCCACTAAATAACTACTATAAGTGGTATAATAGCCTAATAACAATAGTGAATGATTTAAAGAGTGTTCGTACTGATAAACCATTAATTATTCGTATGGTAATACCTGATATTTTACCATCAAGGGTAATGCTAGATAAACATAGACCAGTTACTAAGACTAGTACTCTAGATGATTTAATAACTAGTGGGCATTTGAATATATTAGAACTATGGAGATTCATCAACCCTGATGAGACTAATACAAGTTTATTAAAACTAATACCTATTGACAAAATGAATCAGGTAGAACTAATGTTATCTTGTAATAATAAAATACTATTAATCAACCTCGGTGTACTGTATGCATCTGTTAAAGAACATAACTATACAAACATTCGTGGTCTCAACTCTGTTCCTGGCAACACTATGAAAAAAGTGTTGTATAAGATGCTGTACACTTTCACTACTGAAACAGGTGTCTATACACAAGATTTAAAAACTGCTAAACAGAAAGATATTAAAATAAGTATAGCTAAAATAAGGAATAGTGACTCTAGTAAAGATGATGTTATTGACATAGATAAAATGCTAGAAGAAGAGGTAGTTGAACCTGAAGTAGTTAAAGTAGTAGTTGATGATGACACAGATAACATTCAAGCTGTTGATGAAGTTAGTGTGACTAGCACAACTAATGATATAGAAAATCAGAGTGTTGCATACGAAAGTTTGAATGACATAAAAGATGAACAATTAGATTACAATTATTTAATATCGCAACAACTAGATAGTATGTTAGAGAATAAGGTTATAACTAAGAAGAAGTATAGTGACTTAAAAGATAGTATAGTCAAACAGATGAGTAAACCAGCGCCATATGTAGGTAGTGGTAGTATAAGCGATATGTTAGACAGTAAGAAAGATGATTATAATCTTGATAGTAATAAAATCAATAGTAATAAGGTAGTCTTCTTAGAGGAGCACAACAGAGACAGAGTATCCGACCTTAAACAAGCGTATAAGAAGAAACAATATGATAAAGATATTCTTCGTTCATTCTACGCTATGCAGAAGAGTGGTATGATAGTCAAAGACTATAGCATAACGAACCAAAGTACTATATTAGGTTCTATAGATAGACATAGTGTTGTACTACAGCCTATTAACGGAAGAGCTACTACTGTACATATCGATATACCAGTATTTGACGAATACGGTACATTCAAGTTATCTGGTAACGAGTATAAAATGATATCACAAAGAACAGATTTACCTATAAGGAAAATATCTAATAACCGTGTAGCGTTATCTACATTTTATGGTAAACTATTCATAGACACTGCTAGGGCTAAAAAAGATGATTTAGGATACTGGCTACAGAAGAAGATAGTCCAATCAGAAGATACTAGTGAACTAATATTACTATCTCCTAAACTATATGATGTAACTGTTCCGTCATTATACGGAACTATATCTCGATATACTAAATCATTTAGAATACATAACTACAAGTTTGAGTTCAACTACCACGATAGGGCTAAACTATTTAAGGATAATATTGACCTCAAGAGTATAGAGGATAATGTAGTAGTGGTTGGTATTGATAAGAAGCAAACACCTATTGTTATGGATTTCAATAATAGACTATTCAAGTATGAGAATAATGAGTATCGAGAGATAGAAGATCTGTTTACTCTATTAGACATAGAACAACATACTGCACCTATTGAGTACAGTACTGTTAAGATATACAAGAAGACTATACCAGTCGTTATTCTACTATCTTATTATATAGGACTTGATAAGTTACTTAAACTCTATAAAGTTAAATATACTAGACATGAACCTAATGAAAGAATACACAAAGATATAATACACAATAGTTTAGTATTCAAGTTTAAAGATATTAAATTAGTATTACCTAGAGATTACGGAGAACATGATACCTTATTCGCTGGTCTCAATACTATTAAGAGTACGCTAGCTGATATTAATTATCGTGTAATGAACGATAGGGGTTCTTTTGAAACACTCTTCTCGAAAGAAGAGTATGCTTCATTGTACACTAACGAGATTAGAATACTAGAACATATGTATGTTGACCCTGTAGCTGAATCGAATCTTAAGATAATGAAAGAACCTATTACATTCAAAGGGTTACTGATAAGAGCTAATGAGCTATTAATAGATGATAATTATATTAACCCTGGTAATATAAGTCAGGTGACTATTAAAGGAAATGAGAGAGTTGCTGGTATGTTATACCATACATTAACTAATGCGTTAAAAGAACACCGTAACCGTAGTGTTTTCGCTAAATCTAGTTTGACTATAGCGCCTCATACAGTGCTTTATAAAATCACAGATGATAGTACATCTGTTATAGTAGATAATATAAATCCTATAGCATTACTAAAGCAAGATGAGAAGGTTACATTCCTAGGACATCAAGGTCGTTCTAAGGAGGGTGTTGGTAAGGAAACTAGAAAAATGCATCCATCAGAAATCGGTGTTATGTCTGAAGCTTCACCTGATAGCGGAGATGTAGGCATAGCATCATATCTTACTGCTGACCCAGCTATAACTAACTTAAGAGGTATGTGTGAAGACGTAAACCCTAAGAAGACTACACATATCAACATGCTATCTAGCACAGCTATGTTAGCCCCGTTCTCTGATAAAGATGATGTTAAGAGAACTAATTTCACTAATGTTATGGCTTCACATATAGTACCGACTAATAATATGGAAGTACCGTGTGTTCGTACTGGGTACGAGACTATTGTGCCTATCAGAGTAAGTGATAAGTATGCTCAATGTGCTAAACGAGATGGTGTAGTGGTAGCTGTTACAAAAACACATATAACTATCAAATACCATGCTAGTGAAACTGATAAAGAAGAGGTCGTTAAAATCAAGTTAGGGGAGTGGACTACTAAAGTAGAATCAGACTCTACTTACACACATAAATTGATAACTAGCATGGTTAAGAATCAAGAGTTTGTGAAAGATGATACATTAGTATACGATTCATTGTTCTTTGAACCTGATGTATTTAACCCTAATAGAGTTTTATATAAACAATCTACTAATGTAACAGTAGCTCTATTAGAAGACCCACAGACTTATGAAGATTCGAGTGTTATAAGTAATGGACTAACAAGTAAACTAAGTCTTAATGTCACTAAGTTAAAATCTGTTGTATTAAAAGCTAGTGATAATATAGTAGATATAAAACCTATAGGTAGTAATGTCGTGCCATCTGATACACTTTTCACGATATCTAACAATGTATTAGCGGGGACTGATCTAGATGAACGGTCTATACAGATATTACAGTCTCTAAGAGCTAATTCTCCTAAAGCTAAGGTGAGTGGTGTTATTAAGAACATTGTAATATATTATAATGCTGAACTAAATGAGTTATCTGATAGTATAAGAAAGATAGTAGAGGTTAGTGATAAATACTTATTAACGAATTACGGATATACTGGTAGGGTTGATCAGAAATATAGTATTAACGGAATACCTCTATTAGAAGGAACTATCGAAGTTAAAGTATATCTTGAAGTATTAGAGAATATGGGTGTAGGTGATAAAGCTATTGTAGGTAACCAACTTAAGTGTACTGTTGGTGAAGTTATGTCTAAGATGGTAACAGAAGATGAAACGACTGAAGTAGACCTTATATTCTCTGCTAAATCTATAGCAGCTAGGATAGTTAATAGTCCTGACCTTATAGGTACTACGAGTATGTGTTTAAAACAGATTACAAAGAATGTATGTGATGAGTATTTCAAATAACCTTAGTTCAATTACATGAGTACCCTATGAAATCTAAAGCAATAAGGAGATTCCGCAATGAAACATAATAACTTAGAGGTTATTAACCAACAACGGTTACTGACAGCTAAAAGAATAATAACTAAAACTTACGATTTAATATTATCGAAACTCCCGCAGTCTGATGATAATATTTTAAGTAAACCAGATGGTAGTAATTTAGCGTTTTATAACGCGAACTTGTCACGAACTATTGATAATCAATTAAGAAAAAAGTTAGGATTATAACATGTCAGATGCATTTATTGAAAAAGCAGCAATAGCTTTAACGAATAAAAAGACAGTAGTGAAATTTGCAGATAATAGCATATTTGATATCATAGGTAATGAACCTAATATCAGTGACAATGCAATTAACCAAGTAGCTGATAAGATAACTGGGCCAGTTATGAGTGAATTAGCGTATATACGCGAAACCTTATTACCTATTATGCGAGACCATATAAATCATGTTGAGGATAAATGGGAGAACTCTAAAACCCCACCTAGTTCATTAGGTTGGCAGATAGTAGAAGATGTTGAGTTACCTGTTATGGAGTATTTGTTAGACAACGATATACTTCCTAAGATGACTAGAAGACCTATAACGGTAAACTTATCTGAGTTCAATATAGGGTCACTGGATCCAGATAACATTTTAAAGTTATTCCAACATAGACTAACATCAGTCAATGCTTATATGCAAGATATATTGAATCAATATACAGCTGAAGAGTTAGTGTTGTTAGCTAAAAGACACTTACAAGAAGATGTTTCCACAGCTATGAATGATATCTTGTATGGTAAAATCCCTATGGAACAGATAGTATTAATTTTCATAGCTCTTAGTAATATTAAAGACACGAGTGTGGATCAAGGTTATAGTAAAACTACTATTAATATAGCTAATGTTTATTATAAGGAGATTGTTAACACATTAGTTATGCAGCATGAGAAAAGACTTAAAAGTATTCAAAATAAGAGATTAGTATCTTATTTTGAATATAATAAATCTGCTAAGACATGCACTGTGTATGTTGTTAGTGAAGTATATCAAGATTTCTTAGATAACTCTGGTACCCCTGAGGCTTTATTCGGTTGGGTGTTATTAAAAGACACACCTGGAGTTACAGCTCATTTAGACGCTATCCAAGAGAAACAGGATATGTATGTTAGAGTTAGTGAACGACATTTCAAAATGGAAGACACTCTAAATCGTAATAATGACCACACTCGTCTTAAAATGATATATCCTTTAAGTGTAAAATATCTCTTTAACAATCTACTACCAGATGATGTACTAGATGAAGTAGATATCACTGTGCAAGAAGCTGTTGACTCGATGAATGAGCTACTCGCTAGACCAGGAATGGATATAAACGATACTGAGACAGTTATAAGGGTGTTCTTATCTGAATATATATTCCATAACACTAACTTCGGTAGGTTCACAACATATATGTTAGAGTACCAGAGATTGAACCCCGACCTTACTCCTGTAGAAATAGCTAGTTTAGCCATAGTACCTATGATAACAGATTATGTACTACAACAAGTCACTACAGACAAACAATGATAGAGTAACTACAGTATGGATACACTAGAAATTGAACATCTTACTAGAGATGATGAAGCTATTAAGAAGTGTTTTAAAATTATAAAAGGTAGGAGTATCGTAGCGCTAGAGGATATCAAAGTTATATTCCCTACAAGGTTCATCAATAGACAGTTAGCGGTTATAGATACTGTTGTTAAAGTTATGGGTATATATGCGATAGTATATGAGGATAAATATGCTATATATAATAAGCTAGCATCGCATACCCTAACTCCATATAATGTAACTGACTCTGTATTAGATACTGAAACTGCCGATATAGCCTATAAGGTATTACACTTCCGTAAGGGGGAAGTATACATGCCTGATATAGAAGTTATGAAGACGAATACACTAATTTATAATGTTTTTGATGAGTTATTCACTAAGGGTAATATACCTTGGTATATGGGATATCATGATGTCGCTAATGTACTATCTAGTGCTAAAGAACAGACTGGTAGTGGTATAGGTGATAACCCTATTAACCTTGAAGTACTGACAGCTCTGATAGCTCGTAGTAGAACAGATAAGAGTATACCTTATAGACACACTGTAGATAAGCAAAAAGATAAACCAGCGTTCATAGGTTTAAACTCTATCTATTACGCATTTGATAACACAGGTAGTAAACTAATAGGTGGTTACTTTGGACCAGGAGTTGTGACAGCTATAACGACTCCTGAAAAGGAGACAAGTAAAGTAGCTAAAGCATTACTTAGTTAATATTTTAAGAAGGATATAAATAATGAAAACAATTTTTACAATTGCTTCTATATCTACACCCGATGGTGTATTGGAGAAAAAAGATGGTTATTATAAAGTTAATTTATGTAGTTTGAACGCCTATAATAATAGCGGTAAAATGTATCTAGATAAAGGTGTCGCTGCTATCTTAGCAGATAGCGAATCTGCTGTAGATAACTCTTTTGCTAAAAAGTTAAAAGCGGGTTTCCTACAAGGTGAAATGGGGCATCCAGCATATACTTCAGGTACGACTACTATGGATTTCTATATTAGAAATTTACAAGTTCATCCTGACAGAGTATCACATACGATTAGAGAAGTCACTTTATTAGATACTGGTAAACCCTCACTTGGTCAACATAAAGGTAACATAATCTTGATACAAGGTTGGGTCAAACCTATGGGTCCATATGGTGAGTTACTTAAGAAAGTACTAGATGACCCAGATGTTAATGTAGCGTTTAGTATAAGATGTATATTGACTGAAGATAGTGTTAAACTAAAGAACAAAGTTATTCAAAAGATTGTAACATTTGACTGGGTTGAAACACCTGGGCTAGAAGCTGCGACTAAATTCAAGACTTTATCAAGAGAAGATAGCTCTCACTCTATGACTGAGTTATTGTCTATGGAGGTAACTAAAGATGAGTTAAATATAGACTCTAAACGGTTAGAATGTTTATCAGTAGAGAATGGTAACGATACTGCTGCGGATATAGATGAACTCAAAAAGATAGTGGATAAGAATAACCGACCAGGTGTGTTACATAAGTGGTAATTACAAATATATAATAGTGCTATACTGCAGGCGTAACCTGTAGTATGCATGAAGTAAATAAAAGGAGATAACTATGGCTGAATTAACACTGCTAGATGTCTTATCTAACCCTAATAATAACAAGAAACAGACCTATAACGATGACTTGATAGTGTTAGATAGTGATTGGGTAGGTTCTAGGTTCATAACTGCTGATAATAAGATGTCAGAAGCTGACTCTATTTATAAATACTCTAGTACCTCTAAGTCGAAATATACTGACTCTTCACTAGGTGGTAATATAGGTATTAATAGTAGACCGCAGTTTACAAGATACTGTGATATACGAAATAGTATATCTCGTAACAGAACAGAGTTATCTGTACATAACACATCTGGGGGATGTGGTATGGGTAGATACTATTCAGAAGCTATAGATGATAATGTAGAGACTATATTCTTAGAGTTCGGAGTACCGAAGTTTAATAGTCTATTAGACTTCTTCTTACGAGCTATAGATTACGAAGATAGTTACATAGCTAACCATGGTCGTATACCATATGGATATAAACTAGGTCAAGTAGCTGGCGGTATATTCATGTTAGCTGCATTCCCGATTATAACACTAACGGTATGGGCTGTTAAGACAGCTAGTAAATTGATATTTGGAGATAAGACTTTTGAGTTCTACTACATGGAGAAAACCATGCATACCTACTGGGGCGCAGTTAATGCTATAGTAACTAATATGGCTACAGAGTTAGGTGTTCTTATACCTAGGTTCATGGGTAAGAACGATCCGCCGTACGAAGAGGGTAAAATCGGTATGCCTGTTAAAATCGATCAGGAGGACCTTGACGCCGTTCGTAGCCTCTTCCCTAGCCTTATATCGGAAAACAATTATATTGACGTTTATGCTATCGCTACGCGCTCACAGAGTATAGCTAACCAACAACGCATATTGGATAGAGAACTTTATAAAGAGAGTGAAGAGAGTGTAGTGAGTGAATATGCGGACTATAATCCTGAACAGTTTCGTACTAAGCAAGATGAGAGTGTTATGGGTAATTTAGATAAATATCTCTCATTCAGTAGTTACTTAGAAGCTACTACTAAAAATGATGGATTATTTGCTCCGCAGGATACTCCTCCTGTAACAGAATCTAATATAGAAGTTACGCAGACTACTAACCCAGAAACTGGTAAATTAGAAAGTGTTAGTAAGGGTATTATTAAGAACCCAGATGGGACATATCCTACTACAGCGACAGATACAAGTTATTTAGATAAAGTTGCGGAATCGTTAGACTCTACATTAAGAGGTGGTGGTATGTATGCAGCGTTCTCTGTTAATAGTTCTGAAGCCCCTACAGAGTCATTCACTAACTCAACTGGTGACATAGAGTTAGGGGAGAAGTTAAAAAGTGTTGCATCTGCAGGAAGAGATGTTAGATTCAATATGGCAGGAGGTAATGTAGCAGGAGGAATTGATGAAGTTATGGGTGGTGTTAAGAATGTACTAGCTGGGGCTTTAGATAGCGTATCTATGGGGTTGTCTAATGTTATAAGCACTATAACTGGTGGAGGGTTCGTAGACCTACCTAAACGGTGGTTAGATAGTGAAATGGAAATGCCTGCAACTGAATATGAGATAGATTTAATATCTCCTTATGGTAACACTATTTCACAGTTACAGAATATCTATATTCCATTAGCTATGCTGTTAGCTGGTACATTACCCTTACAGGCTGGTAAGTCATCGTACACTTCACCTTTCTTATGTTCACTATACAGTAAAGGTTTATCTAATATCAAACTTGGTATGATAACTAACTTAAGTATAACTAGAGGTACCTCTAATCTAGGGTTTAGTAAAAGTCGGAGGCCGTTAGCTATTAATGTTAAATTCACTGTGACTGATTTCAGTCAACGCATGACAGCTCCCGTAGATGGTAGTCTATTCTCAGC
>Ga0193960_1000513_pt1 | contig 16147 bp, 11 predicted proteins | sample FB_3_MG_FD_140338 | JGI IMG/M metagenome (GOLD analysis project Ga0193960, IMG submission 140338) | Microbial mat bacterial communities from the Broadkill River, Lewes, Delaware, United States - FB_3_MG | ecosystem: Environmental > Aquatic > Freshwater > River > Microbial mats | place: USA... | reverse complement strand
GTCACGAATACTGAATCGTAGAGTAGCATGTAACTGCCAGCAATATAAGTGAGCAAAATTAACAGACTCGACACGAATGTGAAGCCTGTTAAGGCTCTGACCTATTTGTTAGCTATTGCTCGTCTCTTTCACGTTCAAAGGCTTTCTAGATAGTTGATGCTCTCAGTAATGACTGTGTTCTCTTTAGGGTAACCATGATGTCTCGCGTAGGCTTCTGGGTATGAATTATCAAACTCATCTAACCCTCTTTTTTTGCGTTCTGCGGCTAGGTTATTATAAAGACTTTGTGCACTTTTAACTATTGCTCGCATCTCCTCTTTTGTAAAGTTACGCTCAAGAATATTTTGTTGTAGGCTTTTAATGTTTGCTCCAGCGATCATAACATTGCCTCTCATTGCAGAGACAATATACGCTGCACCGGCTAGTACTCCAAGTGCCTGCTCGATAGGTATATCGACATTTTTTAGATTATGGATCTCTCTGACTTCCTGCTCTGAGCGATGACCATTACGTAGAGAATTTATACGTGAGCTTGCTAAAGACCCCATTGTTAAAAATGCACGTGTCGACCCATAGATGGCTGCATCCATTAATGCTTGGTTAGCTTTTTTATAATCAAGTTCCATCAAAAAAATATCATGGCTTTCTTCCAGAGCATAAATATCTCCTTGAGCCGCCAGGCTAAGTAACGTTTCTTTATCATAGCTTTTGTAAATAGCACTTTGCTCGTGTGAAAGCCCAAGAGATGTTCGCCACTGCTCAATAGTATGATGTTCTGCGTGGGTTAAATAGTTCTCTTTGTCTACCGATGTGGCGCCTACTATTTTTTGCTGTGTTAGTGTTTTTATAGGAATAATTGCACTAGAGTTAGGTATATTGTGCTCTTCTTTGGCTATCGATAGCGCTTTAATCGGCTCTGTTGTCACTGCCTCTACCAGAGTATTTGCTGATACTTGACTCTCATGCCCTAGAAAATAACCTGTACCAGCTACAATACCTAGAACGGCCAATGTTGCTAACCACTTATCGTTGTTACTCATATTCAGTTTCCTTTGAAATAGCTATAACTATTGGCATGCCGCATCGCGTCTGGTTTGGTCTGTTTTACATTGCGCGATATTTGCATTGCGCTGAGCGTCATACAGTGTTCTGCATCCTGTTCTATCATCAGAGCCAATATTAAGTTCAAAAAACCATAGATTAAGGGTAAAGTTATAGGCCAATCTGTTACATGATTCGATTCCATCAGCATAGGTTCTAGCAGCTGCTGCATCGCATTTTTTATGCTGAATGTCTGATGCTGTTATACATGTTTCTCGCTCGGCCTCTCTTTCTTGCTCATTCAACTGCTGCTCTAACGCCGAAGGAGGAATTCTTGCCGGTATTGATGAGCCAGTAGGCACAATGCCTCCGCCCACCAACGGCTGAGCCGGGAGCAGTGTGCCAAATAAGCCTTGGCCATTCCCACCTGCTATTATCATAAGTGTTCCTAACTCTCCTGAGATTATTTGCTCTGTAACACAAGATGCATACCCTGCATTATCACAAGCGACACCCTGAGCCAGAGCGGTACTACTTGCCACCAGAGCCATCAGTGATAGGTGAATGTGCATCAGTACGTGGTTAAACAGTAAGTGTTTTTTGTAGGGTTTGAGTTTTTGTAAATGGTTAACAGGCAATACGTTGTGACTTGTAGAGTCGTGATTCAAAACATCCATTGTTTTATCCTTTTGAGCGTGATCCTTATTAATTGTCACTGAATGATATTCATTCGCAAATAATGATATCAATCAATTTCGGTTTTGTCCCTGTTTTGTATTTAATCAGTTTTAAACAGCGACAGTAGGTATTCTTGCTGTGTGCTGAATCACAAAAAGGTCGCCTTTATCTTTTTTACTTTTCAGGTTTGAACACTTTTGAACAAAGATAATAAGCATCGACTCCATTGGTAGGCAGCGCGTTCTACCAGCGCCACTGGCCTGTTCGCTAGTGTTCCTAACGGCTATAGTATGAGTGTGAATTAGCGTTGGTAATAACAGAGCCTAAAACCAGAAAAATACATGCGCGCACTGTTAAAGAGGTTGAGTAACATTGAGGTGTTTATATAAAGGTTATAGCTAGCGGGTATCTGCTACTCTTAGTGGGATTAATTTGGAATACTTACAGGATTTGTAAGAATGATGCTCCATTTAATGGTTATAGTTTTTTTTAATTGATTTTATTTTATTAATTGATTTGTTTGCTATCGCTTGAGTCGTTATAGTAACTTCACTTTACAGAGTTAATCCCTACCCACTCATTATTATCGCTAGATAGGAAAATATTATGTTGCAGTCTAAAGAAGGCCAAACAATACCCAGTGTGACGTTTCGCACTCGCCGTGGTGACAATTGGGTCGATGTTACCACCGACGATATTTTCAGCGGCAAAACCGTTGTACTATTTGCACTACCCGGTGCCTTTACACCCACCTGTTCATCGACTCACTTACCGCGCTATAACGAGCTGGCTGATACATTTAAAGCAGAGGGGGTTGATACTATTGCTTGTTTGTCAGTCAACGATACTTTTGTGATGAATTCATGGGCGGGCGATCAAAAGGCTGACAATATTCTCTTTATACCCGATGGTAACGGTGAATTTAGTAGTGGCATGGGTATGCTGGTTGAGAAAGACGATATTGGTTTTGGCAACCGCTCATGGCGCTATTCGATGCTGGTCAAAGATGGTGTTATCGATAAAATGTTTATTGAGCCCGACCAGCCCGGCGACCCGTTTGAGGTCAGTGATGCCGATACTATGTTGAACTACATTAACCCAACAGCGACACTGCCTAAGCGTGTGACGTTATTTACCAAGCCAGGCTGTCCGCACTGTTCGCGTGCGAAGAAAGTACTAACAGAAAACCGCTACAGCTACGAAGAAATTGTGCTCGGTGAGAAGGGTGTAACATACAGTTCACTCGCGGCGGTGACAGGTGCGGGTACGGTGCCGCAGGTCTTTGTCGAAGGGCAGCTAATTGGTGGTGCCGATGAAGTTGAGCAGTGGGTTACTAAGCAATAGTTTACATTAAGATTGATTCATAAGTGATTGATTAAAAACCTGCTTTTGCAGGTTTTTTTATGCTTGTTACTATCGTTCATAAGCTGCAAGCGCGTACATTTATAGCCCACTCTAACGAGTGTAGTAGGCGAACATCTCTATGGATCCAAAACCTAAATATTACATTAAGAATATTCTGTAAGATATTGTTAATAATAAAAAAGGCCCAATAATGGGCCAAGTCACTAGGAAACTTAATTGCGCCAGATCAGTGCTAATATGGCATGTGAGGCAAATTGAGCGTAATGCCAATCGGGGCAGTGCTTACTGTGTTTGTGGCCGTGGCCGATAAAGCCATATCGCGGGAAGTAAAACCCTCGCTGGTTGTAATAGTAATGGTGGCCATTGCGATAGTGATGGCGATAACCATGGCGTTTATGCTCGCGCCAGAAATGGCGCCCATAGTGGTGCGTCCTATGATGGGTCGAGTGTCCATACCGGTCTGAATACCTATAATTGCGCTGATAAGAGTGTCTACGGTGACGGTTCTCACGGTAGTGGTGTTCATGGCGATAGTGGCGTTGTCGGTGGTGCCGCTCTCGCTCCTGTCGATATTCATGCCGGCGGTGGTGCCGACGTTCGCGGTGTTGCTCTTGTCGGTAGTGTTGCTGTCGATGGTGCCGATGATTGTCCCTGTATTCACGTCGCTGTATATGCTCTTTGACGGGTAATCGATGTAGATTGTCCGAATGCCGATTCAACTGTCGGTAGTGTTCGGAGGTATCATGTGTCGGTGCTGCTGGCTTTGCTTGAATAGATACGCCAATGGCAAGCAAAATGGCACCGCCAGTCAATGCCCATCGTAGTGATTGTTTCATCGTATCTCTCCTGTAATCAGGGTCGTCGTGCGATCTTTAGAGCAGTGTAAATGAATCAAGCTGACATGAGCCTGAATTGGCGGCCTTTTATGTAATGTTCAGTGTCGATATCAGGCCACGTTGTCTTATATAGCTGTACTTGTTGTCCAAATGCTAAGGATTAGAATAGTAATGTCGTCTGTAACTCCTACAAATTCGATCGACCGATTAAAAGTACTGTGCGCTGGTTTGTTCAGCTTAATACTAATGCTGGGTGTCGCTCGTTTTGCCTATACGCCACTGTTACCTATTATGCAGGCGCAAACGGGTATGAGCGATGCAGTCGGCGGCTGGTTGGCGACGTTTAATTATATTGGCTATATGTGTGGCGCGTTAGTCGCCGCGTCGGTGAGTAGTTTAGTTGTTAAAGATTACTGCTACCGTGCGGGTATTATTGTCGCCTTAGTGACCACTGTGGGTATGGCAATCACTGATAATGTGTGGGTCTGGTCAATCATGCGCTTCTTTGCAGGGCTTAGTAGTGCGGCGGGTTTGCTTATTGGCTCGGGGCTGATTATGAATTGGTTGATTCGTAACCAGTACCGTAGTGAGCTAGGGCTACATTTTGGTGGTGTGGGTTTAGGTATTGCTTTTTGCGCTATTGCTGTTCATTTTATGGACCCTTATTTTGATTGGCGCGAGCAGTGGTGGCTATTGGCGGCAGTGGGGGTTTTATTGGCTATTCCCGCTTGGTGCTGGTTGCCAAGACCTGATCCGGCCCCTGTTGATACCGGTGCTGGCCACATGCGCGATTCGCCCCCTGGCGCGCGCTTTATGCGCCTAATGCTAGCGGCTTATTTTTGTGCGGGCTATGGTTATGTCATTAGCGCCACCTTTATCGTTACCATTGTTGAGCGCGAACCGGGCTTAGCCGGCAAGGGCGATCTGGCCTTTTTAGTCGTTGGCATAGCCGCAGCACCTGCGAGTATTCTCTGGGATTTAGCGGCACGCAGGTGGGGCGATTTAAAAACATTAATTGCTGCTTATGCTATTCAAGTAGTGGGGATAATCTTGCCAGTACTTAGCCATACGCTGGAAGCGGCTTTAATCAGTGCTGTGCTCTATGGTTTTACGTTTGTGGGTATTGTGAGTTTAGTGCTGACATTGGCAGGGCGTTTTTACCCCAGTAAGCCTGCAAAGCTGATGGGAAAAATGACCTTGGCCTATGGTGTTGCGCAAATTATCGCCCCGGCATTAACAGGAAACATTGCTGAGATAACAGGTAGCTATGATATCGGCTTATGGCTGGCATCAGGCTTTATGTTGCTTGGAGTGGTTATTTTGGTTCTTTTATCGGTGAGTGAGCCGCAAAAAAGTGTGACTTAATAACTATGAATACACAGGCGTTAGCCTCACTGTGTCATTACGTTTACCCGCGATAGCTGATGAACTTCTCTATGTGTTCACAGTCAATGGGTAGGATGTACTGATTATAGATTATTAACCATATGATGTTAAAAGGAGAGGCAAAATGGTACGCGCGATAGTAGTGATGGTAATAATGGGTATTAGTGGCTTATTGCATGCCGCTGAACCTGTCAGTAAAAGCTATTGGGGTGGGGTGGCTATTAGCGGTCACGATACCGTTGCCTATTATGATGACAAAACCAAAAATGAGCATGCCGAGGTAAAAGGCGACAAGCGTTTTCTGGTGCAGTGGGGTGGGGCTAAATGGTATTTTGCAAGCCAAGCCTCGGCTGATAAGTTTGCCGCCGACCCTGAGCGTTACAAGCCTCAATACAATGGTCACTGTTCGAATGCACTGGCCTTGGGTGAGGGGTTGATCTCAACTGATGGCACGGTTTGGGAGTTTTTCGGCGACAAACTACACTTGTTTTATGCCGAGCGAGGGCGCCAGCGATGGTTAAACGGGGATTGGCAACAGTATAAAAAAGAAGCCGATATGGCTTGGACTGAAATACTCACCCAGCAATAACTCAATAGGCTAAGTAGGTATACTGCCTATTTGGCCGCCTTTTATCTGCCTTATCATTAGTGGGTTATTATTGAACTCTCGTCTTGTTATTAGCCCTGTGATATTGCTGAGACTGACAAACAGCAAGCGCGCGAGTCACTTAATCCTTATTCTTGCCCTTGTTCCTGCCACTGCTTGCTGCATCGACATCCTCATGTATATCGATTATATTTGATAAACATAAATTGCTGTGCAGCGTGTTAAATTTGATTGCCACTATCGCCGTATTTACGGCAGGCAGCATAACACCGACAATATCGATAATACCAACAGTAGTACAGTCAAAAAGGCCTATACGACTAATCGCTAGGTCTTAGCGGTGACAGGTAGGTTATAGTCTGGTCGGTTATCGCTAATATAATAATAATTCAGGTGATCATAATGAAGAATCAGTCGCGAGTAACGTCTCATTGTGTCGTTGAGCCTTTTTCAATTCTTATCGTTGATGATGAGCACGGCATTTGTGATTTTCTTGCAAGAGCATTGAGAAAAAAGTACGCCCATGTCGAGGTGGCTCACGGTAGCACACAAGCGCAAACCCTGCGCGAGCAACATTTATTTGATGTACTGATTGTCGATATTAATATGCCGGGGCAATCGGGTATGGAGTGGGTGCAAGGTTTTGATCAATCCGCTTTGCAAACCGATATTATCTTTATGACTGGATTTGCCGAGCTGGATAACGCAGTTGCCGCTGTTCGCTTAGGGGCTAGTGATTTTATCCTCAAGCCCTTTCGGTTAGAACATATGTTAGCAGCTGTTGCACGCTGTGTTGAGCGTTTAAAATTATCGCGTGAAAATTATGTGTTGCAACATCGCTTATCGCGCGAGGATGCCGCTAGTTCGATGATAGGTAATAGTGCGGCGATGAAGGCGGTTAATGCGCTTATCGCTCGGGTTGCACCTACAAACTCATCGATATTAATTGAAGGTGAAACAGGTACAGGCAAAGAGCTTGTCGCTTGTGCCCTGCATGAATTAAGTGGCCGCAGTGGCCCGTTTGTGCCAGTCAATTGTGCGGCAATTGCACCAGAATTAATTGAATCTGAATTGTTTGGTCATATTCAGGGGGCCTTTACGGGGGCTGCCAGTGCGCGGCAGGGGCTGTTCAGTTATGCCGATGGTGGCACGTTATTTTTAGATGAAATCAGCGAAATGTCGCTGCCGTTACAAAGTAAATTATTGCGCGCCCTTGAAGAATCTAAAATTCGCTCAGTAGGCACTGAACGTGAAAAGACGGTTGATGTGCGTATTATTGCTGCAAGTAATAAATCACTAGAACTGCTCGTTGAGCAACACCAATTTCGTGCTGATCTCTACTACAGGCTCAATATTTTACCGATTACACTACCGCCACTACGTGAGCGCCCAGAAGATATCGGGCCGCTGAGCGTGCACTTTTTAACGGTTTTATCCCAAGAGTTAGGGCTTGCAGCCATTACATTACAACACAGTGATTTATTGAGCCTGCAAACCTATCACTGGCCGGGTAATGTACGCGAGCTGCGCAATTTATTGGAGCGCTCAATGTTATTAGGTTGTATGCCGGCTGAGTTACTAAATGATAAAGTAAAAGCCTGTGATAGTGGCTACCCCGTTAACTGGCCACTGAAAAAAGTACAGCGACAACATATAGAGCGCGTATTGCAAACTTGTGCAGGTAATAAAACACAAGCGGCTCAATTACTGGGTATTACACGTAAAACATTGGATCGAAAACGCCTAGCATTGGTAGCGGCAAGCGATTGATATGCTAAGGCCCCACAGTATTCGCCAGCGTTTATTGGCGTTGGTATTACTGCCGTTATTACTTATGGCCATTATAATGGCCGGCATGTTGTATTTTTGGACAACCGAGGTAGGCTATCGGCATTTGTTAATGAAGGTGAGTACCGATCTTGCCGTTGCGAATGAGCGCTTTTATGCCACACAAGAAAACTACCTTGCACAGCTTGCACTGCTTGCACAAACCCATGATTTTCAAAGTCGTTACCGTACATCACAACAGTATCAACACAATAACCCTGTCTTGACCACCGCGCTAGTCGAGCAGTTGCTCATCATGCAGGCACAATCGGGTTTAGATTATATACAGCTCATCGATATATCTGGTTGTGATTTGTTAGTTGCAAGGCCTTGTGCAACGACACCGAGCCCATTATTAACCCGAGCAGTTAATGGCTTTGGCAGCAGTGGGGTTGAGTTACTCAGTGCACAACAATTAACGGCCTTGTCGCCGTCACTGGCTGAGCGTGCACAATTAATCTTGAGCGAAACTGAAAAAGCAGTGCCAACAGAGCGACATATTGAGCAGCGTGGCATGGTGTTGCATTTAGTCTATCCCTTAAATAATAAACAAGGACATACCGAGGCTTTTTTAAATGCCGGTTTACTAATGAATGGCAACTCGGCCTTTGTCGACCAAATTAAAGATACTGTCTATGGCGAGGGTTCTCTTGCCTTTGGTAGTGTTGGTACTGTGACTATTTTTTTAGACGATATTCGCATTAGTACTAATGTGCCAGCTAAACAAGCGCCGGGGCAGCGTGCGCTGGGTACGCGAGTCTCAGAACTAGTGCGCCAAAAAGTACTGGTTCAAGGTGAGCGCTGGCTCGATAGAGCCTTTGTGGTTAGTGATTGGTATATTTCTGGGTATTTACCGATCATTGATGTGTATGGCAAGCGAGTAGGGATGATTTATGCTGGCTTTCTTGAGGCACCCTTTAAACGCGAATTTTATCACTGGCTGTGGCAACTGCTGATTATCTTTGCCGCTATTGTGCTCGCCTGTGGTTTTCTGGTGGTACGTGGTGCCAAAGGGATATTTACACCCATTGAAGCGATGGTAACGGTTATTGGTAATATCAGAGCTGGGCATCGTGAGCGTATTGCTCTCTCAGAAGGCACCAGTACTGAATTAATGACCTTGGGGGTTGAGTTTAATTTAATGCTAGCCCAGTTAGAGCAGCAGCACGATCATATTCAAAATGCAGCTGAGCTATTAGAAGAAAAAGTGCATGCGCGAACACAAGCACTGAACGAGCATATTAAATTGTTAAAACGCACCCGAGAGCAGCTAATAGCGAAAGGTAAACTGGCTGCAATTGGTGAGCTAACGGCGGGTATTGCCCACGAGATTAATAACCCAACAACCGTTATTTTAGGGTATTTGGATTTACTTGTTGTCGAGTTGGGCGATGCGGGTGAATTGGTCAGTGAAGAGGTTCAGTTAATTGTACAACAGGTCGAGCGTATACGTACCATTATTAATGATCTGTTGCAATTTTCAAGACCCGGTGAGTATCGCGCGGCATTGAGTGAGCTTGATATTAACCATGTCATACGCGCGACACAGGTATTAGTGAAGCATGATCTTGCACAAAAAGAGATTAATCTGCGAATGGATCTACGGGCAACAATCACCGTATCGGGTAATCGCCAACAACTACAACAGGTACTCATTAATTTAATGGTTAACGCCGTCGCGGCGATTAACACCCGTGGTGATATTATTATTCGTAGTCGCAACTGGCGCAGTGACGGTGTTTTATTTAGTATTCGCGATACCGGTTGCGGCATTAAACCTGATGTACTAGAACGTATTTTTGACCCCTTTTTTAGCCATCGGGCCGGGGGTACGGGGTTGGGGCTGTCGGTCAGCTATTCTATTTTGCAAAGTATGGATGCCGAGGTCGCTGTGCGTTCACGCTTTAGTGTAGGAAGTATTTTTTATATCTGGCTGCCAAAATTTGACCCAAAAAAGGCCCCCTTATCGATTGAGTCACTATCTGCTAGCGAGGACAAAATGACTCAATGCTAAAAAATATCGGGTCATTTTGATTCGCAATTAATAGGCATTTTTGTACATATTAACCCTAACTATTTGAAAGTACTTATAATTTTTTCTATGGCATAAGCTTTGCCCTATTGTTATTTGACTGCAACCGGCCGTGTTGCTGAATTTCATAATAATAATGATCGGAGTAAACATTATGTCCCAACCGCAAGGCTCATTTGCTTTCCTGCGAAAAGAGCGCATTGTTGCTAAACCTGGTTTTAACCGTTGGCTAGTACCACCGGCATCTATTGCTATTCACCTTTGTATTGGCTCTGTATATGCATGGAGTATTTTTAACCCCCCATTAGTGAAACAAATTGGTGTAGTGACAAGCTCTGCGGATGACTGGAGTTTAAGCTCTGTCGTCTGGATATTTTCAACCGCGATTGTTTTCTTGGGGCTTGCCGCCGCAATTGCCGGTAAATGGCTTGAAGAAGTGGGGCCCAGAATGGTGGGCGTATTGGCTGCATTTTGCTGGGGTGGTGGTTTTTTAATTGGCAGTATCGGTATTGCCTATCACCAGTTGTGGATGGTCTACCTGGGCTATGGCATGTTAGGCGGTTGTGGCTTGGGGCTAGGGTATGTATCACCTGTAAGTACACTGCTGCGTTGGTTTCCCGATAGGCGGGGCATGGCCACTGGCATGGCCATTATGGGGTTCGGTGGTGGTGCCATGATAGGTGCGCCATTAAAAACATGGTTATTATCGGTGTTTTATCAAGCCCCTGATTACCTCGGAAAATTGAGTGATGTTACATTAATCACCGAAGGCGGGCGCCGATTTGCGCAAGTCGCTGGTGAAAAGCTTGAGGTGGTTATTGCCAGTGCTGCTGATATGGCTAAGGTGCCTGTGCCGGGGCCTGAGGGTGTCTATGTTGTCGGCACTGGTGATACGGGGGCGGCCAGTGTTTTTATCACTTTAGGTGTGGTGTATTTTGTCATTATGATGATCGCGGCATTTTCTTATCGTGTACCGGCTAAAGGTTGGCAGCCCGAAGGTTGGAGCCCACCGAGCGATGATGCTTCGCAGAAAAAAATGATCACTAAAAATCATGTGCATATCGACCAAGCATTAAAAACACCACAATTTTATCGCTTGTGGATTATGTTGTGTCTCAATGTTACCGCCGGTATCGGGGTTATCGGTGTCGCAAAAACGATGATGACAGAAATTTTTGGCTCGACACTGCCAGGTATTGTCGATGCCAGTTTTGCGGCGACTTATGTGTTAATGATCAGTGTTTTTAATATGGTAGGGCGCTTTTTCTGGGCATCGACCTCCGATGTGATTGGCCGTAAAAATACCTACCACTGTTTCTTTTTATTGGGCATGCTACTGTATGTCTCTATTCCATTTGTGGCAACACAGGCGAGTATTGATCCATCGGTGATGTGGCTCGTGTTATTTTATGCCGCAACGATGATTATTTTTACCATGTACGGTGGTGGTTTTGCGACAATACCGGCTTATTTAGCTGATATGTTTGGCACACTGCATGTCGGTGGTATTCATGGTCGTCTGTTAACCGCATGGAGTACCGCGGGTGTGTTAGGTCCATTTGCGATTACTTATTTAAGGCAGCTATCGGTCGATGATGCTATTAGTGGGCTGTCGGCGAAAGTTGATCCGGTTGTTTTTCAAGAAACCTTTGGCGCGGGTGTTAATCAATTGCAGGCCTTGGTTGATGCAAAAACCGTGACGATTGCAAAACTAATGGAGGTAGTGCCGCCGGGTACTGTCGACCCGACATCGAGTCTTTATAACACGACTATGTATGCGATGGCTTCCCTGTTAGTGATTGCCTTTTTTGCCAATAAAGGGCTAAAACATGTTGAAGAGAAGCACCACGTCAACAATACCCATGTAGGCTTTGAAGCGGCGAAGTGAAACCGAAAGAAAGTAACTTAGTAGGCAAGTAACATGGCAAGCCAGTAACTTAGCAGGCCAGTAATAAGGCTAAGCAAAAGGATACGCCACGAGGGTAAGCAATCTTTGATTGCTTACCCTCGTTTATTTTGAGCGATAGTTAACGGCCGCCAACGGTGCCATCTCGGCGTTTATCAGCACCGCCAATCAACAGGGTTTTAGGGCGATGGTAATATCCATGGCCGTATTGATAGCCATACCCATAATAGGGCCGCCTTTTTTGAACCACCTTAATAATCGACAAGCCACTCGTTTGAGCAATAATACCCACCTCGCGCGACTCTAGCGGCGCCTGTGGGTCACTATGGCCACGCACTCGCAGCGCATCGGCTAGTGCTGGTGCATCGTAGTCCCAGGTTATCCCGGCAATTGGCTGCTCAATATCAGTACGGCCATTGCGATTCATATAGTGGGGCACATTAATCGCTTCTTGAGGGTCGAGCTTGAAATCAATCATATTGACAATAGACTGTGCCGTATAGCCAATTATACGTGAGCCACCTGGTGAGCCCGTTATATATTCAACACGCCCGTGTCGATCAAAGATAATGGTCGGTGACATAGAGCTTCTAGGCCGTTTATTACCTTGTACACGGTTTGCAATAGGTACACCGTCAGCATCTGTTGCGGCAAATGAAAAATCCGTTAATTGATTGTTCAATAAAAACCCATGCACCATAACACCATTGCCAAATGAGCTTTCGACTGTGGTTGTCATGGATAATGCATTCCCGTAACGATCGACAATCGAAATATGGCTAGTGCCGAATTCATTGACTGATGGGTCCGCTGCTAGTGGATCAAATACACCTGGGGGTATACCTGCTTCTGCACGGCCAATATCCGTATCGGTAATCAGTGCCGCCCTTGAGGCTAAGTAGGTTTTATCGAGCATACCTGCAACGGGTACAGTCACAAAGTCGGGGTCGCCCACATAGCGGCCACGGTCGGCAAATGCTAAGCGCCCGGCTTGGGTAAATAAGTGTACGCTATCTACATCGAGCGGTGATTTTTGTGAGAGATCAACGTTTTCTAAAATACCAAGAATTTGCCCAACAGCCAGCGCACCCGAAGAGGGTGGCCCCATACCACAAACTCTATGGCCGCGATAATCACTACACACTGGCTTGCGCACCACCACATTATAATTGGCTAAATCATCAAGGCTCATATCACCGGGAATATTTTCATCGGTTTGCACCGCAGCCACTATATCGGCTGCAATTTCACCGTGATAAAACGCATCACTACCATAGCGCCGTAAGCGCTTAAGTGTGCGGGCGTATTCAGGATTTTTGATCAATGTACCGGCAGGTTTTGCAGTGCAATCAGGGTTGGCAAAATATGTAAATGCAGCTTCATCCCGGAAAAACAATCGATCGTCACAAGAGCTGTTGCGGGCTAATAAGCCAGCTACTTGATCACTCGTACGTTGCGTTAAAGCAAAGCCCTTACGGGCCAGTTTTGTGGCTGGGCGAAATAGCTTGCGCAAGGGGAGGTAGCCATAGCGTTGATGCATAAACTCCATCGCACGAGGCACTCCGGGCACCCCTACCGATAAACCACTTTGCCACGCATCAAAAAAGCCGAGGCCTTGAAAACGCTCAGGCGTTGCGGCTGCCGGTGCCTTTTCACGTGCATCAAGTGTGATTGTTTTACGTGTTTTTGCATCATAATAAACAATAAAAGCTCCACCGCCGATGCCACTGGCTTGTGGCTCTACCAGACTGAGTACCGTTTGTGCGGCAATCATTGCGTCGACAGCACTCCCGCCTGATCGCAGCATGCGCGCGCCGGCTGCTGTGGCTAGAGGGTTGGCAGTAACTACCATTTCTTTATGTTTAATAACAGCTTGTGCAAGTTCTTGTGCTTGAGAGAGTGTGCCAGAGGCAATAACCAGTGTTGCTATGGCAGTAATTATGTGCTTTTTCATAGTACCAATTCCTCTTTATGTATGGCTCCAAAATAGTGAGACTCGCAGAGATAAATCAGTGGCTCGCAGATGACATAAAACAATATGAGCGTCTAAATCCTACACCTTATTTTTTTAAAGTGAAATAGTTTTTAGTCAGCTAGGGCGATTAAAAAACATCCTATTAGCGATGGTTATATCCCATTACTCTGGCTATAGCGAGTACTTTTATCGCTGCTTGTTATTTGTACTAATTGCGCGTGTTATAAAGAATTAGTGTATGTAGCGTCTGTTTATAATCATTAGCGGGATGAATATAGCAATATGAGTCAAGCGTTACTTTTAATGTTGTGGCACTATGTGGCATTCTAGTTTTGCGATTGCTTGTAGTTGATAGTGCTCGCCGAGGATGAAACACCGTAAATAAGATGAATATCCGTAAATACGCGCTTAAAATGCACTCAGTGTATGATTATATTAATCAACACTTGGATGAAGATTTCACACTTGAACAATTAGCTGCGCGTGTTCATTTCTCAAAATACCATTTCCATCGCCAGTTTACGGCGTATTCCGGTATTAGTGTTTTTAGGTTTATTCAGTTAGCTCGTTTAAAGCGTGCTTCTTATTACCTTGTGTTTTCACAAGAGCGATCCATTGTTGATATTGCTTTAGAGGCAAAATTTAAAAATCCAGAATCCTTTTCTAGAGCATTCAAAAGTATGTTTGCCCAAAGCCCGTCTCAATTTCGATCACTACCTGACTGGAGCGCATGGCGGGCAAGATTAGCAATACAACCATTCACTATCGCAAGAGAGGAAAAAATGGACGTCTGCATTGTAGTACGTGAACCAGTTAAGGTCGCTATATTTGAGCATCGTGGTTCTCCTGAACGTGTATTGGTATCAGCCCAGCAATTTATGGACTGGCGAAAACAAACAGGATTATCACCTGTTAGTACCTCGGCTACATTTGGTATTGCCTATGATGACCCTAGCACAGTTAAGCCAGAGGATTTTCGGTTTGATATTGCAGGAGCTATTAAGGGTGATATACCCGCGAATTCGTTCAAGGTTAAAGCGGGTATGATTTCTGGTGGGCGCTGTGCGAAAGTCAGCCATGCTGGTAGCCATGATCATATAGAGAAAAAAATTCATTATTTGTATGCAAACTGGTTACCCCAAAGCGGTGAAATAGTGCGTGATTCCCCTTGTTTCTTTCATTATATAAATCTAATTCCCCACGTTGAGGAACATGAGTTAATCACGGATATTTATCTGCCGTTAGTGTGATAAAATTAAAGCTAGCCTGCTATTAATCCCTTTTGCTGTTATTAAGATGTATTTTTAAAAAATGTTAAGCTCAATTAATTATCAATCGTTTTTAAGATGACGCGATAACAAATAATTCAGTCACCTTACTCTCAATCAGACGCACTTGTCGAATTTGAATTATAAGTTTTATACGGGCTGGTAATCATTGTATTACCATCAAGGATTTATTACTTATGTTGATGTATAAAATTATTCAGTAGTATAAGCGTCTTTACAATTAAATATATCCATTTTGTGCATTGGTTTTTCAAGCGGCCCCTCGAAATCTCAGCTGCGATCTATCAGGTAGTAATGGTAGGTTGAGTAAATACCGATGAACCTTTGGCTTTAAAAGTCTATTTGTGGATCTGTAATGTCGAATACAATAGTGTTTAATACGCTATTGATGTCACTGGTTAGTAGCGTCAGAATATTTGGCAAAGTGGTCATCATGCTTATAAATTAGGCCTGCATGGACCACTGTTGTGAGCCCAAAGATTGATAGCTTATCCAGCATTAATGTGACTTTCATTTTTTTCATTATGCCACCAAATAAATCAGTAGAGTTTTGCATGGCTGATAACGAGCAGTGATAGTGCTACAGGTATACAGGTATACAGGTATACAGGTATACAGGTATACAGATTACTTTGCGGATTTCGATAAGTACTTTCTATGACTGATGGTATTGATAGTCGGTGCTGATCATCTAAGTGCCGAAGTGTTATAGTCGTTAAGAATTATCTGCTGCAACTGTGACAAATATAAGTAATTTTTGATATGTTGTATCATTATGAAAATTATTTTTTAATAGTTTTATTTTTTGTTTAATACTTCACATTATTTTTATGATAAATGAAGCTCTAAATAGTTATTGTTAATAAAAGAGTGACTATAATGTTGATCGAGTTGTGTTTAAATGTAATATCAACATAATGGGTTATATTCGGCGTGTTGGTTACCATAAATATAGATTGCTGCTGTATTTATTAATTTTAATGTCACTTTTTTATCAGTGCTATTAAAAATACAAAAACATAAAATAAAGTCGCTTAGATTGCCTCATCTCTTGCTGTTTTCTTATATTCTATTTTCTCTGTTCAATATGTTTGGAGACAATTCGATGCACATTATTACGAAAACTATTTTCGCAGGACTTGCTTTATCTATAGTATCTTTTTCTCAAGCCAATTCTCTAGATGATTATTGGAACAGTGACAACG
>Ga0193960_1000512_pt1 | contig 16169 bp, 35 predicted proteins | sample FB_3_MG_FD_140338 | JGI IMG/M metagenome (GOLD analysis project Ga0193960, IMG submission 140338) | Microbial mat bacterial communities from the Broadkill River, Lewes, Delaware, United States - FB_3_MG | ecosystem: Environmental > Aquatic > Freshwater > River > Microbial mats | place: USA... | reverse complement strand
GCTTACAATCGTTAGCTATCGCCTTCCATGCCTCGATGCGGTCGTATCCGTTAGGTGTGACTTCTGCTAGTTGGGCTAATGCAGACTTTAAGTAGCCATTACGCCCGCGCAGACTAGCAATGGTGCCGTTCTTGGCCTTACAGTCGTTCATCAGCTTGTTGTTCTCAGCTTCTAGGCTAGCTATGCGCCGCTTTGCGCTTTCTAGGCGGTCTAGTAGGTTTTGTTCTTTCATATCAAGCCTCCTGTGTTGGTGGTAGTGGTAGCGGCTGCCAGTGGGTGACTTCACTACTTTTAAATGAGCGCTCAACACAAGCAATATTTCCGTTGTAGTCTTTTTCTGCCTCAACATTTACAGTGCAAGCCTCCCACTCACCGCAACCCCAGTAACCAACGACATACGGCTGACCACCGTCGTTGTCTATCATTAATAAGACCCTCTCGCCTTGCTTTGGCTTGAATTCATCCACACTAACCCATGAGCTCTGGTCTTTGGTGTATTGGTCGATAATGTCGACAACCTCGCCCATGCTTACTCTAGCATCATCGTAAAAACAACCTGTGTTATCTACCAACCATTCTATAATCTGCTGCTTACTCATTGCCTTGCTCCAGTATATTTTTTGCGTGTCGTCTTATTAAATCTCCGTAGGTGTCGCCACTTTTAGCAAGCGATGGCGGTTCAAGTATCGACAAGACAGCATCCGCCCGCACCTTTGGCAGACTGGCCTCCAAATTCTCCAAGCTAATGCGGTAGGCGGTGGCTTGTTGTTTGGTTTCTTGTAGTTCTGCTTTTAATTGCTCAATCTCCGCGTGCATGGCCTGCCACTTTCTCATTGTTATCATACTATCTCTCCTCAAAACGCATAATTAAACCCAATATTGTACACGGACGGCATAACAATCATTTTTACGCCTATTGTTGAGCCTAGTTTATATTCATAATAAACGCCAGGGACGATAATTAAGCCAAGCCCGACTGTTGTTAGATAGCCTTTGTACCCATAAACAAAACTCACACCTGCCCCTAGCTCGCTTTGTCCGTCCTTCCAGTAGCGCCCAGCGCCAGCCTGATACGATCGCACACTGTACGAGTTTTTAAACGTAGCAGCTCCGTAGAATCGGCCTGAGTCATTGTATTGATACTGAATGACGCGATTGTCTTCGTTGTAGTCTTCGCTGCCTGAGTAGTGCTGCGTGTATAAGCCTGCATACACTGATTGACTGGCCTCTACGTCTTCTGCCACCAGCGCATAGGCTAGGATTAGTAGTAACGTGCCCATTGTGATTTTAATGGTTTTCATGGTTGCTCCTTAGTTACAGGGGCGCTAGCGCCCTGTATTGTGTTGTTATGCACCTTTCGCTGCCGCTATGATGTTTTCGCGCTCCATTTTGCTTTTAAACCCTTCCTGTCGCTCAAGATCATCATGTGCAAAAATATCACAATAATTTTTATCCGTCAGCCTATAACTGTAAATCTGTATTAACTTCGGGTATTGTGCTTTTACCCGCTCAAGGCTTCCATCTGCACCAACTGCAGAAGTTTCTTGCCCGTAATCATTAATGATTTTATTCATTGATAAAACTCCTTTGCATAAAAACAAGATATTGTCGGATTGTTCGCCTGCAGCTCTCAACTACAAATTTAAGGGGTTATGTTGCATTAATGCGCTCTTGTGTAATCTTAAAGTATTCTTCATCTAGCTCTATACCTATGAAATTACGGTTTAGATTTTTAGCTGCCACACCAGTTGTTCCGCTACCCATGGTAAAATCTAATACCGTTTCACCTTCATTGGTGTAGGTCTTGATTAGGTATTCCATTAGAGCTACTGGTTTTTGTGTGGGGTGCAAGCCTCTTTCGCGGTTGAATCTCTGTATGCTTCTCGGGCATCGTAATTCACTTACTTTTAACTTCTTTCCGCCATCTTGAGTTCCGTACACACTGCCATTTCTACCACTATCAACAGTTGTCGTTTCTTTTCCTTTGCGGCTTCCTATTCTCTCTTGCTTAATTTGGTTGTATGTTGTTTTCCCCTTGCCAAAAACTAGTATACTTTCGTGCTCCTTCATTGGCTGGTATTTTACTGTAGCAAAATTACTACCGCCATCTTTCTCCCATATCCATTCATACTTGAACATTTTTAAATTACTAGTCACCAGTACACTCGTAAAAGGCTGACTAGCCGTCATCACAATCGCACCATTTGGCTTAATGATACGTTTCAACTGCTCCCACATTGGCTCTAGCGGAATAATTGAATCCCACTTGCAGGCTGTTGTTCCGTAAGGCGGGTCAGTTAGTATCATATCAACCGAGCCGCTTTCTATCTTCTTCATTTCTTCTAAGCATTCGCCGTTTATTAATCTCATAATTTTTACCGTTTAGCTCCTTAGTTAAAAAAACCGCCTCAGATGCTCACGCATGTGATTGGCGGGGTGCTGCTTTATCACCTCCTGCTAGTTGATGATTCGTTCAATCTACACGCTCAACGAACGCCATGCAAGCGGTCTTGATCTGTGCTCGTGCGTCGTACTTTTCCGATACTTGCGGCAGGCCGGTATCTATCTGCGGCACTTCAACGTGAAGCACCAGCACATAGGTAACAAGCCATAACAGGCCAATTAGGTAAACTGTTCCGCTATCCATTCTTCAAGCTCCTTCTTGTGGTCGTCACACACTGATTGGAAGCAATGACCAACAAGGACACGGTTGTCAGCCACATTATTGCATTCCTCGCTATAGCAGCACTGCTCTTGCTGTTCCATCACTGCACCTCCGTCATATACCAGTCGTGCAGACCATCCGCCGTGTCGATTTCTGCTGGCACCTCGTACACGTCAAGAAAACCATCAGCACGCTCGATAGTCAGCTCAAACCACATAAAGCTATTCTCAATATCGCGCACCTCGTGCATAGCTGTTTTGTATGCGTTCATTTTGCGGGTCATGCCCTGGAAGTCCTCACTTGCAGGTGGCAATAAACCGCCCGTGTCGTGAAGCTGGACATGTTCCGCTAGGTTGCGGCGTAGTAGTAGGATCATTTTGTTGGCTCCTTTAGGCGGAATAGGCCGATTTTGCTTGTTTGGATGGGGTCATAGCGAAGTATCTCTTATAGCAACCGGTACACAATAGAGGCATTTATAAATATCGCCTAAAGTGCAGTCAATGAACTTATATTTACCGGTTTTTAAGCAATAAACATAATGAGTCTGCCCTTCTGTAGCTATGATTCCGATCATTTCTCCATCCCCTTTAACCATTCCTTAAATGAGTTTTCGCATGAATTGCAAAGCTCATAATAATCATTATACCCATTTACTACTTCTCCATTATAATCCTTATATGTGCCCTCTATTGATATGGTGAAGTCTGTATGATTCTTTTGAGTCATACTTTTTGCGCAAATATCACAGAAGTATTCAATCTGCTCTGGTATTACTTTTTGGCCCATCTCAACTACTCCAATAATTGCTTAACTGAAAAATGCCGCTTCCCTTACTGGCAAACCTAACCCCAAAACAACAGCATCTTAATTCAAAGCAAACGCCATTCAGTTTTGGTGAAAAAATAGTAATCCCAATAGAAAAACTTCTAGTAATAAATAAATTTATCTTTTTGCATTTCATAAAAACATCAGCTCGTATTTGGTTACTTTAGCATACCAATGGCGCAAGACTTCTTCCTTTGCCCCCATTGCCCTTAAATCCCTTATCTTTGCTTTACATATTTCTATATTTTCCATTACAGCGCTATTTGAATCTCGCTTTAGTTTGTTTCTGACATTCCTACGCTTAACCCATGTGCCTTTAGTGTTTGCCACGATTGAATCGATATCTTCCATTGAATGAATCATAGTAGCGCCCTAAAGCACTACTAATGTTTCAGACTCTTCTACAACCAAGGCCTGATTATAGAACTCTAACAACTGAGGGTAGATAGCCTTGAAGCTGCGGCCTTTTAACTCTAGGCCAGCAATCTCAGCAGCCTGCTTAATGCTTGAAAGAGAAGCTTTCAAACGGTAAAGGTCAAGCATATTGATAGCGCGCTTAAGTACGTCTGTTTTTGCTTCTGTGAATTTAACTGTTTTCATTTTGTTTTGCTCCGTTCCGTTTGGGTATGTGTTAAATATACGTTATTTTAGAGTTTAATCAATTCAACTTTTAGATGTGTTCGCGGGGATATGTATAGAAAAAGCCGATATGTGCACATGAGAATGTGACGTGTATAAAAAAGCCCCGAACATATACATGAGCGGGGCGGAATAAATGGAGCCTCTGGCCGGACTTGAACCGGATCAATACTGACTTGGAAGGACAGTGTGTTACCTTTACACCACAGAGGCGGTGGCCCAACTAGGCAAGGAGTAACCTAGTCGGGCAGTGTAGGCGGAGCGACCTACAGGGTTATAGTATCATTACTCCTAAACCATCTGCAAGTTAATAGTGTGACGCTCCACTTCGCCATATTCCTTGTGGTAGATAATTGCCTTGCTATCCTGACCAGCTCGATAACCGCCCCATGCTGCATAGGCATCTTTCGCGGCAAGTGTGCGGAAGCTCTCCACCTTGCAGCCTGCATACTCCTTCATGCTGTCGTGGTGAATGTGCCCGGTTAGCCAGTATCGGTGGATACAATCGCCCCACATCTGTGGTCGGTCGGTTGCCATAACACCAGGCAACGCTGGCATTTTGGTACTGTGTCCGTGATGAACGCCAAAGCAAGTCTTACCAAATTGTACATAGTGGTAAGGAGTTGGGCTTTCGTCTACTGTGACGCGCTTCTCTTTTTCGTAGATGTTGGCCAGTGCCACATTTAGAAACATAGAGCTAGTGTCATCATGATTGCCGGTTGCGTTAATGATTCGCACTTTCTTGTGATGGTCTAGTGCGCTCTCAATCATACGGCGCATAATGCGGATGCCAATTTTTACCATCTTGGCATAGCGGCTATCAACGTCTAAGCTATGACCGCTGCGAGTAGTCACGCCTTCCATGTTGTCGTAATGGAAGTAATCACCGAGATTCACAATGCAGCACTCATCACATCGTGGCGCGGTCTTTACCAGCCGATCAAACACAGCCGTGAACTTATCCTCGGCGATCATCAAATCCCAGTCCTGCCCTGTCTCATCTGCCCAACTAAGCATACCAATATGCGGATCACCAAGCGGGTACACTGCCATTGTGTCCTTTGAGTAACCCTTATCTGCCTTGCGCGGTTTAATTGGCTTGATGTCTTGGCATAAGGCCTCAACCGCCTCTCGCATTAGCTGCTCTTTGATGTCCCAGTCTTGCGCGGTCTTAACCCACTGCATACGTGGCTGACCATCTTCGCCGTATAGCGTTGATGTGCCTTTTACCTGGTAGCCAACTGGCACTTGGTGTGTCATGTCATGCGCTGGTGATTCGCCACGTTTTGCGCACTTAGCTTTAAGCGATATCAGGCTTTTTGTCAGTGTTGTTTGATGCACTCCAAGCGAATCTGCAGCAGCTTGGTGTGTGCCATGTTCTTCTAACGCTTGCAGGAATTCTATTTGGCGGTCGGTTGCCAGTTCTTTTTGCAGTGGTGTCATAGTGCTGCTCCTTTTGGGTTCTTTGCGTGATCTGATAGGTTGCTGCTTTCGCAGTGTGGGCATTTCATTTTTCAAGCTCCCTTAGCGCCATTACAATAAGAGTCATTGCGCTCAAGAATGCAACTGCGCCCATTAAAAAAATAACGACATCGTGGCTCATATCAACACTCTCCCTGCCAATCTTTAAGACACTTACCGTGAACTATACTAACACGGCCTATCTTTCCGTTTCTAACTATCCCATATCCTTGCCAGAACCATATGCGGTCTTTGCAGTGAGCACACTTCATTAAAATACTCCTTTTGCTATTTGAAATAAGAATACAATCAATGGAAATGAAAAACTCAATACAAAAGCAATGACTATTGCGCTCGACACGTATTCATTAAAATCATCATATTCATATTTTGAAATAAAAAACAAAAGTATCATGGCTAAAATTGAACTGAGTAGTGCGACCTGATTTAATTCCATATCAACACCCCATCATCTTAAAAATAGCATTAACGGTAACATCATGCGCATGCTCACGTAGTTCGTCTTTTTGCTGTTTTGGAAGTGCCAGGTAGCGGTTCCACTCAGAATCACTAAGCAACTCGGCAATGTCATAACACATATCGTACATTGAGAACGGGCCGGACTTGTCGCTTCTGTCCCGTGATAGGCTGTGGTCGTTGCTTGGCTTCGGTTTATTCATTGTGTGCGCTCCTTTTGTATGAACCCTAAATATAGCCTACTTGTCGGATTGTGCAAGTTTTTCTAGGCGCTCGATTTCTGCCTGCGCGTAGAACTTAATCTTTTTGGCATCGCGCAGCATATCGGAATGACTAACCAATCCATAGCGGTAGCATGCGCGGAATATTTCACCAATCTGCGCATTCATATTGCGATGGCTGATAAGGTGTTGCAATTCTGTAGCGACTTCTGGTAGCTCGTAATAGCTGGCGGTTGATCCGTCGCTGCGTTCTTTATCCCTGGTCTCGGGTTCGGGGACGTTTACTATCATACTAAAATCAAGAGCTGGGTTTTTATTTAAGCAAGCGCCTATATTATCCCCAGGGGCGGATTCAGGAACGTAACTGGGCTTTTCCGCACCAGTATGTACTGGAACACCACTTACTTCGCTAATATGCATAGTGCAGCAACCATGGTCGTCAGTGTAATAATCATTATCGCGACAAAGCCACTCACCTTCATGGTAAATCCATTCTTTTAACTCTGACCTCTCATGGCCTTGTTCGTAGGGGTTTTCTCCACAGTTGATACGACGCCAGAACTCATTTCCTTGTGGAGAACATTCCCATACGAATGCGTCGTCTATATCCTCTGCACCTATATTTACCTTGCACTTATGCCAATTCATAACCCGCTGCAACTCATGATCAGCATAAGCCTCGCCTATTACAGCAGCTACTTGCGGGCGACACTTTAGGTCTGTGGGTTTCATTTGTTTAGCTCCTTTAGTAGTGCGTCAGCGTAACTGGTAGCCAGTAGTGCTATCTCGGCTGAATTTGGCATGCCATTTACCCCTGCGGAAATAAATCCCTGCATTGCCATGGCTGTAAGCTTCTGTTTGTTGCCCTTGCGGATAATGTCGTCTAACTCTGGATCGCCTGTTTCCGGTACGCCCATTTGCAGGCAGAATTGCTCGCGCTTGGTTAATCCTGCTCCTGCGGTCGGGCAATTTCCAATCCCCTCGCACCACGTAGTGTAATCTTGTGGCATCGCTGGCATATCTGCGTTATTCATTTACTCTCTCCTTTGGCTTTGGCGATGGCTGCGCGGGCCTTATTGAGGTCTAAATACTTCATATCATCTGTTTCAAGGTAATACATTAGATTATCCAAAGCCTCCAGCATATCTGGCGCGGCTTCGATTAGGTTTGCGTGGTCTTCACTATGCAGCGATACCACGCTGTACTCCATGACACCAATCTCGTTGACTGGGCCAATATGGATTAAGTCGGAATCTTCACTAGATTGCTGCACCCACTTATTTTTACTTAGTTCTGACATCTTCTCCACTCCTTTATTAAACACCTAATCAGTGTATCACATGTTATACGGTTAGCAAGGCAACACAGCCAGCTATTACAGCCTTGAACAGCTCTGGCTTGTGCTTATGCCAGTTGCTTAGCGTTTGCAGACTTACACCTGTCATCTCGGTCACTTGCGACAGGCTTTTAAGCCCTGCCGCTTTTGCTTGCTGGGATGGGGTCATAATTTTACACACTGCATTATTTCTGGCTCGCTCCCTGGTACGCACTTATAACAGCAATCAACTGGCGATCCGCCTCCGACTATCCATGTTAGAACCTTTCCTTCATGCCTTGGCTTTGGTTTTGCCGTGCATCTGTCTGATGGCTCGCTAACTTCTATATTCAAAGCATTAACACCACGTCTCTCATTCTCAACTTTTTGTCTGTAAGGGCATCTCATTTTGAGGCCCCCTTGTTTAAAACAACTCCACTTGAGTTAATCCTTCTAACAAAGTCAGAGGTTTGGCACTTAAAAGAAAAAGGCATGGCAACTAGATCACGCTCTTGCACACCTAGAACGCCAACTAAAAACCCATCTTTTACCGCTAATTCTATGGCTTCTTCCGCAGTGCTTGCGGAAACGTGAATGGCGTCAATAGTGTCAAACTTATTATATACATGAAACATTTGAATCTCCTTGATTCGATGCCTTGGGTCATTCCCTCAGCTCATGTAGTAATAATAGCAAACTATTTGATTGATGCAAGTATTATTTTAAATTACTTTATTATTCACACGTCAACAACGGCTTAATCTGCTCCAACTTCTCAACCTGCCACTGCTCCAGCGACCTGGCATAGCGCCCCTGCTGGTGGTTCTTCATTACATTGATGCTCACACCAATAGCGCGGGCCTGCTGTGTTGTTGAGAAGCCTAGGCGCACCAGGTCGTTTACTAGGTTGGTCATTTGGTTTCCTCGATAGCCTTTATTAAATAAGAAAAATCCCTATTTGTGTTTTTAGTGCGTAGCTTTTATTTTGTTTTTATTCGCTTATATAATGTTCGTAAGTTACAGTGTGACCGCACTCGGGACATACAGCATCCCCGTTTTCAGCCCAATGTAGCGACTTACTTAATAGCTCGCTCTCATCTTCATTAGTTGCTATCTCTTGATGTCCGCAATTGATGCAATCAATGCCTGCTTTTCCGTCCTGTATCACTGTGCAACCTCCTCTCGTTCATCCTTCATACATTCACCAAATCTATATGTGTAAGTTATGCCATTCATGCTGTGAATGGCGCGTGGTAGTCTATGATGCCTGCGAACAATGCACAAACAGCTTTTCAGTTGCCTTTTTGTGCTTACCATTCTTGGCAACACTGACATTAAGCTCCTGATGCCAAACGCAAACAAAATCATCTGGTGCATTATATTCACTTATAAACACCTTATGGCCTTCTTTTGCCTTGTCGCGGCACCATTGCCAGAAGTCGTTATGATTGAAATCATCCACTGCTTTATATTTTGCTGTGCCTGCGTACGGTGGATCGCAGTAGATAATGCTTTTAGGTGGGATTTCCAATTCAGAATAGGACTTACTCTCAAATTTAACACCGTAAATCTTTGGCGCTTGTTTCTCAACATGCCTAAACGCCTCGTCACTGTAATTCCTAATTCCTTGTTTATCCTTTCTATAGCCTGAAAACCACATAGCTCCAAACGTCAATTGCGTGCCAATATATCCAAGAGTAGGCAGATCAACTATTGAGTTGTCAGCTTTTACCTCATTAAAAAATGATTCGCTAACCTCTTTCATAGGTAACCACTTTTTAGACATGGCATCCAAGCAAGCGATAAGCGGCTTATTTAGGTCACAGCCAATCCTATTGCCATCAACCTTGTCAATCATATTTGCCCCGCCAACGAACGGCTCAACGTAACATTGACCTTCTTTTCTGTCTTTTAGGATTATTGGCAACAGGTGTTTGGCAATCCTGTTTTTGCTTCCCATGTACTTCATCCCTTACTCTCCTCTCGTTTATGGTGTGTTATCAGTCAAACACCAACACAGTGTATGCTATGAAATGCGGGTGTGCAAGCTAAATACCTAATTCCTTTGCCAGTTCATTTGCTTTTTTGCGATAGGTGTTTTTGATTTGCTTTAGCTCTTCTATTGTGTATTTTTTTGGGTCGTGTGGGCCTTCTATCCAGTCTAGCTCGCTCTTTCCTATCTTGATTATTAGCTTCTCCTTGTATATCGTCGATACACTCTCGGCGCGCTTTGCTGAGTATTTCTGTGACGCATTGCAGCTTTTGCATTGCTTGTGAACATTATTCTCTTCAAATCTTAACTCTGGGAAAGCGCCTCTAGTTTTGTAGTGTCCAGCATCCCAACACCCTCCTGGTTTCCATCCATCCTTTTTTTGTATCTCTTCAGTTGGCGTGTAGCAGCTTATGCAATCGTCACGATAATCCCGCAACCTTATGAATCTATTAAATTCTTTTTGTGCCTCAGCCTTCCATTTACTTGGAGTCTTAATAGCTTCCTTTGCAGCCTTGTGCTGCGCTTTTTCCTTCTTCTCTTTGTTTAGCTTTGCCTTTTCTATGCCATGCTTGGCCATGTGATCAATTGAGCAGAACCCAGCTTTTTGCACTGGCTCTTTGCAATCTTTTGTTTTTGGTATTTCCGCTTTACAGTATCGGCACTTCCGCATAATTACTCCTTACTTGGCCATGGCGGAAGCTGTACGCCTCGATCGCCAAAGTGCCTAACTAAAACATCGTAAACCTGCGTATATTCAACCCTGTCAGCATTTGCCGTGCTGTCTTTTCCCGTTAAGCTTTCATAAACTGGTTTGAATAGCTTCTCTTTTGCATTAATTCCACCCTTGTCCCACGGTATTTCCATATGGTGCGATAGGGTTTTTTTCATATCCCAGCCAGCTTCGTTAAGCGTTTTAGATACTTCTGAAAGCCACTTGTGCAAAGCTGCGTTTTGCTGACCTGTGCGAGCCTTGCCTTTTACGACAATATCAACCTCGATGTATTTGTTAAGCTCATAAGCCTGTCTTACCAAGCTTATGACTTCCTCAAGGCTTTTGTCACTATTTGCAATACTCTTGCTCATTATTTTAAGTTAGCCTTTAAATTAAAATAGGCGCTAATTAAAGCGCCGTGTACTGGTTAGAATGGCGGGTTGTTAGGATTAGGCATTTGATTAGCACCGCTCTGAGCCTGCGCATATCCGTTGTTTTGCGGCTGGCCATACGCTGGTGCTTGTTGTGGTGCGTATTGTGGCTGCTGTGGTGCGTATTGTGGCTGCTGTGGTGCTTGCTGTGGTTGTGCGTATTGTTGCTGGCCGTCTGGCTTGCCGCCGATTAGGTCAATGTTTTGCACAGTTACCGCCAAAGCCGCGCCTTTACCGTTCGCGCCCTCCCACTCTTGCAACTCAAGCTCACCAGATACAGCAACTTGAGTACCCTTGCGTAAATATTGCGGCAATTGACCTTCTGCCTTTTTTCCAAACATTACACAGCGCACCCAGTTTGTTTTTTCTTTTTCGCCATATCCAGACTTAACGGCGACTGAAAACTCGCACAAAGCAGTTCCGCTCTGCAGGTGTTTAACCTCTGCGTCTTTGCCTAAATTCCCTGTAAATGAGAATAAGTTCATAGTTTTACTCCTAGCTTTTTAAGTGTATCTTTGGTTTCTTCGATAAATAAATCGCAAGCCTGTGAAAGCTCGGAAATATACTTTTCATCACGCTCAACACGAACCTCGAAATAATCCGCATCAGTTGTAATTCTTGGGTCATAGCTCACAAAGTCACACCACTCTCGCCCCGATACCCATAGCTGGCCTTGCACTTGTGCTTTGTACTCGCTAGGGAATTGCCCTTTAATATATCGCTTGATCTGCGTGGTAGTGTTTGGGCATTTAATTTCAATTAGGCCATTATCACCAACCAGTCCGTCAGGACTAACACCAACCCAGTCATTCAATTGAATAAATGCGCAATGACTGACATCGACATCATGCTTAAGTTCGTAAGCTGCACAGGCTCTAGGCTCGCACTCATTCCCCCAATCCATAGCTGAATTTGAAAATGAGTCTTGCCTCTCTCCTGTCAAAATTTCAGCGACAACCTGCATCATATAAGATTCACGGGTCTTGCTTGGAGATTCGCCACGGCCCTTTGTCATTATATCTTTAAACCGGCTTGCTGTTAGCTTCCCAAGCCTTAGTTCTAACCACTCACTAGTACCCTGCTCAATGTCATAAATAATATTCATACGCCAAGATCCTTCTTGAAGGATTCAAGCTTAGACTGTTTAAGCTGGTGAACTGCACCAAGGTTGTACTTTGTTAAAAGCTTTTGACCTTTGCTAGACCAAGCAATATTCCCAGTGGTGTCTGTCTCTGTCATATGGCGCTGCAAAAAGTCAGCCGTTGCTTGGTCGATCATTGATGTATCACGCATTTCAGCGCGGCTTTCCTCGTTATCACCGGTTTCAATACCAAATACTTTCAGCATACTGACCTTCGTTGCATAGGTTACAGCCTTGCCAGGTGCTTTATCGCCACTATCTTGAGCGTGCGACTCAATACGACTCACGAGTCGGTCTTCTGGATTGTCAATATTGATGTAGCTAATGAGGTGATCACACTCGTAAATGTAATTGCCTTTTTTTGTTTCACGGCCTCGCGAATCATCAACCTTGTCGACTGAGACAACAATACCATGCTTGGTTAGAAGTGGCGCAAGTACTGCAATAACCTCATCGTAATTAACGCCAGTGCCTTGGCCTGCACTGCCTTTTTTAATATAGATGCTTTGGTCTTGCATGATAGCGTTGATACGCTGATAAATGTTTTTTTGCTCTGACATTTTTCTCTCCTTTTGAGATTTTATAGTACACTAAATCAGTGCTCTTTCAAGCCCTTTAGTAGCTTTCTTTTATGTCTTTAATCGCCTTTAAATATTCACTTCTGGCGCGCTCTTCTGTGGCAAAGCTGCCGATTGTTTTAACCTTGTAGTTGTGCCTAACCTGCACTGTATGAACCTTTGTCCCGTCTTTCAGAGTTCGGGTAAAGTAACCCTTGCCAGTCCCTAAAAGCGTATGAGGTCGCTTTTCTTCTGGTTTTCCTAATGATTTTGCTCGCTCTCTTTCTGTTATATTAATACTGATACCCTCCTTTAAGGTCTACAAATCTTGCGAACTGCAGCTCACTTGATACGCGCACAGTGCCAGTCTCGCCCTGTCTGTTTTTTCTGACTATTAGCTCAGCTGTTCCTTTATCTTGCGTATTTTCATTGTAAACCTCATCCCTGTAAATAAAGATAATAACGTCAGCATCCTGTTCAATCTCGCCAGATTCACGAAGGTCGGCCATATTAGGTCTTTTGTCTGGTCGCTGCTCTAGGCTTCGGTTTAGCTGACTAAGCAATAATATTGGTCGCTTAATGCTTTTGGCCAATAATTTAAGCTCTCGCGTGATCTCGCCAATGCCTTGTACGCGGTTTTCACCCTTAACGCGAATCAATTGCAAGTAGTCAATCACATAAAAACTATTATCATACTTTGCCGCATGGGTTCGGATTGAGTTTTTAATGTAATCAATTGAGTATCCGGCCCCGTCATCAATAATAAGGTTCCGGTCCTTTATCATATTGAATCCAGCGGTTATCTTTGGCCAGTCTTCTTCTTGCATGTTCTTTTGAGCTCCGGTATTCAACGAAGCGCAAGCACATATCTGCCTGTATGTTACTTCATCGCTAGGCATCTCCATTGTGAAAAACATTGTCGGTATGTCTTTAAAAATAGCCTGGTTGACAAAGTTTAATGCAAGAGCGGTTTTCCCCATCGAAGGTCTGGCGCCAAGCACATATAAGCCACCAGCAGCAAACCCATCAATTTGAGCATCTAAGTCAGCCAGCCCTGTCTTGATATACTCATCGCCCTCATTGTTAAAAATACGCTCAGTCCTTGCTATAACCTCGTTCAATACGTCATTAACATGCTTCTGAGTCCGCTTTTCTTCTTGGTTCACTGAAATAAGCTGCTTCATAGCCTCATCAACAGCCTCAGCGCCGCTCTCAGACGTTTCCGCTATGCTTGAGAGTGATTGTACCAGTCTTCTCTTTGCGTGGTCTCTAAGGCGCTCTGAGTAGTGCTCGACATTTGCAGCGCTTGGCGTTTCCGACTCCATCAAAAGAAGGTCATCAAGTGATAGGCTGCACATGTATTTCGGATTCTGTAGTGCGTCAAAGACTGTCAGCGAATCGCAAGCCTCGCCTTTTTCCGATAGGTCGCACATGCAGCGAAACACAGAGCTAAGGTTTTTGTTTTGAAAGTCTCCTGGACCTATCTTGGTTTTAACCAGCTCGATGCAAAGATTATCAAGTAGCATTGAGCCGATCACTGATTTTTCTAGATTCATGTTCTGAGTGCTCCTAGTATCTCTTGCGCCTTGGCCTTTTGCTCTGGCGTTTTCTCAACTGCAAGCTGTTCACGTTTTTCAGTTGTTCGCTTTGATTGTCCTGCAGGTGCTTGCTTGCCAATAATGTAATCAGCTTTGAATGTTTTCCAGTGTGGGAATTCTGCCCATGTATTCAAAACCTGCTCCATCGTGTAGCCAGCATTGTTAAGTATTTCCAGCTCCTTACAAAGTAGCTTCTGTGCTCTAGGTGTCAACTTTTGTTTTGTAGCCTTTCGCTTCAATTCCTTGATTTCTGATATTTCTGTTTTTGTCATGAATTCAGGCCAAGAAAGCGAAGCGCTATTATTCTTTTCTTCTTCTTTTCTATTCTCCTTCTTATCTATTCTAGGCTGACTTTTGCTGACAGTGTCATGACGTTCCCTGACATTATCTAAAAACTCCCTCATCTTTGGACTGTTAGTCATTGATTTATCTAGCCTTTTTGCCAGCTTCAAGCAAGTAACAATACCATCGCTAGACTCAAATAACCCCAAGTCGATAAACTTTGTCATCATCTCTTGGACTTTTTGAACTGAGCTGCCAGTGTTGCGCGCTATTACCCGGCTGTCATGCTCAAGCTCAAAAGTTATATTGCTTGCGTCTACTTTGTTTGTGATCAATTCTAGGCAATACCAATAAAGCCCATAGCCTTCTAGGCCGTAGTCCAACAGTACTTCTTGGAGCCTCGCATCCATATTTGCGTCTGAATCATGCTTAAACCATTTCACTTTTTACTCTCCTTTTTTAGCGCGGTCATTATTAATTCAGCTACAATCCCTTGCTTACTTGGCACAAGGTGTGGCTGTTTATTTCGTCTTATTTCGACAAGCTTATTAAGTGCTTCGTCAGTTGTTGTAAGTAGGCGTACTTGTGATGACATTTTATTCTCCTGTGGTTGAAATTTCATATTATCACAAATAATCAATCTGTAAACATTTTTCATTACAAAATAATACTTGAACATATTGGTGGGTGTGCTATCTTTAGACCGAAATAAAAAACAAAGGCTAAGACAATGGCGCTTATAACACTTCGAGAATACGCAAAAATGCACGGTATTAGCATGATGAATATCGCTGAGCGGGCAAAGTTTACACCCATGCGATGTGATCCGGTTAGGCAGAGCGGCTTAGAGCTGTATGAATATACAGATGTTGTTAGCTGGCATAAGCGGGTTGTCGATAAAAGAAAGTTTTTAAATTAACACTTGCAAAACACCAAACCAGCGCCTATCTTAATAGGCAGGTAAACAAAAGGAGCGGGAAAATGAGAGAGATTAAATTTAGAGCGTATATTGATAAAGATGTAATAGGGGAGGAAAAAGGATTGATGCACTACCCTAATGACCCGAGTGACTTCGAGCTTGTCTGCAACGGTGATGGTGGGTTCTCTATGGTTATAGACCACGAATATTGGGTTGAATCTGATAAATTCATTATCATGCAATACACCGGACTCAAGGACAAAAACGGCCAAGGCGCAGAGATGTATCAAGGTGATATTGTTTACGGCGCCGGCCATGGCAATGGAGTTGTAGATAAAAACTATTGGGGGGAATGGGGCTTAAAGTATAAAGGTGAATTCATGCCGATTCACGACCTAGTTATGGAGGGTGATCTAGGTGAAATCAAAGGCAACATCCACGAAAACCCAGAATTATTGGAGCAACAAAAATGATCTTATTCGACATAGAAAAAAACAAGCCGACCAACCTAAAAGAAGCCAACCAAGCCCTAGGCAAAGATTACATCGCATACGGCTGCACAAGCAACGGCCGCGCAATTGCAATGACCACGGATTTATGGGAAGTGCTGCCAGAAAATTATATTGTGCTGATTAATCCGGAGGTTGAATAATGGATAAGCTAGTGCGCCTCCGCGACTTTGCAGCAGAGATTGACATTAATGCCCACACACTGCGAACTCGTATGCTGCGGGACTTTTTAAGCCCAAAGCCTAAGCGCTATGTTGGATCAATCCGCTTTTATTCTCACAAGGAACTGCACAAGTGGCACGCAGTACATGAAGATATGAAAGACGTGATATTCAAACACAAAACAGAATTTAATGGAGTGCAGTTATGAAACCAACAACCCTAAAAATGCACCTGAGCGACTTCTCACAAACGCTACAGGCAG
>Ga0193960_1000508_pt1 | contig 16213 bp, 16 predicted proteins | sample FB_3_MG_FD_140338 | JGI IMG/M metagenome (GOLD analysis project Ga0193960, IMG submission 140338) | Microbial mat bacterial communities from the Broadkill River, Lewes, Delaware, United States - FB_3_MG | ecosystem: Environmental > Aquatic > Freshwater > River > Microbial mats | place: USA... | reverse complement strand
CTCATCACTCATTTTTGCTAGCCTCTCAGTTTGTCAACCACTAACATCAGTGCAGCAATACTACGCGCTTCTTTAAAATCAGCTTGCTGTAGTAAGCCTTGGTAATCTTTAATAGACCATGTAACCACTTCTAATGGCTCTGGTTCATCTCCAGGTAATGATGATTTATACAAATCATTTGCCAAGAAGATATCCATCTTGGCATTAAAAAAGGCTGGTGCCATCATTAATTGCGATACATTAGTTAATTTCTTACTGCCGTAAGCAATTTCTTCCTGTAATTCTCGATTTGCTGCGACTTCTGCCGACTCACCTTCATCAATTAAACCCTTAGGAAAGCCAAGCATATAACTATGAGTACCAGCGCAATACTCCCTGACTAATAACAGTGTTTCATCATCAAGCATAGGCACAATCATTACCGCGCCTCGACCAGAACCAGCCATTCGTTCATACAAGCGCTTTTCACCATTACTGAAAGTTAAATCAAGTTGCTCAATTGAAAACAGTTGGCTTTTCGCTATTATCTTCTGGGCATTAATTTTAGGTAATTGGTTTTTACTGGTCATTTGCTTAAAACAATTTAATACATTCCTTTTATATCGCTATAATGACACGATAATCATCACTATTGGAACCGCTAAATGCTTAATTGGGCAGAAATTTCCACCGTGCTTATTGATATGGATGGCACAATCCTCGATTTACACTTTGATAACCACTTTTGGCAAGAACATTTACCTATGCGTTATAGTGAAAAAATGTCCATTAGCCTCGAACAAGCAAAGGATGAATTAATTTCTGATTATCAATCAGTTGTGGGCACTATAGAATGGTACTGTTTAGATTATTGGCAAGAAAAAACCCAGCTGCCAATCAAAACCCTTAAACGAGAAATACAACACCTCATTCAGCTAAGAGCAGATGCCCATGACTTTTTAGTTGCTTTAAAAGAAAGTGGTAGAGAAGTTATCTTAGTAACAAACGCTCATCCTGAATCTTTGTCCCTTAAAATTGAGCGAACCGAACTTGATAAATATTTTGATGTACTCTATTCAACGCATGAGTTTGGTGTAACCAAAGAGTCACAAAGCTTATGGCAAAAGCTGCAAGTCAAGCAAGGCTTTAAAAATGAGGAAACATTATTTATTGATGATAGTGTCAATATTTTAGAGTCAGCAAAACAATTTGGTATAAAGCATCTACTGGCTGTTGCCAACCCAGACAGCAAAAAAGCCGATAATACTATTACCGACTTTTTATCTGTGACTGACTTTAAGGTTTTGATTAATGATATTAAACAATACCCTAAATCTAGCCATTAAATGTATTTGAAAATGAGCTAACTAATTTATAAGTTAATTCTGTATCGCCCTTCGCTATCGGCTCTACCAAGAAAAGGTAAAGCTTGCTTAAGCTCATTAGGGAACTTGACTCCAGGTAATACATAGCCTTGCCCAGAAATAGCGCCTTGCCCTTGTATATAAGCACTAAATGTTAACCCTAGATCATTTTTAGGGTTAACAATTACAGCAATAGCTTTATTCTCACAGCCTATCGCCGCAGAAAGCTTGTTCAATTTAATGTTTTGCTCTAAAGCAATAACACCCGCCCTTTGCCAGTCGATATTTCCTTGAGCCTCTAAACATGCATTGTTATTGGCTAAGTCAATGACCATTTCTGTTAACACCACTTCAACATCGCCCTTAGCAGTTAAAGGCAATGGCAAACTAATTTGCTGGGCAATAGTATTTGCTTTCACGAACACTTCAACATCTGTTAGTGACAAGCTTTGTTGTGATACTGCTGCAGTGAGTTTGCCCTCAGGCCCTGCAATTAACGGATCGCCAAAAGTCACTTTAACACTGGGCGTCATGGTAAATAAAGACCAAAAACTTAAACGCGCATTGACCTTATTCAAGGTAGTTTCGGCAAAATAGGCCTGCTCAATATCCATATTCCACACTGTGCCAGAAACACTAGATACTCCAATATTTTTAGGTAGTTTAACTTGCCCCAAAACAAACGTTGCAGGCATAGACGCCACTAAAAAAACAAGAAATAAGCACAAAAATAATGCGCCATAGCTGAAGTACTTCTTCATGAAAATTCTCTAATAAAATGTTTTACTTATGGATTGAATCAGTATCAGCCCTAGCGTTTTGCCAATTGCAATCGTCGTACTTTAACTTCGCCTGCACGCACACCTTTTGATAAATCAATGGATTTAACTTGTAAACCTTCATTATTGGCTAAATGTTCTAACCAAAACAACAGTTGAGTAAACGGTGCACTATCAATCCACACTTGTAAATCTTCACCTTGCGGCTGCATGCGGGTAATGGTTATTTGATGGCCATTCGCACTGCGATTAATAATACTTGATAAGCTACCTGTGGTTTTACCTGGGTTATTCTTTTGCGCATTTTGATAATGTTGAGTATTTTCTTGTACCCAAGTTAATAAGCTTTGTTGCCTTTTTAGTTTATTTTGCGATTGCGTTAAACTGTCATTTAAAGGTTGCCAAACCAAGCTATAAATAATAAACACCAACACAGCAAAGCCCATAGTAGCGACTAAGCGTTGTTCTCTTTGATTTAATTGCTGCCACCAAGCCTTCATGACTTTCCACCTCGAGCTTTTGAATTAGGCTTGTTTACAATACTGAATGAACCGCTCACTTTATCGCCTTGGTTATTTTGTGCGCCTTGCTTTATGGTAAGGCCGGTATTTTCTAAAGCAGCTTTAAATTGCTCAAAATGTTGATAGTTATCAGCGAGAGCCTGAATACGAAGCTCTTGTCTTTTGCCATCAAACTTTAAAGAATTAGGCTTTAATTGAGGAACTTGAGTAAAAGCAGGTTGTACTTTAGCAAGCATAGCTAAAAAGCCTTCGCTATCATTTGCGCCGCCTAATTGAGCTAGCTTTTGATTTAACTGAGACTTTATAGTCGAAACCCTGACACGTTTTGTTTTTGGAAAAGCTTTCTTATAACTATCAACAATAGCTTGTTCTGTCTTAGCAACTTGCTCATTTAATTGCCACAGTTGTGCGCCTTTATTCGCAAAAGTTAGCAATAATGCAAATACAGCCATCGCAGCTACTGACATCCAGTGTTTCAATGCCATGCTGTGTTCACTTCTAACTTTATAGTCACCCTGAAGCAAGTTAAATTTAGACTGTGAAAAATGCTTGGCTAATAAAGCTAATGGTAACTCTTCGGGCATAGCATTGACTGACAATTGTTCACTATGAGCTAAAGGTGAATAAGCAGCTAGGCTAACTGGCTCACTTTCATTATCTTCTGTATCTAAACTATGACACTGCAATTGCCATGTCATTGCATCTAAAGTAAAACCTTGCCATGCCCCTTGCCTAACAATAACTTGCGCATTATCACTTTGATCTAGGGCGATAGCACTCCATTGCTCCGTCAATAAAGGCATAGCTAACACTTCGGGTAGCATCGTTTTAGCAGTAATACCTGCGTCATTTAACCAAGACTGCCAAGCTTCCATTTGCTCATGAGCTACGATAGCCGTAAAACAGTTATGACCTTGCTCATCTTCTGGCATATCGGCATAGGCAAAAAACATTTCTTCAACATCTTGCGCTAAATCTTCTTCAAGCATATAAGGAACGGCTAACTTAACTGCGCGTTGAGATTTGCCAGGTACAGTTAAACGTTTTAATAGCACATCGCAACTTGGTACAAGTACATTGACTTGGCGCTGGCTGGCTTTCTCTGCTAAGTCAGATAATTGCTCAGCACTTTTGAGTTCTCCGCTGGCAATGATTTCTTCGCCATGAGCAGACAATATGAGCCAATGCACGACTGCTTGTTTTTTACTGCCAAGGCGGATGTATAATGTTTCTGCCACTAGTTTTGTCCTATGGTACGACTTATTATATTTATTTGCTGATCATCCATAACTTTCATTACAGAGTTCAAAGTAAAATAGCTATTGTTAAAGCTGGTTTTAGCTCTTAGTTTAAAGTAATCACTATCAACAACAAACTGCTTTTTCTGTTCTTCTGAGAGCTTTATCTTACTTAGCTCTGGTAAATTATAAAATTCTTCTAGGCTTTCAAAGCCTTCTTCTGAGCGAGCCGACAACACTTGTTGTGCATCATCGAGGTTAGATGATAATAATGCTTGCAGCAACTCAGGATGCTCAGCCGATATAGTATTAATGTTTATCTTATGTAAATTAGTATTCTCCAATACACATACGTATGGCTTTAACGCGACAATAACTTGTGGAGTAAAATGCTCAACTACGCGTAACTCACTTACGCTCGCCAAATAATTATTTGCTGCTAAATAAGGGAACTCCCTCGAAGCATAGTCATCATCTTCTGCGCCACTGGTACCTGTTATAAACCCATCAGCATCTAACCAGTCAGTCAACGAATCAGTCATTGATTCTGCTTCAAACTCACCTATACCATCAACATTCAGTGCAACAATCAAATCTTTTAAAATAGCTTTAGGGTCTACCGTTTTATTATTGCCACTATTATCATTGTTATTGCCATCATTCTCTTTATCACCTGAGCTATCATCTTCTTTATCATCACCCGAACCCGTATTATCATTATTACCGTTGTTCGGCTTTGATTTCTCAGTCGCTAAGGCATTTAAATTAAAACAGCTTTGTAAATCAGTTATTTGCCCTGATATTTCACCAAACTCAACAGGGTAAGTTGTTTCTTCTTGGGCCCAAATTTGCCCTAAATGGGTAACATCTTTATCGTCTTTAAACGCAGTCATGAGCACACGTTTACTAAACTCTTCAGCGCCCATAGCATACCAATATGCTTGTTGGTTAAAGCTAATATTAACGCTGCGCTGCATTTGCATTTGCAAGCGAGTCGTCATTTGCGCCGCGATAATGGCTGCTAACGCGACAATAAGCATGACGGTAATCAAAGCCACACCTTGATGTCTTTTTTTACCGACCATTTTCATTATCCCTTGTCGGTACTGACTCTCCTGCCACTAAAAACTGTCGGCGAATCAAGCCAAAATCTTGTGTATCAACTTCTATAGCTACCGCCTGCGGTAACTCTTGTTTTGGCCACTTGTCTTGCCACTCTTTACCATCATAAAACTCAAATGAAATGCCATCAACCTCACTGATTAATGGTCTTACTTTTGGCTCTTCACCCACAACCGCATCAACAAAGTTATAATGCAAACGTTCAAAGGTTTCATCTCTTAATCGATAAGCAACAGCTTGCAATTCACTTCGAGGCAATAACATGCCAGGATTTGTCCAACCGTGGCGCACAAAAGCCAAAGCTTGCTCATTTTCTAAAAAGCTTTCTTCAGCAGTTTGCAGATATTGCTTACTCGGTGCCTCACCGTTAATTCTTATCGAGCGACGAGCTAGTTGACTCAAATCTCTTTCGACAAGAATAAAAGCGCGTTGCAACTCATTTTGTCGCGCACTACGTAGCTGTGATGTTTCATCACCCCGCTGCACAGTGTCAAAAATAGTAAAGCTTGCCAAACCAACCACGGCAAAAATAGCAATAGCAATCAACACTTCTAATAAAGTAAATCCGTTACTACTCTTAACCTGGCTTCTCTGACTCACAGCGATGCTATTCATCAAGGCGTATCCTGAGCAACATAAGTCATAATACTCGTTACAGGAAACTCATCATCTTCCTTCACTCGTACTTCCATCACCAATGCGCGCATTTCATTATTGGCGGTTTTAATCACTTTTTGCTGCCAAAACCAAGTGCGATTAGCTAATTCTACTTCACCTTTTCTATTGTTCTTGGGCGGCCATGTTGTATCTAACTTTGCCGCTACCATCTGGTTTGACGCGACCCAATTAGCAAACATTTTCTCATCTAAATGACTAATATGGCGGTAGTTGTTATCCGCCGCGCCTAACAAGGCAACACCCGCAATGGCAAAAATGGCCATGGCTAACATGACTTCGATTAAGGTAAAGCCATAAGCTCGGCGACTTAAATTACTCATCATCTAATGTCGGCCCTTCTATAGTGAGCGGTATACTGTAAAGTCCACTCACGCGGTAAGCCAAGTCCTCAACATCATTAATGAGTGATGCTTCTTCGTTATAGGAGAAGGTTAAACTGAAAGGCGTAATGTCGCCGCCTGAGAGTATATAGACTTGCGGAATAAGCTTTTTCTCTTTCTCGTCTTTATCTTGGGCAGAAAAGTCATCTTCATCTTGTTCTTGAATGACACTTGAGTCAAAGAGCAAAGGCTCTTCTATGGGTAAATCGTCAAGTTGCAAGCTCATTTCGACTTGCGGAGGCAATTGACCTGCTGTTAACCAATCTTGATCAGCTATTTCGCTCCACTTTACTCCGTCATACCCCAAAAACTGATAGTTATCTTCATTAACAACCAAGCCTAGCTCAATGTTGTTTAATAACCCGTAATCAGCAGCCGTTTCAAAAACAGCTGCGAACTGATGGCTACTTTTTTTAAGCACATCTTCTGGTCTTTCACCAAAAAAATTGAATTGTATTGAACTAGCAATGATACCTATGAGTACCACAACCACCATCACTTCAATTAAGGTAAAACCTCGATTTTTTTTGGCCGTGCCATTAACAATCAACATAAGATGAAAAGCCTGCAGCTTATATTAATAGACTGCTACAAAAGGCTTACTGATAATCAGCTAAATTCCAGTTACCAATATCATCTTCAGTACCTGCTTCACCATCAGGGCCCACTGAAAAGACATCCATTTTACCTTGCTCGCCTGGGTTTAATAACACGTACTCATTACCCCAAGGGTCTTTAGGCAAACGTTTAATGTAGCCATCTTCTGGGAAACGACGTGGTAAAGGTTCAACATCTGTTTGATTAACTAACGCTTCTAAGCCTTGTTCTGTTGATGGATAGTCGTAATTATCCATCTTGTATAAACTCAACGAGGTTTCTAATGCCGTTACATCTGAAACCGCTTTTTGCATATTTGCTCGCTCTTGGCTACCCATTAAGTTAGGGACTACCATACTGGCCAAAATACCTAAAATAACGATAACTACCATTACCTCAAGTAAGGTAAAACCTCGGTTAGTTGACTTATTCATACTCTTTTCCTATTTGCGCTATAAATCTAAAAATTGATTATTCGTTTTTTTAATTACTTAGCCGCCCACTAAAGTGTTCAACTGTAATATTGGTTGCAATATGGCCATAACAATAAACAAAACCACACCTGCCATACCTACCATCAGGGCTGGTTCAAAGGCCTTTAATGAAATGCTCACTAAAGCTTCAAACTCTCTGTCTTGGTTATCTGCAGCTCTACCTAGCATATGCTCTAATTGACCACTTTTCTCACCGCTGGCTATCATATGAAGCATCATAGGTGGAAACAGTTTGGTTTGCTCTAAAGAAACACGCAAGCTTGCCCCTTCTCTGACCTTATCTGCTGCTGATTTAACCTCTTGCTTCATAAACAAGTTATCAAGTACTTCGCCAGAAATTCTCATACTTTCCAGTAAAGGTACCGCACTAGCCGTTAGTATGCTTAGGGTACGCGCAAACCTTGCGGTGTTCACACCTCGAGCAACTTTACCTATGGCAGGTATAGCCAGTACTTTTTGGTGAAAGGCTAACCTGAAAGCTGGCTTTTTCATCAGCTGTGAAAAAACTAGCATAATGATGGCAATCAACATGACGATAAACAAACCATAATCGCGCAAAAAATCACTGCTGGCGATCAAAAACTGCGTTGTTGCAGGTAAGTTCTCGCCCATATGTTCAAATTGTCCGACAATTTTCGGCACAACGGCAGTAAGTAAAACGGCAATAACACCAACAGCGACAACGGTCATGATAATAGGATAAACCAAGGCTTGAATAAGCTGAGAGCGCATCTGTTGACGCTGCTCGGTATAATCGGCTAAACGGTTTAATACTTTATCTAAATGACCTGACTTTTCACCCGCGGCAACCATAGCACGGTACAAACGGTTAAAAATTTTAGGGTATTCCGCCATACTTTCAGCTAAACCATAACCTTCAGTGACTTTACTACGCACCCCCATAATCATACTTTTAATACGATTATTATCACACTGTTCCGCGACAGCCATCAGAGACTCTTCAAGAGGTAACCCTGACTCAACTAATGTCGCTAATTGACGGGTAATTAACGCTAAATCTGCTGCAGAGACTTTACCGCCAGAGCCACGTAATACTGAACTACTTTTACCTGATGCGCCTTTACTCTTTGCTAAAGTCGCATTGACCTCTAAAGGAATTAACCCTTGCTCTCTGAGCATTGAGCGTACTTGTCTAGGCGTATCGCCTTCGATAACACCTTTTTTGGTTTTGCCTTTTTGATCTACGGCTTGATAATCAAACGCTGCCATAACTTACCTAGTCTTCTCGTGTAACTCGAAGAACTTCTTCAAGGGTTGTTTGGCCTAACATGACTTTATCAAAACCATCTCGGCGTATGCTTATATGACTCTTTCTAACAAACTTTTCAATGGCTTGTTCGCCCTGACCGTTATGAATCAGTTCTCGCACGTTATCATCAACAGGCAATAATTCATGAATACCTGTTCTGCCTCTATATCCTTTGAAGTTACATTCTGGGCAACCTACTGCGCGGTAAATCACTTCTGTAGAATCTGCTTCGAGCCCTAATAAGCCTCGTTCTTCTTCATCAGGTAAATGGCTTTCACGACAATGCGGACATAAAGTTCTCACTAATCGTTGTGCTAAAACACCTAACAAGCTCGAAGATAATAAGAAGGGCTCAACCCCCATGTCTTCCATACGGGTAATAGCACCCGCGGCAGTATTAGTATGTAGTGTTGATAATACCAAGTGACCCGTTAAACTGGCTTGTACGGCAATTTGCGCCGTTTCCAAATCACGAATTTCACCTACCATCACCACATCGGGATCTTGACGTAAAATTGCACGTAAACCGCGAGCAAAGGTCATATCAACCTTAGTATTAACTTGAGTTTGACCAATGCCTTCAATGGCATATTCAATAGGATCTTCTACGGTCAAAATATTGCGTTCTTTGGCGTCAATTTGCGACAGGCCGGCATAAAGGGTGGTACTTTTACCAGAGCCGGTGGGTCCTGTGACCAAAATAATACCGTGTGGCTTTTCAATGATTTGTGAGAAATTAACACGGATATTGTCAGTCATACCCAAGTCTTGCAGATCTAACCTTGCAGCATTTTTATCAAGTAAACGTAATACAACACGCTCACCATGGCCTGTTGGCATAGTTGAAACACGCACATCTACCGCTCGGCCACCAATACGTAATGATATACGACCATCTTGCGGAATACGCTTTTCAGCAATATCAAGCTTTGCCATAACCTTAATACGAGAGACTAACAATGAAGCTAGTTTACGGTTCGGCTTAAGCACTTCTCGTAAAACGCCATCAACACGAAAGCGTATTTGCAGGGCATTTTCAAAGGTTTCTATATGGATATCAGAAGCATTTTCTTTAATGGCTTCACTGAGCATTGCATTGATGAGCTTAATTATCGGCGCATCATCTTCATTCTCGAGTAAGTCTTCACTTTCAACCATTTCATCGGCTAATGAATACAAATCAACTTCATTACCAATATCTTCCATCATTTGTTGCGCTTCAGATGAATCACGTTGATATGTTTCAGTAAGCAGTAACTCGAAAGCATCTTCATTGAGAAAATCAAAATCGAAATCACTCTTCAATAAACGGCGCACTTCTAGCACAATATCGAAATTAACATTGGCAAGACAATGCAACGTATAAGCAAATTGATGTTGCTCATTTTCATTATCGTTGCGAGTGACTAACACACTATGACGTTTAGCAAAGGCAAAAGGGAGCAACCATGCACTTAAGTTTTCACCCTGCTCTAGCTCTTCACCTAAACTTTGAGTAACTTCCTCATCAGCAAGGGTATCAATATCAACCGTCATTAGTTTTTATCTTCCGCTGCTTCGAGTTTTTCTTGTAGTTCTAGTGCTTTTTTATACTCTTCGTATGAAGGTTCCTTATACTTACTTTGATCGTTAGTTAAATTCTCTTGTTCTTTTTTCTTCTCTTGAATGGTCTTTTGATACTCTTCAAACGACGGTGGTAATGTTAATTTGTCATTCCACTTAGGCAAGATAGGCATATTTTCGTTACTCATTAACGACAAACCTTCTTCTTGCTTACGAATTTGGTCAGCACGAATATAGTTATACTTATTCTTGCTCATTTGCTCCATTAAAGCGCCTTCACGGACAATCGTTGGACGTAAGAACACCATTAAGTTACGTTTACGAGTACTGTTAGTGGTAGATTTGAATAAATGACCGATGAAAGGAATATCGCCAAGTAATGGTACTTTTTGCACACTTTCTTGCACGTTTTCATCTATTAAACCACCCAGAATAACGGTGTCACCGTTATCAGCCATTACTGTGGTTTTTATTTCTCTTTTATCAATAGAAATATCAACACCCGTTGCCCCACTCACCGAGGAAACTTCTTGTTCAATAATTAACTGTACCGCATCGCCTTCATTAACTTGTGGTGTAACACGCAGCTTCACACCGACTTCTTGACGGTCTACTGTTTGGAATGGGTTGTTGTTATTACTACCTGTGGCAGAGCCAGTAATGATAGGTACCTCTTGACCAACAATAAAGTACGCTTCTTCGTTATCTAACGTAGTGATACTAGGTGTTGCTAAAATATTTGAGTTGGTATCGTTACTCACCGCTTGAATAATTGCGCCCCAATCGTTTTTCATTATACCAAACATCATACCGCTTACTGAGCCCAAAACCTCAGCCAGCATAGTGTAATCACCTTCAGTATCATTTTTATAATAACCTTCTTGAATCACCTGGTTATTATCGCCTAATAATGCAGGGACAAATTCACCTTTGGTTGTTTCAGCCGATTTAGCCGCTGCAGCAACTTGACTAATAGGCGCAGGTCCATTGTTAAATTGCGTAAAGCCACCTTGCTCGTTATACCACTGAACACCTAAACTAACACCGTCACCTTCGAACACTTCAACGATAATTGCTTCAACGAGTACTTGCGCACGACGCACATCTAATTGACGAATTACCGCTTCTAACGAAGCTAACATATCAGGTTGAGCGGTGATAACAAGTGCATTGGTTGATTCATGAGCATCAATACTAATATCACGTTTTTTCGCTGAACGTGTTTTCGTTTTAGCGCCAGTGCTTTCAGCAACAATTGACTCACTAACACCTTTTAGTACTTTGACTAAATCTTCTGCTTTAGAGTATTTAAGGTAATAAACACGAGTATTACCATTTGTTTCTAATTCGCTATCCAAACGTTTAACTAAACGTACAACACGCTCACGGGCTTTAACTTCACCACTAATAATGACGCTGTTTGAACGGTCATCAGCAACAATTTTTGGAATTAAGAAGGTAGGTTGTCCAGCTTTACCACTAGTCGGTTTGTTCATGGCTTCAATGATGCGAACCATTTCACCCGCTGAGGCATATTCTAATTTAATAATTTCAACGTCTTGGTCACCTGCTCTATCAACTCGCTCAATAATTTTAACTAAACGATTAACGGTAGCAGCCGTGCCTGTAAGCATAATAACGTTAGCAGGATCGTAATTTACAACGTTACCCCCACCGGCTTGGTCTGACAGTTGACGCAGTAAAGGCACTAATTCACGCACCGTAACATTTTTTACTTCAACTACGCGGGTAACCATTTCATCACCCAAAATAGTGCTGCCGCTACCTATAACAGGAATAGCCGCTGTTTTGGCATCTTTATTACGGATAATTTTAATAATATTATTATCCATTTCGACTGCTGCAAAACCATACACTTCTAGTACATTCAAAAAGAATTGATAATATTGCTCTTCACTCAATAGATCATAACTACGAACATTGATCTTGCCTCGAACATTGGGGTCAACAATCATAGTTTTCTTTAAGTTCTTACCAACAATATTGACAAACTCTGTAATTTCGGTGCCTTTAAAGTTTGGAGAATACTGTGCGGCATGACTTTGTCCGACTAAGAACAAAGTGTTCATAGCCATAGCTGTCGTTAGCGCGAGAATGAAATGTTTTAATTTATTATTCATGGTTGCTTGCTTGTTAGAAAATGGGGCGTCAATATCGTTACGCTTGAAAAAATTTATCATAATTATTGTTATCTCTGCGCTTTACTACTCAATACTAAAGAGAATTTCGGTCAGTGAACCTTTACGGTCTACTAGTAAAGAAACATCTTTTGCTTGTTTCATTTCAGTCAACGCTTTAGCGGCATCTCTAGTCGTCGTCAAATCATAGCCATTCATTTGCACGGCAACATCGCCTGACTTTAAGCCAGACAGTTTAAAAAACTCTGGCTTTTTGCCTGGTCTCAACGCGTAACCGACAATCTTACCATTTTTTCGTTTAGGTTGAATTCTTAGATGATCAGAGATGCTTCCCGGATTATCGCTTAAATCATCCCGCAGTGTTTTAGCTTGTTGCTGTAAAGCCTTATTGGCGCGCTGATCAATAACTTTTGCTTTGTCATTAACTTGCTGTGGGCTAGGCAACGGTTTTCTTTCTGGTCTTTTCTTTGACTCTACAGAATACGCAGGCTGTTTATAATCAAAGCCATCTAGCATCAAGGTTTCAAGTCGGCCAGCGCGTTTAATTAGCACTCTATCCATCAAAACTTTTTCAAGGCTTGCTCTGGTTCCCACGATTAAATCACCAATACCGTAGGTTTCTTGTTTACCTTGGTGTTCTATAATGGCTGCTGCTGTCGCTTTACTGTCACTGGCGACTAAACCAGATAACACTAACTTCAAACTTGTTTGTGGTGCATCTTGGGCTTGCACATCACTTTCTTGAACCTCTTCTTCAGTAAAAATACCAAATAAGTTCAGTGCTTGCAGCTCATTTAAATTAAATGACTTAGAACTGCTTTGAGCTATTTTATTCTTTCCAACAAACTTAGCCGATGGTGGCATATTAGGTTGCGGAGCCAATAGCCATGTCATATTCGCCATGACATAAGCTATGTAAGCTAACAAAATTACCCCCACTACTCGCGCCGTTTTCTTCTGTGCAAGTTTAGTGAGTAATGCGGTATATGATGTAAAATCAATCGGTAGAGTCATACTTCTTCTTATTCTAATTAAATGACCATTTTTTCTACTTGTTTGGACAATAAAACCATCAATGATAATCACTATCAGCCAAAGTTATTCTTGGGATAATACTTCAGCTACAGCAAAGCAACAAGCAATGTAGGCAGTTTTTAACTAATATTTACAAAAGAGTTCGTGATGATATGGCGAAAACAGACGACTTATGTTAATTTGCGCACAAATTTTTAGGGCCAAATAGCAAGCATTTTCGGTTTATTATCTATATAGGTATCAAATATGGGCGCAACACAAAGTGAGTTAACTTCTACTCGTCTAGATAAGTGGCTTTGGGCAGCAAGATTCTATAAAACCCGCGCCATCGCTAAACAGATGATTGATGGTGGTAAAGTGTTCTATAATGGTCAACGAACTAAATCGGGCAAAGCTGTCGCCCTTGGCGATACAATCAAAGTTCGACAAGGTTTTGAAGAAAAAGAAGTACAAATCATTGCATTGGCTGACAGAAGACGTGATGCCACTTTTGCCCAAACCTTATATAAAGAGACTGAACAAAGTATTGCTACTCGAGAAAAAAATGCTCTAGCAAGAAAGCAAGGCATATTATTAAGCCCTGCAAGTGATACTAAGCCTGATAAAAAACAACGAAGACAAATTAGAGAATTTAAAGAAAGGATGTAGCCATGAGCCAATTTGATGTATTGAATCGTTATTTATTCGCTGATTCGCACGCCCGTGGAGAATTGGTTCAATTAGATGAATGCTATAAAAGCATTATTAAAAACCATAACTATCCACAAGGTGTACAAGCACTGCTGGGTGAGTTACTCGCCGCAACCAGTTTATTAACAGCCACGTTAAAGTTTGAAGGTGACATTACCGTTCAATTACAAGGCGACGGGCCAATAGGCTACTTGTCGGTTAGTGGTAATCATGAACAACAAATGCGTGGTATTGCAAAACTTAAGCAAGACACTCAAGAAACAGGGTTACATGCCTTAATTGGTAAAGGTACTATGGTTATCACCATTAGGCCTAGTAAAGGTGAAGCGTACCAAGGTGTAGTCGCATTAGAGCATGATACTTTAGCTGAATGCTTAGCTCATTATTTTGAGGTTTCTGAGCAGATCCCTACCAAGCTATGGTTGTTTGCCGACAGTGAAAAGCAACTTGCTGGCGGCGCGTTAGTGCAATTGATGCCAGATGGTGACGATAAAGACAAGCAACAAAATGATTTTGAACATTTAAGTCAATTAACTAACACGATTAAATCAGAAGAAATTTTTACCCTTGAAGCTGAAGCTTTATTATACCGTTTATACCATCAGGAACAGGTAAATATCTTTGAACCTCAGCAAGTTAGCTATGTTTGTGGCTGTTCAGAAGAGAAGTGTTTAGCGGCAATATCGCAAATAGAGCCAAGTGAAATTCGTGCCATTTTGGCTGAACAAGGAAAAATTTCTATGCATTGTGATTTTTGCTTAACAACTTACGATTTTGACGAAGCTAAGCTACAAGGTTTCATTTCGAAACTTAAACATTAGTTTTTTCTTACCTTTTATTAACAACTTTCCCTTGTTTATGCTTTATTTATTTACCAAACAAATTAAAGCATAAACAAGACTACCTCCTAGAAGCCTTTAAACATAACAACCAACCTAGTTTTATTAAACAAATCAATATAATTTAGCCATCATTCATGTCGCTTATAATGAAAACTTTCACATTAAACGATTTTTTTCTTTCGTTTTGTTAGTTAATCGCCTAAAATACCGCCTGAATATAAGCATGAAAACTTTCAAACCCCAAAAAAATTTTGTCATACCTAGGAGATGATGTGCTATGACCGCCATAGAAAACTCGATTGATTTGTCACAATACGGCATAACTAATGTTAGTGAAGTTGTTTACAATCCATCTTATGAGTTACTTTTTGCCGAAGAAACCAGAGCTGATTTAGAAGGCTTTGATAAAGGTGTCGTAACTGAGCTTGGCGCGGTTAATGTGAATACTGGTATATTTACCGGTCGTTCTCCAAAAGATAAATACATTGTTCGTGACGACGTAACCCGTGATACGGTTTGGTGGTCAGATCAAGGTAAAAATGACAACAAACCAATGTCTGAAGAAACATGGGGCGAGTTAAAAACATTAGTTACTACACAATTATCAGGTAAGCGCTTATTTGTTGTTGATACTTACTGTGGTGCATGTGAAAACACTCGTTTGAAAGTTCGCTTTATTACTGAAGTAGCATGGCAAGCTCACTTTGTTAAGAACATGTTTATTCGCCCTTCTGATGAAGAGCTTAAAACTTACGAACCAGATTTCGTCGTAATGAATGGCGCCAAAACAACTAACCCTAACTGGGAAGCACAAGGGCTAAACTCTGAAAACTTTGTTGCCTTCAACTTAACTGAGAAAATCCAGTTAATTGGTGGTACTTGGTACGGTGGTGAAATGAAAAAAGGTATGTTCTCTATGATGAACTACTTATTACCACTTCAAGGTATTGCTTCAATGCACTGTAGCGCAAACGTTGGCAAAGAAGGCGACGTTGCAGTATTCTTCGGTTTATCAGGAACGGGTAAAACAACCCTTTCAACGGATCCTAAACGTGAGCTAATCGGTGATGATGAACACGGTTGGGATGACACAGGTGTTTTCAACTTTGAGGGTGGTTGCTACGCAAAAACTATCAAGTTAAGCAAAGAAAACGAACCTGATATCTATAATGCCATTCGTCGTGACGCATTACTTGAAAACGTTACCGTAGCAGAAGATGGTACAATTGATTTTGATGATAACTCGCGTACAGAAAATACACGTGTATCATACCCTATTCACCACATTGACAATATTGTTAAGCCAGTTTCTCGTGCAGGTCACGCGAAAAAAGTTATTTTCTTAACTGCTGATGCTTTTGGTGTATTACCTCCAGTTGCTAAACTTACACCAGAACAAACTGAGTACTACTTCCTTTCAGGTTTCACTGCAAAACTTGCTGGTACTGAACGTGGTATTACTGAACCTACACCAACTTTCTCAAGCTGTTTTGGTGCGGCTT
>Ga0193960_1000505_pt1 | contig 16231 bp, 16 predicted proteins | sample FB_3_MG_FD_140338 | JGI IMG/M metagenome (GOLD analysis project Ga0193960, IMG submission 140338) | Microbial mat bacterial communities from the Broadkill River, Lewes, Delaware, United States - FB_3_MG | ecosystem: Environmental > Aquatic > Freshwater > River > Microbial mats | place: USA... | reverse complement strand
GTTAGTAATACTTGTAAACCCACTTCACTATTTGTGGTATTGGGCTCTACCAAAGCAATTAATACAGCAGCTGATTTTAATGGCTTATCATGAAGGTAGTTATGGGCTGAATCGGTTGGCTGATGCAAACTGTAACGTAATAAAAACTCATCTTTTGTCATTTTTAACTTCCTAATATTACGTAATTACGTGCAATGAGTTGTTAGCCTATTCAGGGAAACACGACAGTGGTTAGCTGTTATTACGAGCATTTAACTGGCTTAGTATTGGCAGTATTTTATTAACTTTGTCATAGGTTTCTTGGTATTCACTTGCCGCAGTAGAATCTGCAACTAAGCCACCACCAGCCCAACAATGTATGGTTTGTTTATGCTGATGGGCAATAAGCGTTCGTATTGTTATGCTTGTATCCATGTTACCACAGCTAGAAATATAGCCAATAGAGCCACAGTAAACACTTCTTTTATGTGGCTCAAGCTCCTCTATTATTTCCATTGCGCGAATTTTTGGCGCACCAGTAATTGAACCGCCAGGGAAGGCTTCTCGTAATAAATCACAGCCATCTTTGCTTGGTTGCAATTGACCTTCAATGGTACTCACTAAATGATGCACGGCAGGAAAGCTTTCAATATCAAATAGTTTAGGTACTTTCACTGAGCCTGCGATACAGTTTTTACTGATATCATTACGCAGTAAATCCACTATCATCAGGTTCTCGGCTCTGTCTTTGGTTGAGTGAGCTAGGGTTTGGGCGTTTTCTCTATCTTTCAGTGCATCTTCACTGCGTGGCATAGTGCCTTTAATGGGCTTTGTTTGGACTTTCCCTTGCTCTAATTGTAAAAAACGTTCGGGTGAAACACTTAAAATAGCTGCTTCTGGTATACGAATAAATGCTGAAAAGGGCGCTTTGTTTGCCGCTCTTAGTGCTTTATAGGCATTAAATGCTTCACCCTGATATAGTGCACTAAAACGTTGGGCAAGATTTATTTGGTAGCAGTCACCACTGAGTAAGTAATCTTGTACTTGTTGGAATTTTTTCTCGTAATCTTTTTGTGTCATATTAGCTTGCCATTCACTGGTTAAGCTAAAAGATGAATCTAGATTATTTGCTAAGCTAAGGTCATTTATTTCGAGTGTGAGTTGCTCTCTTTTTACTGCTGGGCAAATCAAATAATATTGTTGTTGATGGTTATCATAAACAATTGCTTGGCTATAAACCCCGACAGCCATTTCAGGTAAATTGATATCATTACAGGCATCATCAGGCAATTTCTCAAAACGTCTGCCTAAGTCATAGGCAAAATAACCGACACTGCCACCTAAAAAAGGGCAAGTAGTTGTATTGTTTTCTGCAGGAGAAATGATCTGTGCTTGTAATTGTTTAATCAATAAAAGCGGATCTGCTTGGCTTGTTTCATTATAGCCATCATTCGTACGCGTAATAAGCGTATTGTTGCCTTGGGTGGTAAGGGTAATTTCAGGCTGCCAAACCAAAATATCAAAGCGGCTATCAACGTGTTCACTGTCACCTGAATCTAGCCACATTGACCAGGGAGTCGCTGATAATGAAGTAAATAATGTTAAGGGTGAACATTGCTCTGAAAGTACTAATTCTTCAATGGTTAACGATAAAGGGTAAGTCGTTGAAGAAAGTAACGATTGACTAAAATAAGGAGACTGAGAAGGCAAGGTTATAATTACTCAAGTTATTCGCTGTTTAAATGTTGACTATTAGCTGTTTACACTGGCAGCAAGGTCAATAGCAAGTTATTATAGGTGATAGTTTATTATAACTTTCAACTCAATAATATTAAAGCTAATAGAGAGCACTATGGCCATCATTAAACAACAAGATCTCATCGATAGTGTAGCGGATGCACTACAATATATTTCTTATTATCATCCCCTAGACTTTATTCAAGCATTAGAAAAGGCATACCACAAAGAGCAAAACACTGCGGCAAAAGATGCAATTGCTCAAATTTTGATTAATTCACGTATGTCGGCTCACGGCAAACGACCTATTTGCCAAGATACGGGTATTGTGACGTGCTTCGTTAAAATAGGTATGGATGTTAAGTGGGATAAAACAGACATGACCGTTCAGCAAATGGTTGATGAAGGTACCCGCCGTGCTTATATGAATCCTGATAACCCTTTACGTGCATCCATTGTTGCAGATCCAGCAGGAGCTCGTAAAAATACTAAGGATAACACCCCGTCAGTTGTGCATATTGACTTAGTAGCGGGCAGTGAAGTTGAAGTCATGATTGCCGCGAAAGGCGGTGGTAGTGAAAATAAAACTAAAATGGCGATGTTAAATCCTAGTGACTCTATTGCTGATTGGGTTGTTAAAACCTTACCAAGCATGGGGGCTGGTTGGTGTCCTCCTGGAATGTTAGGCATAGGTATTGGTGGTACGGCTGAAAAAGCAGGTGTACTTGCCAAAGAAAGCTTAATGGACCCTGTAGATATTCAAGAGTTAATTGATAGAGGTGCTCAAAACGCTGAAGAAGAATTGCGTTTAGAAATTTTTGAGCGTGTGAATAAATTAGGTATTGGCGCACAAGGCTTAGGTGGTTTAACAACAGTAGTCGATGTAAAAATTAACTCGGTACCAACCCATGCGGCCTCTAAGCCAGTTGTTATGATCCCTAACTGTGCTGCTACACGTCATGTTCATTTTCACTTAGATGGTTCAGGCCCTGCTGACTTATCGCCACCAAAACTTGAAGAGTGGCCAGAAATTACATGGGAAGTGGGTGAGAATGTTCGTCGTGTTAATGTTGATGGTCTAACCAAAGCAGATATCAGCGAGTGGAAAACAGGTGAGACAGTGCTACTTAGTGGTACCATTCTTACAGGTCGTGATGCAGCACATAAACGTATCCAAGATATGTTAGCTAAAGGTGAAGAACTGCCAGTAGACTTTACTAATAAGTTTATTTATTACGTAGGACCTGTTGATGCTATTGGTGACGAAGCCGTAGGCCCTGCAGGCCCGACAACAGCTACTCGAATGGATAAATTCTCTGATATGATGTTGTCAAAAACAGGTTTATTAGGTTCAATTGGTAAATCAGAGCGAGGCCCTGCAACTGTTGAAAACATTAAAGAGCATAACTCTGTTTACTTAATGGCTGTAGGTGGCGCAGCATACTTAGTATCAAAGGCTATTAAAAAAGCAAAAGTAGTAGCGTTTCCAGAATTAGGTATGGAAGCTATTTACGAGTTTGAAGTTGAAGATATGCCTGTGACCGTTGCTGTTGATAGCACGGGTGAGTCTGCGCATGTTACTGGTCCGGCTATTTGGCAAGCTAAAATTGAAGAGCTAGACAGTAAATTAAAGAGTTAATCACATTAGCACTATAAATAAGTGCTAAAACTACCTTTATAAAGCGGACTTATGTCCGCTTTTTTTGCTTTTATCCTTAGTGGTGAGTTGAGTCGTTTACGAGAACTGACAACGCACTTTCGAGTTCTTTTTGAAATTTAATCCATTCAGACTTTTTAGATACACCAAGGAATAAAGGAATGTTTTCTACATGAGAGTATGGTTGTTTCGTTAGTTTATTATGAGGATCTACTTCGCTAAAACTCTCTTCATTAAAGTTTGGTGGCGCAATAAGTACATCTAACCTATCTTTTAGAATGAGCTCAGCAATAACTTCGATAGTTAGAAAATCAAATTTTTGTAAATTTTTTGCGTTATCAAATTTCGGAAAATGCTCATAACCTCTCAGCATGCCTATACGTAGCCCAATAAGATCTTCCCACCGGCTAATTCTATCTGTTTGACTATTGTCTGCATAAAACCTAAAGCCAGCAGATTGAGTTCTTATGCTAGGCTGTAAAAATGTTAAAAAACGGCTTCGTTCTTCACTGTAAAATAAATCATCAATGATATCCGCTTTTCCTGATCTTATTGCTTGCATGCAGCGAGCCCAAGGGCATTCATATATTTCAATGGGAACTTTGAGCGACTTCGCAAGACGGATGATTATATTATGATCTAACTTACCTTGTTCAAATGACCTAGCATCATGTGGTTGAGCTGCAAAAACTAATTTATCAGGCATCACATTTTCAGCGTTGACTAAAAAACTAAAGGACATTGCAAGTAAAATAAATATTGGTAACGGCATGTGTTTTGAACTTTAAAGTTTATAATGCAAAAGAGAGTAGGAAAGTATCAATAGGCTTAAAACAATTAGAGTATACGACTTCTTGCGAAGTAATAATATAAACAATAGAGACTGTTACAATTGAGTACAAAGAGGGCATATGTCGACCTCTTTGTTATTGAAAACTCATTGCAACTATTCTGATTTTAATAAATTCAACTGTGCGTTCATATCTTTGATAAGTTCTTGAGCCCTTGCACTCATTTCACTTAAGGTTTCACCCATTTCGGCGAGTTGCTTGCTACAATCGCTAATGGCAACTACTTGCATATTAACCGCTTCACTTACTTGGCTTTGTTCTTCTGCAGCGGTTGCTACTTGAACAGAGCTATCGTTGATTGCATTAATGCTTATTACACCATTGGCCAATTGCTCAAAACTATCTTTTGTTGCATTAACAGGTACATCAACAGATTGCTTTATTTCAGTTAGATTACCCACAGCGACATCTACGTTGGCTTGTAAGAATTGAATTAAGTCACTAATTCCTGTTGTTGAGGTTTGCATTCTACTTGCAAGATTTCTCACTATCATCAGCAACAACGGCAAAACCTCTACCCATTTCTCCCGCTCTTGCTGCTTCAATGGCAGCATTTAGGGCGAGTAAATTGGTTTGCTCAGCTCCGCCATCTAGTTCTGTCATTAAGCCAACTATTTAGTTTTTTGGGTGTTGCTAATTAATCATGGCTAAATTAATTTTCACCTTTTACTGTGTCTATTAACCATTGAGTGAATTTCTGTACAGGGCTGTAATCAAGTTTATCATTTGGTGTGACCAAATAATAAGCATTGTCAGTAGTGAGTGGTGTACAGCAAACTTCTATTAACTCTTTACGCTTTAGTTCATTTTCAATTAAAAACTTAGGTAATAGCGCGATGCCTAAGCCAGCAATTGCTGCATTTGTTGCGATAGAGAATTGTTCAAAGTGCATACCTTGCTGTGCCGGTGTGATAATACTGTGACTGGCAAACCATTGCTGCCACGCGTCTGGCCTGGTTGATATATGTAATAGTGGCTGCTCAGCTAAACTGGCGATAAAATGCTGTTTATTATCAGTAGTGCAATCCTTTTGCTTTATTTTTTTAAGAAATTCTGGTGCACATACTGCAACTGACTCTTCAGCCATCAAAAAGGTTGAGTTTGCTTGTACCCAATCTCCTTGACCAAAATGAATTGCACAATGTACGTCTTCAAGAGAAAAATCAAATTGTGTTAATTTACTTACCGTGTTGATTGTTATTTGAGGGTTTTTTGATAAAAAATCTGCTAGGCGAGGCATTAACCATCGAGAGCCAAACATTGGCAATATGGCTATATTTAATACGCCGCCTGTTGGGTTGGTCATTATGTTTAACGTTGCTGAGCGAATGTGGCTTAATGCACTATGTATGTCTTTTGCATAGCTTTTTCCTATTTCTGTCAGCTGGATGTTTTGTTTGTGGCGGTGAAAAAGCGTGATATTCAATTGCGCTTCTAGCGCATTAATTTGTCTACTGATGGCACCTTGAGTTAACGACAACTCTTTTGCTGCCGCGGTAAAACTTCCTGTTCGAGCCGCCGCATCAAATGCTGCAAGCATGCTAGTGCTTGGTAATAATTTTTTTGATTGTGGCAAGCTCATTTTTAACTTTATTACCTAGTTTTGTGGTCAATATAAAACCAAAACATTATAGCGGTTAATTTAGAGTTGGTCATTACAAAAAGTCATGAGTTGGTGAGTTAATATCGTTTGAATGAAACAATGAATTGACGAAGAATATAGCGCAATCAGTATAGTGAATGAACTTTTTTTGAGATGTTTACACAGAATAACAGTTTGTTAAATGCGTTTTGTTATCATTTACAGTAAACGAAGCGTTATTTGCTGCAATATCATTACGCTAAAACGCCTAACTTAAAATATGAGCTACTGTAATACCTTATAAATTATCAGGAGATTGTCGAATGTCTAATTCAAATTCAAGTGTAGAGCAACAAATTAATGTTGCTCTAGTTGACCCTAAACAAGTGGAAAGCACTAGCTCATGCGAGCCTAGTGGCGCAATTCACAAGCGTGCTCAGGTGATAAATGATGTTAGCGTTGAAGATATAAACGACATGATGGATGTTTACCATTACAGTGACGAAACACGACAAATCATAAAAGATGAGAATTTACTGCCTACAGGCTTATTAAGCCGTTTACATGCCTCTTATCCGCAGCACTCTGGTTTGTTAGATAAAGAATCGCATATGTTTAACGAAAAAGATCAATATACTGGTCTTTCAGGGTTTCGCCGTGTAGTAGAAATACTTGAAGCAAATAATATTGATATAGGTGATATAGAAGAGCGAGAACTTTTTGTTGAAGTTTATCGATTTTTAGCAACGAAACACAGTTTAAATAGCATTGATTGGACAAACTTCTATGAAGATTCAGTCTTTCAGCTAGTAATGCCGCAGCCTAATATGATTAATAAAGATACTGTAAATGAATATTTAGGTGCCAGTGTCGAAGATAAAAAGAAAATAGTTGCGGATTATCAAGAAAAAACAAGCCCACATGATGGTAATCAACAGCTGAATAAACCTTGGTTTGAGAACGAACAAGGGGAAATTGAATTTCTCGATGGCAGTCAGCATAAATATCCGCAATGCCAACTTATTTTTGATAAAACCACGCAAAATTGTTTTTCTTTTTGTACTTATTGTTTCCGTCATGCGCAAGTTCGTGGCGATGAAGATATGTTTATTCAAAAAGAAATCGATCAAATTCATCGTTACTTAAAAGTGCATAAAGAAGTTACTGATATGCTGATTACTGGTGGTGACGGTGGCTATATGCCAGCGAGTCGTTTTGATCAATATGTCACGCCACTAATGGAAGATCGTGAATTACTGCATATTAAAACGGTGCGATTAGCGACGCGTTCATTAACTTTCCAACCTGAAATGATCTTAAGTCACAAATACGACAAGATGCTCGCCGTATTTGATAAATTGCATGAAAATGGTATTCAGTTGGCGTGGATGGCTCATTTCTCAACGCCACGTGAGCTTCTTAACCCAACAACTATTGCGGCCATTCGTCGTCTACAGCGCCATGGTGTTGTTATTCGCAGTCAAAGCCCAATGATGAATCATATTAGTTTGTTTGAGCACAAAGATGGCTCTATTGATATTGATCGCAGTGCACAAAACTGGATTGATTTATCAAATATCTTAGCAACTATGCTTATTAGTTTTCATTCTATGTATTGTGCACGCCCTACTGGTGAGCACCATTACTTTACTGCACCATTAAGTGATGTCAGTAAAATATTTGATAAAATATATAGAGAACTTCCTTCGATTAACCGTCCATCTCGTCATTTATCTATGACAACTTCGGCAGGTAAAATTTCAATAATGGGTGAATGTGAGGTTGGAGGCGAAAGAGCGTTTGCCTTAATGTTCACTGAAGGTCGCAATATGAAATGGCTTGATAAAGTATTCTTAGCAAAATATGACGAAACAACTAATGATGTTAAGTTACTTAAACCATTTGATACTGATAAATTCTTCTTTGAAGATGAATTAGAAACAATAGAACATGATTTAGCCGAAGCGTTAAGTAAGCGACTAACGGCATAGCAATCATAGAGTTACAATTCAAAAAAGCCAGTTAATTAACTGGCTTTTTTTTTGAAAATACTGCTGAGTTGATGAAATGAGCGTTCTGAGGTATTGTATGCAAAAAACAATAATAAAAATATGGGAGTGTTGTTATGTTGTCGTGGATTTTTACTCTAGTAGGGTTAGCGATATCGTTTACTTTTATAGATCTTGACTCTTCTTCTTTTGTCGGTGCGCTACTTTGCCCGATAATCTTTACTGCCTTTTTTATATCAGCAGTGATTAAATTTCGAAATTCATCTCAATCAGAAACTTATGTAGGGAATAGTATAGGTTCAAGTTCTTCAAGCTCTTCTAGTTCGTCATCAATGGACTCATGGTCTGTGTCTGGTGATAGCTTTTCTGGCGGAGACTGCTCTGGCGGTGGTGATTAATCATTTATCCCCCCCTAAAGATTAGATCAAGCTATCTATCATAAGTTTATTTGATACCACACAATAAAGCAGCTAACAGGCTGTTTTATTTTTTCTTATTTTTAACGTACTTTTATCATTAGGACCACTTTTTTAATTGTAGGTGTAATGATGAAGCATCCTGATTTTTACAATCAAATTGAAACTATTACTTTGCAAGACGAACTTGCGAGCTTTTTAGGGACATTTGAGCAAGGAATAATTGAATTTAATTATTTAGATACGGTTAAAGCCGCGGGGCACTCATGCCCAACGGTGCTTGGAGCTTATTTAATGACCTTGCAAGGCTTAAAGGCACTGTATAAAGAGGAACTGCCAAAACGCGGTGATATTTTGGTTGAGTTTGCTCAAAATGCAAATGAAGGAGTGGCAGGTGTTATTGCTAATGTGATCACCAATATAACTGGTGCAACGGTAAACCTTGGTTTTAAAGGTTTAGCGGGGCGTTTTGATAGGCGTCATTTAATGCACTTTGACTGTGACATATTAGGTGAGGTCAAATTTACTCGTCGAGATACTGGCGATTCTGTCGAAGTTTTTTACGATGCAAGCTCCATATCTCCAGATGAAAATATGCCTGAACTCATGCAAGCGTGTTTACAAGGAAATGCGAGCACAGAGCAACAAGCAAGTTTTGCAAAATTATGGCAAGCACGAGTAGAAGCGATTGCGAATAATATTAATAACGTGATTAGCATTCAGCTTTGTTAAGTTAAAGTTTAGCTTGTTTTAAGCAAGTATAGAGCGCAGGTAAATTTTTAATCGCGATATCTGCTTGCTTACTATATGCAAGTTGACGATCAAAAGTTAATAAGCAAGAAATCATCTGCGCATTTTTAGCTGCTTGAATATCATAAAGAAAGTCACCAACATACATTATATTCTGAGTGGGAGTTTTCCATGTGTGCGCTAAATACAATAGCGCTTCTGGTGATGGCTTTGCACTAAATTGCTCACGGGTTATAACATCTGCAATAGCTATATCATTGTTCTTTATTTTTAACTTAGCAGCTTGTTGGCAGTTTCTGGTGACAATTGCACAACGTAACCCCAGTTGTTTTATCAAGTCTATAAGCTGATGACAGCCATCTAATGCAGTAGAGCTGCTAGCATCAGCCATTTCAAAATCAACTAATATTTTCGTTGCTTTTTGGCGTTCTTTTTCCGACATTTTACTGATAAAACCGAGTACGTCTTCACCATCAGGGCAGCCAAGTGTTGCTCTAATTTGGGGGAAATTTAGTGAGGAAGAAACGAGAGTATTGTCTAAATCAAAAATAATTCCCTTTAACTGCTTTAACGACTGCAATTTTGCATCGCTTGCAAGTGTTGTTGAAAGGGCACTTTTCTCCATAGAAACTTCCTGCGTATCTCTAGCAAATTTATAAAAGCATTTGGTGCATTATGGTCAACGCAACTGCTGGTTAAAAGAAAAATCAATGCTAATATGAAATAAAACAATGACCTATTAGGTCTATATCCTATCAATAAAAACAATGGCTATAAAGCTTGTGCTACTCACCATTTATCTTAGGAACTCGTACTTATGAGTATATTAACCCCTGCGATTGCTCTTTCTAATAAATTAAAGTTTAAATTCAAGTTTTTATTACTAGGCATCATTTTCTATATTCCTTTAGTGGGTATGTGCTTATGGGTGATCAATGGTTTAGTAACCAATATAAATGCTTATCAGTTGGAGTTAACTGGTTATGATTATTTAAAGCGACTAAATCAAATAGAACATCAACTATCTCAAGATCCAACTACGTCAATTGAGCAGCTTACAAGTGAGTTAACTGAGGAGCCTCTCTTCAATAATGCCATGACTTCGGTGAATGAATTGCAGCAATGGCAAACAATAAAGGAAGATAGTGGGGAGTTTGATTTTTATTTACACACCATAGCCTTAAAAGAAAATATTTCTGCAGCGACGGGGCTCGCAAGAGAAAATGATGCTGTCAGCTTTTATTTGAATCAAATTATAAGCTTACGTTTGCCAGCTTTACTTGAATACTTAACAAAACTATCTTCAACCAGTGACCGTGTTATTCGAGACGGATTTGATGCGCAAAGCTATACGTTAATTGTCGCTCTTGATATACGGGTCGATGAGATACAAAACCAGCTTAATAAAAGCGTTAACTTGCTTAAACTTCACGGTGAGGACAACCAAGCAATTTTGCAGTTTTCATCAGACTATGAATTGTTGACCCAAAACCTTGATGAATTTCAGCGTACTTTAAGAAGTCAGGTCATTGAACCTGATGATATATCGTTATCACAGTCTCAAGCTATGCAACAATCTTCAGAGATTTTAACTAAAGGCCGTACATTGCTAAATAGCAGCGAACAGATGTTATTTGAGGCGCTAACTCAATTAAAAGCGAGCAGTGATACTGTACTTTATTTGATATCGGCAATATTGCTTTTAGTCACTTTATTAAGTATTTACTTTTTAGTTGCTATGTATCAGTCACTAAGTGATAACGTGTATGCAATTACCTTAGCTGCTGATCAATTAGGAAACGGTAACTTTGACCAAACTTTAGTTGCTTCAAGCCAAGACGAGTTTGGTAAAATTAGCAACAGCTTTTCTCAGATGCAAAACAAAATTGCCTCACTGCTTACACTGTTAAATACAGATGCTAAGGTCTTGACTGAGGCAGCCAATGATATTCAATTACTGACCACTAATATGGAAAATAGTATTAGTGAGCAGCAACAAAACACCCATTCTGTTGCGACGGCAATTAGTCAAATGAGTAATTCAATTGCCGTTGTCCATCACAATACGGAACAAGCTAAGGGCATCACTGAGCAGGCAAGTGAAAACGTGCAACAAGGACAGTCAGTAATCAAAGATACTGAAATGGCCATTGATGCTATTGCCTTAGAAGTAAATAACTCAGCTACGGTTATTAACGAACTTGCTGAAAATAGTACCAATATTACCCAGTTTGTTAGTGTGATCAGAGAAATAGCTGAGCAAACTAATTTACTCGCCTTAAACGCGGCTATTGAAGCGGCAAGGGCAGGTGAGCAAGGTCGAGGTTTTGCTGTTGTTGCTGATGAGGTACGAACTTTAGCAGGTAGAACACAAGATGCCACGACAGAAATTCAACTTATCATTGAAAAACTTCAACTTGGCGCTAACAAATCGGTAGAAGTAATGAATGCTGGGGTTGAAAAAGCTAATGCAGGTGTAGAGCAAGCACAGTTAGTGGCGACAACATTTTCCGATGTAACAGTAAATGTGACGGATATCGTTAACGCCTCAGGGGAAATTTCTTCCGCTGTAAACGAACAAAATCAGATGGTTGAATCAATTAACATCAATACTGAAAATATTGCAACAGGTGCTGATGAGGTGGCTAATGCCGCCAGAACAACAGCAGATGCTGGCGTGAAATTATCCACTATTGTTGAACAACTCTCCAGACAGTTAGCTCAGTTTAAACTGGCCAAATAAAGATGGCATTCGTTGAACAGCCCAGTGTTTTATAGACAAAAAAGCCAGTCATCGACTGGCTTTATTATCAGGTTATTAAGTTGAATTAATTCCGTAAATCTATTTCCATTGAGCTTATTCAGTTGAACTAATTTAGTTGGAATAAATGAGATTACTCACAAATTTTATTCATCAGGCTTAAAACGGCAGGACTGTCTTCAACTAATAGCATGCCTTCTTCAAACTGATATTGACTGGCAGACTCTGCTTGACCGGTAATAAGCACAAAAACGTCTTTACCATTGGTGTTTTTAAAATAGCCCGCACGATAATCAGCCATGGCGGTGCCTGCTGAGCGGTATGACAATTGATAATTTGAGTTGGCGCTAAAGTTAGCCACTTTTATACAAGCATTAGCAGTACTAAATGTTTTTGAAAAGCCACCAGCGTATACAGTTAATTGGTTGTCTTTTAAGGTAATACTGTTTTTGTATGAGCCATAGGCGATAAAACAAATAATGATTATTGCACCAAAAATACCTGCATAAGCAAATGGTTTTTCACGTATTTTCTTTACAAAAAGTAAAATAACTAATAGTGGAACTAGAGCAAGCAAAAACCATAGTTCGCTGATTGGTAGATAGATATTTATACTCGTTTCCATAAAATCCCTTTAGCGATAACACATTTTTTAAATGTTCATCTAATGACTATGTGCACCCTCATTATGAGAGTGACCATGAGATTGTTTTTTAGCTAACCCTTTAACCAATTGACGTGTCATACGCTCTGTTGTGATAAAACCCCAATTCCATTTGTCATGATATTTTTTTAACGGGTTGAGGGATACGATATCTTCTTCATTCTTACCACTTGCCAGCAGCTTTTTAATGATGCTTTTTGAGTCTTCTAGCATGTTAATCGAGGCTTGTAAGTCAGCTTTGTTGGCAAGAGGGCCATGACCTGGAATGATTTTGGTTTTGTCATCCGCTAAAGACAGTATTTTTTGTTGGGCTGCAATAAAGCCTTCAACGCTACCGCCACTATTTAAATCAATATAGGGAAACATACCGTTGAATAAGGTATCACCCGTGTGAATAACATTAGATGAAGTAAAATGTATCACGGCATCACCGTCTGTATGGGCATGTGCTACATGGAAAATATGAGCTTCTTCATTGTTTAAGTGAAAGCTCATTTCATCGGAAAAAGTAATTACGGGCAGAGCAGCTTTTGGGGCTGGCACCATACCATCTTTTCCTCTTATACCTTTAGCTATTAAATGCTTACGTAAATTTTGGTGAGCAACAATATGCGTGCCTGACTTTGCCATTGCTTCATTATTACCGGTATGATCACCGTGTACGTGAGTATTAATTAAAAAATCTACAGGTTGGTCGGTAACCGATTTAATGGCTGTTTTCATAATATCTAACATTGGCGGCATTGAATCATCAATTAAAATTACACCATCTTCACCAATAGAAAGGCCAATATTACCTCCAGTGAAACCACCAACACCCATAAGCATATGTAAGCCAGGGGCTACTTCTGTTGTTGAGAAATGCAATGGTTGTTTCTCATCAGCAATAACGTTAAATGAAATTGCTGAGAATATGCCAGCTATAGCCAATGTTTTTAGTGCTTTCATAGTTAATCCTTTTGCAATGTAATGTTTAGCCATTTCAATCTTGTTCAATAAGAGAAGTCGTTAAAAAGTCATAAAAACTCTTTATACGTATACTATGCTTTAAATCTCTGTGATAAACAAACCATATGGACTCAGACGCCTTAGGTAATTTGACCTCCATTTTGACTAGTTCATCATGTGAGCTAGCCTGAAGCTCCGCCAAAGGACCTATCCCCATTCCTGAATAAACCGCTTGATGAATATCTGGCAAATGATTGCTTTGAAAGACAATATTTTCTTTGTCTATATGCTCAATTACAAAGTTAACAAATGGAATACGATATTTGTCTGATGAGGGCAAAAGCCATTGATGGTCTTTAAATTGTGTAGTTGAAGTTGGCATACCATATTTTTCAACATAATCTTGCCGAGCATAGTAGTGTGTATTTAACTGTGTAAGCTCTTTGACAATGAGGTCAAAGCCGTCGGGGAAAGGTCCTGCACGCAGCGAGATATGAGCAGCACCCGTATCTTAAGAAAACTTCTATCGCTAACGTTAGCAAAAGCTAGCGTTAGCTTTTTTGGCTACCAATCTAAAAATACTCAAATTATATTTATTGTATTGCGCTACAAATACTGTAGCATGCAATGTAAATCATTAATATGTTCAATACAAATTATGAGTATTCCCCAACCAGGTAAACAAGTACGAGGCTCTAAAACGGGTAAGCCAATTATGGCATTACTAGACTTAATAGGGCGAACGTGGGCGCTGGGGATTATTTGGAATTTACAGCAAGGCCCCGCAACCTTTCGAGAACTGCAACAGCGCTGCGAGCAAATATCACCAACCTTGTTAAATACTCGTTTGAAAGAACTAAAAGCGCTTAATATTATTGAACTGAAAGAGACGGGTTATCAATTAACCCCTCAAGGACAAAGCTTAATTGAAATAATCCTTCCTCTAGGAAAATGGTCAATTCAATGGGCGAGTGAATTACAGGAGCAAAGCTTATGAGCTTAACCTATAGCCTGATGCCACTTGATAGGTGCAGCAATCAACGCAAAAATTTATCTTGGTTAAAAAAAGAATTTTCTCATCAAGATACCGTTTTTTGCTTAATTAACGACGGTAAGAGCTTTTTCAATCTTGATGACTCCTTAACGCCTTATTTTGTGCCAAAGCAGTTAATAGCAGAGTTAACGGTGCATCAATGTATTTATTTAGGTAAAGGCAAGCGAGGCTCAGTATTTGCCGTTGATTTTAATAAGCTGCGCTTTTCTACCCAACAAGCGCTTGAAACAGTTGGTCGCTGGCAAGTGCTAAGAGAAGTCACCGCGGTATTAAATTCTGATGACGCAGCTTCTTTGGCACTGGCAAAAGGACTAGTGCATTGGCACAAAAGTCATCAATTTTGTGGCCAATGTGGCAACGTTAATCGCTCAACGGAGGCGGGTCATGCTAGAAAATGTACTGAGTGTCGAAATTTAACGTTTCCACGTACAGATCCTGCGGTGATCATGTTGGTTGAAAAAATGTTTGCTGATGGTATTCCAAGGTGTTTATTAGGCAGACAAGCAAGTTGGCCAGAGGGGATGTATTCAACTTTAGCAGGTTTTGTTGACCCAGGTGAAAGCTTAGAAGAGGCGGTAATTCGAGAAGTCAAAGAAGAAGCAAATATTGATGCAGAAAAGCCACGATATGTAGCTTCTCAGCCTTGGCCGTTTCCCGCATCTATTATGTTAGGTTTTGTGGCTGTTGCTACCAGTGAAAAAATTGATGTAAGCCAAGACAGTTTGGAAGATGCACAATGGTTTTCTAGAGAGCAACTCGCCGCTTTTAAAGTTAATGAAAGGGTAATAAACACTGAGCAGTTAAATAGCCTTAGTAACTCTACTAATGTAGAGAAAAACTCTGCCTTACCTGAACAATTTAAAATGAGTAGCCAAGACTCAATTTCATCGCACTTAATTAAGGCATGGTTAAATAAAGAGATTGGCGTTTATTTGTAGTAACGCTAATCTTACAGTTTTGATGAATAGAGTAGGTTTCATTTGACTGGCAGCGATTAACTGACGTTTAATCAGGCTCTAGTCTTCGCGGGCTCCACGGACTAAAACGATCATTCTTAGTGCGCACATAATACTTTAAAGATTTGAAGCCGATTTAATGAAATTGCGGTAGAATGCCTCAAGCATTAATTATGTGCCTACTTGGCGACTTTAAAAGACTATATGCAATATAAAAGACGTATTATCTGTGCTGCTGTTCTGGGCTTAGTTGTCATTATTGTTGGTACGTACTTCTTTGCGTTTGAGGAAAAGAACGCGCCCAATAGTGATTCAACAAATATCGTTACTGCAAAGCGAAGTATCACGACAGACAAATACGCCCCGTTAAATGATCAATTAACACTTGTTGACACAGAGGCTGTGCTGGACAACTCAAGGCAAATCTATTCGATAAGTGAAGCCTATAGCCAATGTGAAGCAGAAAATGCAGAGGTATGGGAGCAACTAGAGATCGTAAATGGCTCCATTAACGATGAACTTACTATTATAGATGATAACCGTTTGCTTAGAGATGCTGTGTTCCTACTCCAAAGAGAAGGACATTTTGAAACCTATGAAGCCTTGTTTAATTTGAAACGACTTCAACTTGCAAATGAAAAGCAGCACTTTCAACGCCAACCAAATCGGCTCACTCAAGAAGAAATTGATCTATTTACAAATGCAGCCAATCTGCTGCGCGATGTATCTGACGCCGCGACGCATTACGATATTGAACAAACCATTCAGGCAACACGTATTTTTAGACAGAACAATAGTAAACGCGGTTTTCTGTTTCGACGTGGGAAAAACAAACAGCTTTGGACGCCAGACGTTTTAATTGGCCAT
>Ga0193960_1000504_pt1 | contig 16248 bp, 17 predicted proteins | sample FB_3_MG_FD_140338 | JGI IMG/M metagenome (GOLD analysis project Ga0193960, IMG submission 140338) | Microbial mat bacterial communities from the Broadkill River, Lewes, Delaware, United States - FB_3_MG | ecosystem: Environmental > Aquatic > Freshwater > River > Microbial mats | place: USA... | reverse complement strand
TAAACTTCTCATGTGCCATAAGTCTTTTCCTGCCCATACGTGACAATCTGCTGCTGCAGGAGATGTATCAAGCATTGCTCTCATCTCTTCTTCCCAACCTCTTGGTGCATTGTGACAAAGTACGTGTGTAGGTTCAGCTCCCATCTCAAGTAAGAACGAAACCGCACCGATTAAGAAATCTGGATCTCCCCAGATTGCGAATTTTTTACCGTGCATATACGGATAAGAATCTTGCATAGCATCTACAAGACGTCCACGCTCAGTTTTAAGCTTTTGTGGTACTTCTTTACCTGTAAGTTCAGCAATTTTCATAACGAACTCATCTGTCCCTTTAAGACCGATTGGGTTTGAAGTTCCACCAGCATGTTTCCAACGTTTTTGTACCATTTTCATAGTTTTAACAGTTGAATATTTTTGTAAAGAGATTGTAGCTTCAGCATTGATACAATCTTTAGCATCAGCGATTGATGTACCACCAGCAAACATATTGTAATCACCAGCAGGCATATCCCATTGGTCAGCATGATCACCAAGCATAGTATACTCAGCACCAAAAGCCTCTACAATAGATTTTACAGAGCGGATAGAACCGATATAAGTTTCAAAACCTGGGATGATATTGATCTTCCCGTTTTTCTCACCTTTTTTACCCTCTGTAAGTTGTTGCATAATCGCTTGCATCATGTTGTCATAACCAGTAATATGGCTACCAACAAATGAAGGCGTATGTGCATATGGAATTGGGTAATCAGCTGGTAAGAACTCACCACCATCTTCCTCTTTTGCAGCTTCAGCAAACGCAAAAAGGTCATCACCGATAACCTCTGCCATACAAGTAGTAGAAACAGCAATCATTTCAGGCTTATAAATTGCCGCACAGTTTTTAAGACCATCTTTCATGTTAGAAAGACCACCAAAAACCGCTGCATCTTCCGTCATAGAGTCAGACACACATGGTGTTGGCTCTTTAAAGTGACGTGTGAAGTAAGATCTGAAATACGCAACACATCCGTGAGAACCATGCACGTAAGGCATAGTGTTCTCAAATCCAAGTGCTACCATTACAGCACCAAGTGGTTGACAAGCTTTTGCAGGGTTAACTGTAATAGCTTCACGAGCAAGGTTTTTCTCACGATAATCCCAAGTTTTTGTCCACTCAGCAACTTCTGCAACTTTCTCTGGGTTTATAGCACCCATACCACCTTCAAACTGTTTTTTGTTTTCAAGTACTTCTTGGTACTCTTCTCTTAAAAATAGCTTCTGACCATTTACTATATTTTCTACTTCTTGCATTACGCTTCTCCTTCACTTTCCCATGGAGCTTTAGAGTGACCCCATACTGGAGAGTTGATTGCTAAATCCATATCTTTAGCAAAAATCGCAAAACCGTCATATCCATGATACGGTCCACTGTAATCCCATGAGTGCATCTGACGATACGGAAGACCCATTTTTTGGAATACATATTTTTCTTTAATACCTGATGCTACTAAATCTGGTTGAAGTTTTTTAACAAATGCTTCAAGCTCATATTCGTTTACATCATCGTAAATTACAGTTGAACGGAAGATCTCATCTTTTGTACGTTTGTAATCATCATCATGAGCGAACTCATAACCAGTACCGATTACTTCCATACCAAGATCTTCATAAGCACCAATAACGTGACGTGGGCGAAGACCACCAACGAATAACATTACTTGTTTACCCTCTAAACGTGGGCGATACTTAGCTGTAACTGCATCTACCATTGGTTGGTATTTAGCGATTACTTCTTCACATTTTGCTTGGATACCTTCATCAAAGAAAGCAGCAATTTTACGTAAAGACTTAATAGTTTGGCTTGGTCCAAAGAAGTTATATTCTACCCAAGGAATCCCGTACTCTTTTTCCATGTGACGAGAAATATAGTTCATAGAACGGTAGCAGTGTAAAAGGTTAAGTTTTACTTTTGTAGTCTGAGCCATCTCTTTAAGAGTTGCATCTCCTGACCATTGTGCTACTACGCGTAATCCCATCTCTTCAAGTAAGATACGGCTTGACCATGCATCACCACCGATATTGTAGTCACCAATAATAGCAACATCATATTCAGTTGGTTCAATAGCTTCACCTAATACTTCAGGTGCTCCATCAAATACATAATCACGAACTGTATCATTTGCGATGTGGTGACCAAGTGATTGAGAAACCCCACGGAAACCTTCACAGTTTACAGGAATAACAGTTTGACCTGTTTTCTTCGCATATACTTTTGAAGTAGCGTTGATGTCGTCCCCGATAAGACCGATTGGACATTCAGACTGAACAGAGATACCGTTGTTAAGTGGGAAAAGATCATCGATCTCTTCTAAACATTTTAAAAGTTTATTATCACCACCAAATACAATATCTTTCTCTTGGAAATCTGAAGAAAAGTTCATTGTAACAAATGTATCAACTCCAGTTGTACCGATGTAGTAGTTACGACGACCAGCACGGCTGTACTGACCACATCCGATAGGACCATGAGAGATATGAATCATATCTTTTACTGGACCCCATACAACACCTTTTGAACCTGCATAAGCACATCCACGTTGACTCATTACACCTGGAACTGTTTTCTTGTTAGAACGAACGTTTCCACATGTTTTTTGACTTTCATCTTCAGGACCGCCAACACCTAAGTGTTTTGCACGGTTTTTAGCAGCTTTTGCAGGATATGCTTTTAACACTTCCTCCACAGCTGCTTTTTGTTTTGCTTCTAATGATTCTGGACCCATTGTAATCTCCTCTATTAGTTTTTATATAAATGTTTTACTTACGCTGCAGTAATCTTAAACTGTGACATAGAGTCGAATTTTTTACAAAGTGCCATTGTTTCGTCATCACTATCAAGTTTTTTAGAAAGTTCTGACATTTGGTAACGGTTTGTATAGATCATATAGTCAGTTGTAGCTACTTCTTTAACATAGTGTACTAGAGCTTTGAAAAGGAAAGTATCTTTTTTTGTATAAGAGATCTCCTCTTTTTGACCCTCACGAGTTTCACTAATAAGTTTGATCTCATTTACAGAATCAAAATCTACACCTGAGTTCTCTAGTTTTTCAACAACTTTTTCATCTGGAATATTATTTCCCATATCTGCTGGGAAGTGGAAACCTAAAATAAACATTGTAATTCTCCTTCTTTGTCTATTATTTTCTTTTCATTACGAGAATGTTTGTATAAACTCTTTTGAGCCCCAAGCTCAAAAAGAGTTATAAAAGCTTTGATTAAAGCTCAGCTGATTTACCGATTTCACCTTCAAGAACTTCTTCTTCAAGACCGAATTCCATAAGAAGATCTTCAAGATCATCCATCTCTAATGGAGTTGGGATAATTTTCATATCGTTCTCGATAATTTTTCTTGCAAGCTCTTTATACTCTTGAGCTTGATCAGAAGATGGGCTATACTCAACAACTGTCATACGACGAAGCTCAGCGTGTTGTACGATGTTGTTACGTGGTACGAAGTGAATCATTTGTGTTCCAAGCTCACGAGCAAGTGCCCAAGCAAGGTCATACTCACGGTCAGTCATACGTGCATTACAAATTAAACCTGCAAGACGAACACCACCAGTGTTAGCATATTTTAAAATACCTTTAGAGATATTGTTAGCAGCATACATTGCCATCATCTCACCAGACATTACGATATAGATCTCTTGTGCTTTACCTTCACGAATTGGCATAGCAAAACCACCACATACAACGTCACCAAGTACGTCATAAGATACGAAATCTAAACCTTCTTCTTCATAAGCACCCTCTTCTTCAAGAAAGTTAATCGCAGTAATAACCCCACGACCTGCACAACCTACTCCTGGCTCTGGTCCACCAGACTCAGTACAATTGATCCAACCACCTGGAGCATCTGGAGCAAAAATTCCTGCACCTGGTTTACATGCATCTTCAAGCTCTAAGTCTTCAACAGTACCCATTTCAGCAGCAAGCTGTAAAATAGTATTTTGTGCTTTTTCATGAAGAATAAGACGAGTAGAATCCGCTTTCGGGTCACACCCAACAATTAAAATGTTTTTTCCAAAATAGTGAGCCATTGAAGCCAACGTGTTTTGAGATGTAGTAGATTTACCAATCCCACCTTTTCCATAGAACGCAATTTGACGAAGTTCAGACATTTTTTCTCCTTAAGTTGTAACACCCTTTTGGGGTATTTCAGTTACTTCGCCTTACTAGATGCAGATATCGTTCTCAACATTTTTCTAGCTAAAAACAGACAAAAAGTGAAAATAGACAATAAAATGACAAAAGGATGACAAATATGTAAGAATAGATTATGCAGGAATTGAAATTGTAACTTTTAGGAGGATAATTACTCATCCTCCAGAGCTTGAAAATACTCTTTTTCCGCTCCACATGAGGGGCAACGCCAATCTTGGGGAAGCTCTTCAAAGGGAGTTCCCTCTTTTTGGGGATCATAAATATATCCACAAAAAGGACATTTATACTTTTTCATGAAATGCTCCTTTGTATTTAGATCTTTTAACTCTAACATAAATACAAAAGAAAAGGCAAAAAGGGGGAGATAAAAGTTTAGTCTACTTTATAGTGATAAACATTCAGGTAAGTTTTGCGAAAACCTCGACGTGTATAAAATTCAAGTGCATTATCATTGTTTACATCAGCTGCAAGCTGAATACGTTTATAGCCATAATCAAGTGCTATGGTACGCATGTGATTTATGAGCCTACTTCCAATTCCCATTTTCCTATACGCTTCATCCACAACAAGATCTTCGATCTGACCTACATTATCACCCTCAGCACTAGATATAAGTCGCTGCATTGTCACCATACCTACAACTTTACCCTCATGCTTTGCAACGAGCAGATCATTTCTGTCATCTTCAAAAAGTCTTTTAATTCCACGTAACTGTTTATCAAAATCTATTTCAAAGTCACTCTCTATCGCAAAGAGTACTCCTAAGAGCTTTGCCATCGCTTCGAGATCTTCACTTGTAGCATTTAAAATCTCAACTCCTGTTTTCATACGAATATCACAGATCTCTGGGTCTAGTACTTCTATCACTTTTTTTGCATCCTCACTTAAAGGGTTATTTGCTATATATAAAGTATGGAGTGAACTCATATTTGCAAGTGTATCTGGAAGTTCTTCTATATCATTTCCCTCCAGATCAAGCTCTTGCAAAGAATCATACTCTTGGATCTCTGTTGGTATCTCTTGTATATGGTTTGATGCATAACATAAAGATTTAAGATAACGCGATTGAAGCATAACAAAATGCTCTAATTCACAGCTGTCACAAGAGAACTCTTGTAAATAGGGAGCAAAGTTTTGTGCAATACTTAACTCCTCTAAAGGATTTTCATCTAAAGATAAAAACTCTAAAAGCTCAAGCCCTTGAAGATCTAAACTTGTAAAGTTATTTGAATTGAGCAAAATACGTTCAATATTGAGCGTGAAAAAAACAGGATCAATTTTACTTATATGGTTATCTGATGCTTCAAACTCCTCGAGTGCTTTCATACACGAGATACTCGCTGGGATCTCACGTAAAAAGTTTGTATTGATCATAAGTCTTTCAAGATGTGGTACTGAGGGGAAGAGATCAGCAATATCTTTTAAAAAATTATTTGAAAGGTTGATTGTTCGTAACTGGTTTTTTGGATCAAGACTACAATCTATCTTTTCTAAATTATTATGACTCAGGTCTAAAACTCTTAACTCTTTAAAGTGTTCAAGAAAAGAGAGAGATTCAAGACGGTTTGAACTCATGTTCAATGAGCGTAGATCTAAAGAGGTAAGAGCTTGAGGAAAAATACTAAAGCTATTACGTCTTAGATCTAAGTTGCTCAACGATGTAAGATTACAAAAAGATTCTGGTAGCTCTTCGAGTTGATTATGCGCTAAATTCAGTACTACAAGATTTGATAATATACCTAACTCTTGCGGAAGCTCTTTTAAATTGTTTTTACTTAAGTCAAGGCGTGTAAGTTCCTCTTTTTTTTCAACACTTTGAGGTATCGCTCCATACTGCTCTAACCATACCCTCAGCCTGTCCCACTCATAATCATACATTTAATCTATCCCTTCACTTAAGCGCTTTAGTCTCTCAAGACGCTGTTGAATAATAAAAGCGATCTCTTCATAATCATAGCGACCATAAAGACTCATATCATGGATCTTGAGTAATGCTGCACGACAACAGCTTTTATTGCACTCTGTTACTAATTTTTTTGCTTTTTTAAATGGAAGTGAGGTATTTTCAAAGATCTCTATTGCCTGAGCAACATTTTTCTCTCCACATTCACATACTTCCAGATTGAGGATCTCCTCTTTTGTTTTCATAGCATACCTCCCTATAAGGGGAGTTTTCTCTTAGAGACCGTTTGTCTCTTTAAAGCTATGAGCTTCCTCAACAGCAGCAACAATCTTCTCACTTAACTCAGGAAGTTTACCATAATCACTCCAAAGAGTATCTTCTACAATATCATGGATCTCAGATGCGATCTCAGATGCTATTCTTTTACGTTTTGCTAACTCTTTTTTTAATTCTTTTGTTTCTTCAGACATATATAACTCCTCATGTTTATAGTTTATATATGCATATTTCATTCTTCTTAGTTCTTTATTGGGAAAAACTTTTTATATTGTGCGACTCTAAAATCAAAAGTAGTAAAATTTGGGTCTTGTTTTTTTTGCATTTTGTAACTTGGATCAGCGCCGATAGAACGGTTTGCAGCATTTGAAGGGGAGATCAAAGAGACCACAGTTATAATGCGAGAATCAAGTAAAAACTGGTGTAGCTTTGGTTTATTTTCTTCTACAAGTTTGAGAGTTATCTGCTCTTTTTTGAGTAACTTATGCAAAAAATACTCAGGAGAGTTTTTACTTGCACCACCCATAAGTAATAAGGTATCTACATTTTTGTAGCTACGCAAGATAGCTAAAAGATCACGTAATACTACTTCTTGCATCCCTGTATCACTTGCATCTATCTTTTCTCTTACACAAGAAGAGACACTATCACATATACCTACTTTATATTTTTGTAAAAACTCTGTACGTTGCTTTTGCGCTTTTTTTGTTGGTGCAAACTCAAGGTCTAGGTCATAGATCAGATCCAAGATACGCCATAGCTGATTATCAGCCGATCCATAACAAAACTCTACATCTTCAGCTTTAAGAGCAAGCTCTTCAAAACTAAAACGGGGAGGAGGTAGAGTCCCAACTATCAGTTTTGTAGTATCTTCAAAAAGTATAGGTTCAAATGGATGTCTATGTATCATCGTTTTTTATTGGTAAAGATGCTATAAGGATTTAACAACGCAAAATGCGTTGCTATTTAATTTTAGAACTACTTCTTAGTAGTTGTTTCAGTAAACTGTGAACCCATACTTGTAATATCAGTACCACTTAATCCAAGCTCACTTAATAAAGTATCTACAATTGGTGCTTGTGCTTTAAATTTCAATGCACTATTTACAAGCTGATCTGGTAAAGTGGCACCACCTGAAGATGTTGCTGAAGTAGTTCCATCTCCATTATTTACCTGAGTCAATCCATCGACTTGCATAATCTTGATGCTTTCAATTCTTTCCATAGGTCTCACAGATTCTTCGATGATTTTTGGTAAAGATTCAATAAGTTTCATCTTAATTTGCATCATAATCTGCTCTTCTGAGAGAAAGTTAGCTGCTTCATTTATAGCTTTTTTACCCTCTGCATCAACATTATAACGAATAGCTGCAGCTTCTGCTTCAAGTTTTTCTGCTTGTGCACGACCCTCTGCTGAAATTCTTGCTTTATCAGCTTCACCTTGAGCTAAAGTTCTCTGTGCTTCTGCTGTATCATTTGCTGCTTGCTTCTCAGCTTCTGCACCCACTTTAATACTAATTGCTTCTCTTTCAGCAATCTGTCTAGCTTCGATAAGCTCAATACCTTTTTGTCTCTCGGCTTTTTCACTTTCTCTAACAGTAATAACTTGTTCTTCTGCTTTTACAGCATCTGCTCTAGCTATATCTGCTTGTGCTTTAGCAATTGATTGTTCTTTTGATTTTTCAGATATAGCTATATCTTTTTCTTGTTGTGATATCTCAATACTTTTGCGTTTTTCAATCTCTTTTTGTTCTATAAGTTGCTCTTTTGAGATTCTATCTTGCTCTATAGCTTGTTCAGACGCTATCTTTTTTTGCTGTATATCTTGATTTGCTATAATTCTTGCATTTTCAGCTGTTCTTTGATTATCTGCTTCTTCCCTTGCTATCTCAGAAGATTGTTCAGCTTTTCTAATCGCAATTTCCCGTTCTTGAGCAAGTTTAGCATACTCTTCCTCTTTTTTAATCTCTAAAGAGTACTGTTCAGCTTCAAGATTTTTTCTCTCAATCTCAATACTTGTATCTCTCTCTATATCATTTCTTTTCTTTTTTCTTAACTCTATCTCTTTTGTTAAAAGTGTTAAACCCTCAGCATCAAAAGCATTATCAGGATTAAAAAACTTTTTATTAGTTTGATCAAGTCCAGTAAGTGAAACAGATTCTAACTCTAGTCCATTTTTCAGTAAATCTTCTGATACAACTTGTTGAACTTTTTGAACAAAATCAACTCTCATCTCATGAAGTTCAACCATCTGCATTTCAGCAGCAACTGCACGCAATGAATCAACAAACTTACCCTCAATTAATTCTTTAAGACTTTCAACTTTTGTTGTTTTATCACCAAGTGACTGAGCAGCTTGTGCAATAGAATCGGACGTAGGACGAACACGTACGTAAAACTCTGCTAAAACATCAACTCTCATTCTATCTTTTGTAATTAATGCTTGTTCATTTGCTCTTTTTACCTCTAAACGGAGGGTGTTCATATTTACGGGGATAACTTCATGTAAGACGGGTAACACTAAAGCACCGCCATTCATGATAACTTTTTCTCCACCAAGTCCAGTTCTTACAAAAGAGACCTCTTTAGAAGCTCTTTGATACAACCTTGCAAATATAAGTCCTATAGTCACTAAAGCTATAACAATAATAGCTGGAATTATTAAGTTTGGTAATATTTGTTCTAACATTTAAATCCTTTAGTTTTTTAATGAACTATGTTCATTCTTAATGGCATAAAAACCATTTATATTTTTTTTTGAAAGAAGTACATCTTCACCTTGAACAAACTCTATATCCTGTGACTCTGGTTCAATCATAAAATAATGAGTTTGACCATATTTATCTTTTACTTTTCCCTCAGCAGCTGAACCAAACTTTGCTTTTCCTAATGTAATTGTTGCTACTGTACCTATAAAACTGTCATGTGATAATGCACTAGTTTCATCTTTAGGCATTATCTTGTTAAGCAAAGATGTAAGCAGTCTTACAAATGGAAGAGTGACTATTAAAGCTACTGGAACTACAATTGTTTGGGGTAAAAGAGATGATATAAACATATAAAAAGTGTATTGAATCAAATATCCAATAACTCCAAAAGCGGTTAAAAAACAGATAAATATAATTAATACAGGAACCTTTCCATAGTTTAACCAACTAAACAATTTACTCAGTACACCCTCTGAAACATCTGGACTACTTAACTCTAAATCAATATCAGGAAAGATACCTTCTAAAAAAGATGAAAGACCAAATCCAAAAATCGTAGTAATACCTTCCAAAATAGAGATAAATAGCATTAGGGCTAATGCTATAGTAAATAGAGAATTAGAATCACTATTTATAAACTCTAATAATGTCATTCTTGATTTGCTTTTATTGCATTTAGTCTTTCTTGTATTCGATTTTTACGTGTCAAATCTTCTAACTCGGCTAATTTTGCCTCATCCGTATGTTTTGCTAAGTGTGTATTGATCCCCATTACACGATTAAATGCAGCTTCTGATTTTAAAACATTGTTTTTTATATCAGAGTTTTGCGATGTAGGGCTTTGAATCGATTTACTATGCTCTTTAAAGCTTTTCAATTCATCACTCATTTCACGATTTTTTGCTTGTAAGGCACTTATATATCCCTCTAGCTCTTTTATATCTTTAGAATAGTTTTCTAATGATTTCTTTAGCACTGGTAGTTGAGCTTCAATATCCATTTGTTTAGATATTGCTATTTCAGCTAAATCTTCTCTATTCTCTTTTAAAGCTACTTGAATCTGCTCATTTAATTCTTTAAATTTTTTTTCTTCAGAATCTATACGTTCTTCAACATTATGTTGAGAGACAATCACTTTCCCAAGTTCATGGCGAACTTCGGATATTGCTGATTCAATTTCTCTTATACTCTCTTGCATAATAATTTCTGGAGAAATACTTTCTGCCGCATCAACTAAAGCATTAATGCTCCCTGATATAAGTCTACTAACACGATTAGTTATATTTTCACTCATTATCATTCCTATTTTTTTGTTATAATACTACATTAATAATTATTAATATACAAATATTAACTTAGTAAAAAATTATAAATTACTTGATAAATAGCATGAATAATGGCTCATAGGTAACTAGTGACACTTTTGCACACTTGTTACTCTAAAATATCTAATTTAGATTTATTGAATACTGTTTAAAAAGAAGGAACTAAGAGTTTTGATAGATCCTTTATAAGGAAAAAGCGTAGATATTATCAAACTTAACGTTTTTACCTTTACCACGTACCATGTGTACAAATTTACCTCTTTGTTCAAAATGGTATTGTTTATAAAGATCTACCACATGCTTTACATCTAAAGGGATATCAGCAACTACTTTCTTTAGACCTCGAAAATAGAGTACTCCGCGCATCATCTTCTCTGCTTCAGCCTCATGACCTGCTCGCACCTGCCATGGACCAAGATACACATGACGTGCATTGACAACACTTGAATGTTGAAAACCATTTGGAAGTGTGAATTTTAAAGAGGAGTTACGATCCATCTCATCATATAAAAACTCTGTTCTATCTTCATCAAAAGTCTCTTTATCGATCTGTGCAATAATAGACTCAAAGTTCTCTCCATCGAGCTCTTTTGCATGTGCATTAGTAAAATTAAATGGGGGAACTTTTCCTACATTAACAAAACGTCCTACATCCATTTTTGCAACAAAATCATAACGCTCAAAAAAAGCCACCATCTCTGGCTGGGCATGAATATAGATACTCTCATAATCACTTTTTAAAGATCCTAAAAGTGTCTCAAAAAGACGCTTACCAATCCCCTGCTTTTGGTACTCCTTTGCAACAGCAAAATGTTTAATCATAGCAGAGTGACTAAACTCTATCGCCATAATAGCACCTACAAGTTTTTCACCGTCATACGCACCATAACAAAGGTGTGGAGAGTGCATCATCATCAGTTTCATGTGATAGCCATCGACTAGCCATCCACCATTGTCTGCGATCTCTACAAGATTACTCACATCACGAAATTTTAACCATCCTATAAACATAAGTTATCCCTGTATAGCTTTACAAGCTCTTTTGTTTCAAGTACTTTTTTACGTGATGTAACCATTTCACGAATCTTTGGCAATAGATTTTGCAAAGTTATCTTCTCTGCATCAATTCCTAAAGATTTTAGATGATACGAGATAGTTCCCGTTCCAGAATGTTTTCCAATTGGAAAGAGTCTTTGTGCCCCTACTTCACTTGCATCAAAAGGCTCGTAAGCATGTGAGTCTTTCATCATTCCATCAGCATGTACACCACTCTCATGTGCAAAGATATTACTTCCCACTATTGGAGCAGATGGTGCTAAAGTTAAACCTGCCGCTTGAGCGACAGTTGTAGCGAGTTGGCGCATTCCTAAAGCATCTACTGAACGTTTCTGTCCGTAAAGATGTTTCAGAGCCATAGAGATCTGCTCAAAACTTGCATTTCCTGCACGTTCTCCCAGACCTATCACAGTAGTATTGACACTTACTGCACCTGCATCAAGACCACTTAGAGCATTTGCATTTGCAAGTCCGAAGTCATTATGTGTATGCATTTCAATTGGCAAGAGTTCTAAAGAGCTGAGTGTATGAATATCGTTGTAGGTTTGTGTCGGTGTGAGTATGCCAACTGTATCACAGTAGCGAAATCTATCTGCTCCAAGTTCAGATCCAAGTTGCATCACCTCTTGTATAAAATCAAGTGAAGCACGAGAACTGTCCTCTGCACCTATACAAACAAATACACCCTCTTTTTTAGCAAGAGCTATCACCTCTGCAAGTTGCGCTAACATACGATCTTTATCGCCACCAAATTTTACATCTATTAAGATATCTGATACGGGGATAGAGAGGTCAACTGCTTTAACACCACACTCAAGAGATGCTTCTAGATCAGCTATTCTAGCACGGTTCCATGTCATCATTTGTACATCAAGGTTCAGAGAAAGAAGCTCTTTTATATCCTCTTTTTCACGCTCTCCCATTGCAGGAATACCGATCTCTAACTCATCGGCACCACATGCTACGAGTCCTTGCGCTATCTCAATCTTCTCTTGTGTATTAAATGCTACAAAAGGTGCTTGTTCGCCGTCTCTTAATGTGGTGTCGTTTATGAGCGCCATTTTAGTTTCCTTCTAACTCTTCTGGAAGGTTAAAATATTTACGTGTCGCTTTTAAAACTGAAGCTTCAATAGGTTCAAAAGCATAACTCTGATCTGCAATAATTCCAGCAGAAGAGAGATCATCTTGTGGACAGCCACCTATTTTTGCAGTTAGAATCAGTTTTACATCTTTGAGTTTTTCAAGTATTGGTTCCATAGGGTTTGCACCATCTGGTCCTGCACAGTATTCATAATCAAGTTTTCTATGGTGGATAAAACGGATCCCTTTATCACCTGCTTCATAGATCAAAAACTCTCTTACTGAACCAAAGTGTTGGTTAATCATACCCTCACCTGCTGTAGTCACTGCAACAAGAATAGTTTGACCATCAGAACTTAAATCTTCTTTTTCTTGTCTTACACGCTCATTTGCACGGTCTAAGAAGAAACGGAACTCTTCGATTTTTGCTTGTGCATCTTGGCGTGCTTTAATATTATAGTGATCTTCAAGCTCATCAAAACTCATAGATGAGAAAGTATCTTTTGTAAACTCTTGCCCTCTATCTTCACCAATGAGTCCTACTGCATCAGCACGACACTGACGACAGTGTTGCATAAGTTTCATATCCATACCACACGCTTCTTGTACAGCCATTTGTTGTTGGTCTGTAGCAGATGGTACACCGTCTAAACCAAATTTTGTTCCATGTTCTGGTTCAGAGATAATTGGCATAATATTATGTAAAAATACACCTATCTCTTTAAGTTTACGAGAAACCTCAGGCAGGTGTTCATCGTTAATGCCAGGGATAAGTACAGAGTTTGCTTTAATGAGTATGCCGTTTTCAACACACTTTTTCATCCCTTCGAGTTGTTTCTCTAAAAGAATTTGTGCAGCCTCTTTTCCATAATAGCGTTTGTTATTATAAAAGATCCAAGGGTAGATCTTTGAACCGATAGCTCCAGTTGTATCAACACTATTGATAGTTACTGTAACATGATCTATATTGTATTTTACAAGCTCATCTACATACTCAGGAAGCTCTAAACCATTTGTAGAGAGACAAAGCTTAAGATCACTTGCACGTTCACGTACAAGTTCAAAAGTTTTGAATGTTTTTTCAGGATTCGCAAGAGCATCGCCAGGACCAGCAATTCCGAGCACGCTAAGTCTTTCAACTTCACCGCCAACATACATCACTTTTTTTGCCGCTTCTTCAGGAGTAAGTCTTTCACTTGTTACCCCTGGACGGCTTTCATTTGAACAGTCGTATTTACGATTACAGTAGTTACACTGTATGTTACACGCAGGTGCAACAGCAACATGAATACGCGCATAGTGATGGTGTGCCCCTTCACTATAACATGGGTGATTATGGATCTTTTCTTGAATATCGTCCGGCATAAAAGCTTCAGCCGGATTGCTAGAACAACAGCTCATCTTCGCTCCTTAAATGCTTCATAAAATGAAGGGAATTGATAATCTAAGCAGATGCGTAAATCATCTATTTGGAGTAAAGATGCATAAGGTATTCTAGTAAAAATAGCTCTCTTTGAGTCAATAAACTACATTTTTGTCACTAGATACACAAACTCACTTAAGAATAAATATTGCAACAATTTTGTTATATAAATATAGTGAAAGGACTGAAATGAAGGTAGCAATTCCTGTAGACAATAATGGTGTACTTTACACGCATAACCCATATACAGCACCACAATTTGCCGTCTACGAAATTTTAGGTGATAAAGACTACCTACATTACAAACTTATAGAAACACGACAAAATCCAAAGCACACATTGATGAAACAGTGCTTTGACAATTCACAAATACACTGTGACTGCCTCGAAGAGGATGCAAACTGTTTTTTGCATATTTGTGAACACTATTCACTTTTAGAAATTATAGTAGGCTGTGAATACCTTTTAGCAGTGCGCTATTGCCAAAACACTGTTTATACTTTAGGCAATGGTGGTATCAAGATCTTTCAAATTCCTACTATAATTAAACAAACAGAGATAGCACTCAAAAATTTTCTAATCGGAGCAGAATATGCAAGTAAAGTATCAAACATACACAATGAAGCTTGAGGATACTCCTCTTGATATAGGCTATATGTCAGAAAAAATCACTCTTAAACTTCTTGACGGTACAGAGATAGAAATTGGTGGACAAAACGGAGCAACACAAGTTCTTATCTCTTTACCTTTTTTAGCAGATCACGAGATTCAAGAGCTCCAAAAGATAGACTCTTTTTTACCTCAAGGGGGTGAATATGAAGTGCAAACAACCTTGATCTTTGCACAAAAACCAGAAAATATTCCCTCTTTTGAAAAGATCCGTATAGCGGTTGATGCACAAGGTGAGTTTGGTGATATGTACGCTTTTCGACTCCAAGGTGAACCTTTAGAGGGAGCACTTGCAAAACAGATCACCCTCATCTCAAAAGATGGTGCTCTTTTTTATGATGATTTTTGTAATAACTTACAAGATAACTTTAACCTTGAGAAGCTTGAACTCAAAATAATTGCTGCACAAAACTGCTATACAGGAAAAGGCTGTCACTAGATCTTTAAAATATATCCTTCACCCTTAAGCGTTTTTATGTCTAAATCTGGAACTTTTTTTCTTAGTCTAAAAAGAAGTTGCCTTCTGTTTTCGTCATACGTCACATTGTCGCGCCATAAAAGCAAATCAATATATTCGTTGGATACAAGGGTGTTTTTATTTTGTATCAAAAGATGTAAAAACTGCTCCTCTTTATTTGTAAGCTTTATCTCTTTTTCATCTTTTAATAAGCGTTTGTTTTGTATATCGTAAGTATATCCATCATTGAGTGCGACAGATTTTGTTGTGTCGTTGAGTCCAAAACGAAAAGAAGCCAACTTCACTTCTCGCAGAAGCTGTGCATCTAAATACGGCTTGACAATATACCCTGAAAAATTAACACTAGAAGCTTCTGCCAGTGTTGCGTCATCATGATAAGATGTCAAAAATATAACGGGAATATTAAAGTTCTTTTGGATAAGCTTTGCTGTTTCAATGCCATTGAGATCACCTTTAATATTGATGTCTACAATCATAATATCAATGTGTTGTTGAAATATCAGCTCCAAAGCACGTTCACTTCTATTGGCTATACCACGTACATTGTATCCGGCTAATTCTAAACTTCTTTTTATCTTTTGTGCCGTTAATACAGTATCTTCTATGATGAGTATATCTATTTTTTTCATAGCTATATTTTAGCACCTCTTCGTTACATTTATCGTTACAACTTAATACTTATTTAATAAAGTGAAATTTTATGTTAAACTTTTAACTAAAAAGATTTTCATGCGCATTTTGTTTATACTTCTTATATTCTTTCTCTCTCTTGAAGCATTTGTTTTTTCAAAAACTCATAACATAGAAACTTTAAATCTTTTAGATGATGCACAAGTGTATCACGATATGGGAAGTCAAGAAAATATACACTCTATTCTTGAAAAAACAGATCTTTTCGTTAGGGCACAAAAAGAGTTTATTGATTATTGTAACCTTGTTGATGAGAGTGTATGGATCAAGTTTACACTCAAAAATGAGACAACAGATGTTATGAATAAAGTGATAGGAATTGATAATATTCTAAACGAAACAATAGAGCTTTATGAAGTACAAAATCGCCAAGTTTTAAGAAAACAAACAACAGGAATGATGCATAGAGAAGAGTTTGCGGGTATTATTAATTTT